>Ga0213839_1000608_pt1 | contig 37081 bp, 33 predicted proteins | sample SWPATP21_FD_160075 | JGI IMG/M metagenome (GOLD analysis project Ga0213839, IMG submission 160075) | Coastal seawater microbial communities from Marineland, Florida, United States - SWPA TP2 #1 | ecosystem: Environmental > Aquatic > Marine > Coastal | place: USA: Florida | collected 2016-08-14
GCCCCGTTGTCTCTGAACATTTCCGCGTCTACGCACCCGGCGACAGCCTGTCGTGACCCGAGACGCCATCGAGGCAGCGCCTGACAGGCTGTCGGCGCGACGACCCCGCGACAACGTCGTTGCTCCCTCGGCTTGCTGGCACGCCCCTTGCTTTCCACCCCACGGGGCCAGGCGCCACGGACGGTCCCCTCGCTCCACGTCGTGGCTCCGGAGTCCCCATGCAGACCGATCGCCCCGCCTTCGCCCCTCGCCTACGCCGCCGGGGGATGTCCCTCCTCGAGGTGATGGTCACGATCGCCATCATCCTCACCCTGATGGGGGTGCTCGCCTACGGCGTCATGGGGACCTTCATCCAGGCCGGCTACCAGACCACCGAGCTCACCCTCGGGAAGGTCGCGGAGCGGGTCGACATCTACGCCCTCCGCAAGAAGAAGCCGCCCAGCACCGCCGACGGCCTCGCGGCGGTCTTCCCCGACGGCGACCTCCCCACCGACAGCTGGGGCCAGCCCATTCAGTACGTCAGCCCAGGCCCAGACGGCGCTCCGTACGACCTGATCAGCTTCGGCGAGGACGGTGTGGAGGGCGGTGGCGACGACGTCGTGTGGAGCCAGCTGGAGTAGGCGACACATCTCGACACGAGCCTTCGACGCCACAGCCGGTAGAGGAGAGGCAGCCAGAGGTGCCGGATGTACGTCGGAAAGAAGGTGACCGTGACCCAGCGCGCAGAGGACCTGCGGGTCTTCCACTGCGACGGCTGCGGGGTCGAGTCCACCGCCTTCGTCGTCGGCGTGGGCCAGGGTCAGGGCAACAGCGCGTACTTCCTCGACAACGAGGGCGCCGCCGTCCGGGCCGACCGCCACGCTCAGGACGCCGCCGAGAAGAACGTGGAGCTCACGCTCTCGATGGCCCGCTGCCCCCACTGCGGTCAGCGGAACGGAGCGGCGGTCGCCGGGTTCTGGCTCCGCTACGGGCTCTCGGTCCTGGCCGGCGTCGGCCTGCTGTGGGGCCTGGGCGGGATCCTCTACAGCCTCGAGGAAAGCGACGCGGCGCTGTGGATCTTCGGCCCTCTCGGCCCCGTCACAGGCGCGATCATCGCGTGGATGGAGGCCTGGAAGTGGACCACGGTGGATCAACGCGTCGCCTTCCTGGACGCATAGATTCTAGGTCGTCGAGTGGAGCCAGCGCACGACGTGGAACAGCGCCGGCGCCGCGAACACCAAGCTGTCCACCCGGTCCAGCACCCCTCCGTGCCCGTCGATGAACGCACCGTAGTCCTTCACGCCGGCGTCCCGCTTGATGGCTGACATGACCATCCCCCCGAGCCAGCCAGCGTTGACCACGAAGAAGGCGAGCGCGGTGGTCTCCCCCAGCCCGAAGGGCGTCAGCGGCGTCAGGAGCGCGCCGACCACGGTGGCCGAGAGCACGCCCCCCACCATCCCTTCGACCGTCTTGTCCGGGGAGAGCGACGGCATCAGGGCGTGGCGGCCGAAGGCCTTGCCGAACAGGTACTGCAACACGTCGCTCGCCTGGGTGACGACCACCAGGAAGGCGAGCAGCTTGTACTCCTGGCCCTCGTAGCCGGGGATGGTGAGCAGCAGCAGGCCCGGTGCGTGGCTGATGCAGTAGACCCCGACCAGCAGCGCGTAGTGGATGGCAGCGATGCGGTGGAGGAAGCGGTCGGCGTCTCCCTGCATCGCGACGCCGATGGAGACCGCGAGCAGCGCCCACACCGGCACGAACACGGCGAACAGGCCGTACCAGTCGAGCCAGATCAACCCGTACTGCACCGGCACCGCCACGAAGAAGGACAGCACCAGCATCCCGTGGTCCGCTCGACGGGACGGCACCAGCGTGACCAGCTCCCGCATGGCCAGCAGCGACACGATGCCGAAGAAGCCGAGGATGCCTGGCACCCCGAGGGAGAGGAAGCCCAGCATCGCGGCGATCATCCACCACCACGAGCGAATGCGGGCCCGCAGCCGCTTGGCCCGCTGCACCGAGGTCGGGGTGTCGGCCCGACGCACCAGGCCCTCCCCCACCACGGTGGCCAGCACCAGCGGCACCGACACCACCGCCACGATGGTCCAGATCTGGTGGTCGATCATCGACGCCCTCCATCGACGAGGGTCTGCAGCGCGAAGCGAGCACGGGCGAGGAAGCGCTCCTTGTCGTCGTCGTCCGCCAGCGGCACCGGTGGCCCGAAGGTGACCCCCGCGAGGAGCGGAATGGGGAGCAGCGTGCCCTTGGGCATCATCCGACCGACGTTGCGCAGAGCGACGGGCACCACCTCGACGTGGGGAAAGCCCCGCTTGAGGTGGTAGAGCCCCGACTTGAAGGGCAGCACGCCGTGCGCCGGCTCGCGGTTGCGGGTGCCCTCGGGGAACAGGATCAGCGAGTCTCCGTCGGCCAGCGCCTCCTCCATGGGGGCGCAGGCCTCGGCAGCGACCCCGCAGCGCTCCACGAACACCGCCCGCATCCCCTTCGACAGGAGCTGCCGCACGTCGCGGTTCCAGTAGTCCGCGGCGGCCACGGGACGGGTCCGGGCCCGGGCCGCGGGAGGAAGCGATGCCCAGAGGATGGGGGCGTCGAGGTGGGAGGCGTGGTTGGCGTAGTAGAGCCGCTGTATGGCGGCCCCGGTGGCGTCGAGGGGCTCGCTGCCCGCCCAGCGTCGATCGATGCCAGCAGCGAAGCGGATGAGGGAGGCGATCATGCGACCTCCTCCCGGTCCGCTCGGACGGCGGCCTCGATGGCCCGTCGCGACGCCTCCTTCAGCACCACGGGACGGACGGCGCGAACCCGGGCGATGGCGTCGTCCACGTCGGCCGCACGGCCCGAGGTCACCAGCCACGTGGCCACCACGGCCGCCGAGCGGGAGAAGCCGAGGGCGCAGCACACCAGCACGTCGGAGCCGGCAGCCACCCGCTCCTCCACGTGGCGGGCCCCCTGACGCAGCCGCTCCGGAGACGGCGCCACGAGGTCGAGCCCCGGCAGGCAGCGCCAGTCGTCGTGAGCAGGGGCCGGCAACTCCGCGGTGAGGTCCAGCACCGATGCCGCGCCGCTTCCTTCCGCGACCCGCCCCAGCCGCACGCCGGGCGCCACCTCGGCAGCCTGGAGGCGTCGGGTGAAGGCCCACGCGTTGATCCGGGCCGCCACCAGGTAGGGCGCCAGCAGCCAGCGGGCCGAGGGGTCCATCCGCCCACGCTCGTCCTTGCCGAAGGCCCCGGGGCCCAGCGCCAGGTAGGCCGACGACACCACCGCCACGCTGGTCGCGGGCCACAGCAGCCACCACGCCCACCCGCCGAGGCCGAAGGCCAGGGCCGTCAGGAGCACCGCGCCCAGGCCGTAGGCCGCTCCCAGCCGCAGTCGCCGGCCGTCGGAGGTCCAGGACACGCCCCGGAACGGGCTCGGCCGCCCCTCGGGCAGGGCCCACATGCAGAACACCCCCAAGAGCGCTCCGGTGGGGATGTCGAAGACATGGTGCTGGTAGGCGGTCAGCGTCGACAGCCCGATGAGGAAGCCCCAGACGTACACGATGGCGCGCCAGGGCCACGGGACGTGGCGCACGTAGACGGCACCCAGGATGAGGACGATGGTGATGTGCAGGGAGGGCGCCAGGTTGTAGGGCCGGCCGACGACGTCGCCGAGGGCGTCGAACCAGGGCTGCCAGATGCCCGTGTCCGCCGGCGGCGCGATGGTGAGCCGCAGCGGCAGCAGCAGGAAGATGGGGATGGCGATGGCCTGGGCCAGCACCAGCCTCCACGCGTGGGTGTTCAGCTCCCGCCGAGTCCGGCACACGAAGAGCGACAGCCCGTAGAACAGGTCTTCGGACCAGTACGGCACCACCGTCCAGGCCCAGAAGGGGATGTGGCGCTCCCACGAGAAGACGAGGGTGGGCACGTGGGCTCGCATCGCCGTGAGCTCGAGGGCGGCGATGTACGTCGAGAAGAACATCGGCCCCAGGAACATCCCCCACAGGGCAGCCCAGCCCCACGGACGCCCTCCGGGGAAGCGGATGGCGGGGGCCCTCACCCGTCCCGCCGGGCCAGCGACACTGTGAACAGGCCCGCCTCTTCCACCCGCTGGGCCACCTTCGTGAAGCCGGCGGCTGCGACCAGCTGGTCCATCTCGGCCTGAGTGCGACGCCGCATCACCCAGGCCCGACCGCCGCGGTGGCTGGTGAGCGCCCGGGCGATGAGCTCCAGCTGCGGGTGCCAGGGCTGGCAGGTGGTCACGAGGTAGCCCCCCGGCGGGATGGCCCGGGCCAGGCCCTCCAGGGAGCGGGCCACGTCGTCGTTGTCGCCGAAGAGCTCGTACAGGCCCGACACCACGCCGAGGGTGGGCCGTGGCTCCACGGCGGCCACGCTCTCGGCGTCGAAGGCGTCCCCCACCTCGAAGCGCACGACGCCCTTGAGGCCCCGAGCGGTGATCTGGCCGCGCCCCGCCTGCACGTTTCCGAGGTCGGCATCCCGCAGCACCACCCGGTCCGGGAAGACCCCGCGGGAGAGCGCGTCGAGCACATAGCGACCGTGGCCCGCCGCGACGTCGAGGATGACCGTGTCGGAGCCCGACGCCTTCAGGCGACCCAGGCCCTCTGCGATGAGCTCCTCCACGAGCTCCTTCCGCTGCCGGATCCCACGCCAGCCCACCTGCTCCAGGTACACGCGGTCGATGAGGCGCCCGACGGGCCCGAAGCCCTGGGCCTCGTTGCGGTAGACGTAGTCGAGGGACTCCCCGGAGTCGAAGCCCGTGCGGATGCCGGTGGCCAGGCCCTCCGAGAGCAGGGAGCCCACCCGCAGCACCGCCTTGTTCAGGGCCCACCACGCCCCCATGGGGGAGGTCCAGGGCAGCGGCGTGGCCAGGGCCTCCGCCTCGTCGCGGGTGTACGACCGGCGGTGGGCGTCGAGCCAGGAGTGGGTCTCCGCAGGGGCCGCGAAGCGGTCGAGGAGCCAGGCGCGCACCTGCTCCACGACGGGGGCCCGGTCCCGCTCGCCGAGGGTGTCGTGGAAGAACCCGGGCAGGACGTGGCGCTCCTTGGTGGCCGAGCCCAGGTTCACGAAGAAGTCGTGCTGGGCCCGGTGGGAGACCACGGCGTCGGAGCCCGACACCAGCAGCATCGTGGGGGTGGTGATGGCCTTGGCGTCGGCGACGAGGCGGTCGCCGGCATGGGCGAGGGCGAGGAGCAGGTCCACCGAGATGGGCTTGGTGATCAGCGGGTCGCTGTCGTAGGTGCTGGAGCGCGCGGTGTCGTGGGTGAGCATGTGGGGCCGCACATAGCTGGGCACCGTGAACGGCCCGAAGAGGGTGCGGAGCACGGCGAGACCGGGACGGGCGAAGGGCACGTACAGGCGGACCTCGAAGGCCGGAGAGGCCAGCACCATGCCGCGGATCGTCGGGGCGACGTCGTGGACCCAGGCCGCCGCCACCACGGCCCCCACGCTCTGGGCCACGATGGCCACGTCGGCCGTGGGGATGCCATCGGTCTGGCCGATGTGGGCCACGAAGGCGTCGAGGTCGCGGACGAGGGCGGCGAAGCCCGGCGCGTCGCCACGGGGCCCCTCGGAGCGACCGTTCCCCCGGGCATCCCAGGCGTAGATCCCGTGGTCGGGCAGGTCCAGCTCGTCGGCCAGGTGGACCATGCGGCCACCGTGCTCGTGGCCCCGGTGGAGCAGCAGCACCGCGCCTCTCGGCTCCTCCCGCGCCGGCCAGCAGCGGTAGAACAGCTCGAGGCCGTCGTGGGTGGTGAAGGTCCGCTCTTCGACGGCTCGGCTCATCGGGCCTCCGCCAGCCCGGCCGTCGCGCGCCTGAGCACCGTGACCATGAGCAGAGCGACGACCGCCAGCTGCCCACCCAGCAGGAACGGAGGCGTGGCGCCCGTCCAGCCGATCCAGGCCCCCAGCAGGCCCAGCACGAGGGCCCGGTCCGACTTGCCCATGGGCCCCTCGTGACGTCGCGAGGCCCCCACCGACGGCCCGAGCACACCGGCGAGCTCGGTCCACGAGGCGAGCAGGGCCATGACCACCACCAGCGTGGGCGAGAAGGACGGATGCAGCGCCAGGGGCAGGATCAACGCGGCGTCGCTCCCCACGTCGGCGAGCTCGTTGAGGTACGCCCCCGCGTGGCTCTCCTGGGCGTAGATGCGGGCGAGCATGCCGTCGAGGGCGTTCAGAGCCATCCGGACCGCCATCCAGGTGGGCAGCAGGAGCCACACCTTCGGCGACGCCGTGCCCATCGCGGCCAGCACCGCTCCCACGACCAGGGAGCCCACCAGCGCCAGCATCGTGACCTGGTTCGCCGTACCGCCGTGGTCCGCGACCCAGCGGGCGACGGGTCGGAGGAGGAACTGCAGCGCTGGCTTGAGTCGGTACATGAAGCCGCCTCTGGCCTAACCACGGCCTCCGCATCGCGCGACGATCGGGCTCGGGGTATGAGCCGGTCTCTCCGGGGAGAACGCGTGACGCATCTGGCCCTGTCCATCGGACTCCTCCTCGCCGAACCGGCCATGGCTGAAGAGCCTGAGGACCCGATCCACGAGGAGCTGCGCGGGATCGTCGCGGGCGCCTCCGACGCCATCAACGCCCAGCGGTGGGAGGAGATCCTGCCGCTGCTCACCGACGACTTCCGCGGCACCCTCATCAACCAGGCCGTGGTCAGCGGGCCCCAGGGCGTGGTGGACTACCACCACCTGTGGTTCGGCCCCGACGGCTACATGGAGTCCCTCACCATCGCCGTCGAGCCCGATGCCCTCACCGAGCTCTCCGACGACCGCACCTGGGGCCTGGCCCGCGGCAACGCCCACGAGCACTACGTCGCCAAGAACGGCGACACCTTCGACTTCGAGACCCGCTGGACCGCCGTGGTGGTGCTGGACGACGACGGCGAGTGGAAGCTCCGGGCCATCCACTTCGGCACCAACCACCTCGACAACCCGGTGCTCTGGAAGGTCCGCGACACCATGATCCTCTACGGGGCCATCGGTGCCGTGGTGCTGTGCTTCGTCGTGTTCTGGATGGGGTGGTTCATGGGGCGGCACCGCAAGACCACCTGACCGAGCTCACGGCAGGGCCACCACCAGATCCCCGGCCGCGTCCCAGGTGAGGGGCTCGGGTGCACCAGCCCCCAGCGCCTCGGCGACGGCGGCCCCCTCGGTCTCGAAGCCCTTCCTTGCGAACACCTGCACCGTGTCTCGGTGCGCCATCGCCGGGGTAGGGCCGGCGGGCACGTACCCGGCATCGGCGAGGGTCTGCTGGACGGCGGCACGCCGCGCCGGGTCCGTCGTCTTGTACATCACCTCCACCGCGGGTCGGGCGACGGGCAGGGGCACGACCTGGATGCTCCGGAACCCCATCGTGTGGCCCCCTCCCTGGACCAGGGCGGCAGCGTGGGTCCGATCGGCGCTCCACCACACCTGAACACGGGAGCCGGTGGTCACCTGCCCCACCATGTTGTTGCACACGGTGTCGTGGATGTCGGCACGGAGGACATGGGTCCCCCCCGACGGACGCGGCACCTCGGCGGTCAGCGTCGCGCGCTCGCCGCAGTCTCTGCCGCTGTCGACGAGGGCCCGCCCGTCCGTCGCCTCGATCGTCGGTCCGAAGGTGGTGCGCAGCTCGACGCTTCCGGTGTCGGCGACCGCCTTCTTCATCCCACGGGTCGCCTCGGCGAAGGCGCGCGCCCGACCCGAGGGCTCGACCAGCTGCTGGCGGACATCGGCTGCGTAGCCCTCCAGGGTTCCGGCAGCGGCCCCTTCGATCAGCTCCGACAGCTCGAGCTCGGCCAGCTCGGCCAGCTCGCTCGCCAGCAGGTAGGGGGTGAGCCGCGTCGGTCCGACGATCCACACGTGCTTCTTGGCCCCCACCCAGCTGCCACAGCACCCGAAGTTGTCGCCCTCGAACACCAGGGCGTCGCCGACGAAGCCTCGCACCTCCACCGGCTGGGACTGGAAGGACGAGATCGGCTGGGAGGTCGCCTCGACGGGGTCGAGGTCCATGCCCAGGGTGACCACGACCGGGGCGCCGGCCTCCCCCTCCAGAGGCGTGAAGGTCGCCCCGGGAAGGGCGGCCTGGTACGGCTCCACGGTCTCGGCACTCGCCGAGGCCAGGGTGGTGCGCGGAGCGGCCTCGTTGTGGGTGGCGAAGACCACATCGGCGTCGGGCCACTGAGCGACCAGCGCTGGCGCGTGGTCGAAGAGCTGCAGCTCGGTTCCGACGATCTGCACGTCGGCCGCGAGGGCAGCGACGACCCCCAGCACGAACATGACGGCTCCCGGGATGGTCCGTCGACCCTACCATCCACGGAGGCCCTACAGGTCCCACGTCATCAGGTGGATGTTGACCAACGCCGCGACCTCGACGGGGTCGGACTGGGACACGATCTGGCGCACCTCGTGGAAGTAGCGGATGTGGGCCTCGCGGATCCGCTCCAGGTCCGCCCGCGACACGCTGACCACGTTGTAGGAGACGAGGTCTCCAGGGTGGGGCTCGGTGGCGCGGGCCACCCCCATGCTGGCCCAGTGCTCCTTCAGGCGGAGGGTCCCCTTCGGATCCGCCCGCGTGTCCACGGTCAGTGCCCCCACGGGCCGCCACCGTCCCACGTCGTCCCGGGCGATGATCCCGGCCGCCGACAGCTTGTCGATGCAGCGGTCCTCGACCTCCCGCTCGATCCCCAGGCGGTCCGACACCCAGCCCGGCAGGTGCGCCGGGAGCTGGCCGTAGGCCCGCGTCTCGAGCAGTCGGAGGATCGCCTCGGTCCACGGCTCCTCGAAGGCGAGGGTGCGGCCGGCCTCCCGCGCACGGTAGCGCTCCACCAGCGCCGGCACGGTCTCGATGTCGACCAGCAGGGCCACCAGATCCGGAAGCCGGTCCGTGAGCCCGTCGATCAACGACAGGAAGTCCGGCAGCCGCGGACGGGTCGAGCCCTTGAGCCACCGGGAGATCGCGTAGCGCGACACCCCCACCCGATCGGCGACCTCCCCGATCGAGGTCTTGCCCCGCAGCGCCTGCAGCCACGCCGCGACGCCTTCGTCGTCCCCATCCGCGAAGGCCTCGGCCTTCTCGGGGGCGAAGCGCTCCACGGCCGACGCCACATCGATCCGCGCCAGCCGACACGCCCGCAGGAACTCCGCCGCGACCGGAAAGCGCCGACCAGCCTCCCAGTCGGCAACCGGGTTGCTGGAGTAGCCGAGCCGCCGGCTGAAAGCCTCTTGGGAGCGACGTCCTCGCACCGCCCGGATCAGCTGTCGAGCCGCTTCCTCCACCCCAACCCTCCCGGTTCTGCACATCATAGCGCAAAGCCGCGACCCAGAACGTGCAACTTCGGGACGGCGTCGTCTTGTGCCCAGCGGACGGTCGCGCGATGATGCAAGCATCAGGAAACAGGGGGACCCCATGGCCCACACGACCATCCTTCGCTGCTCGGCGCTCCTCGCGCTCGCGACGGCCGGCTGCAACGCGGTCGAGCCGAACACGGAAGGCAAGAACCGTTGTGGAGGCCAGTCGGGCTGCCTGAAGGAAGAGCTTCCAATGCCTGAGGACGTGGACGAGATCGACTACGGTCGCGCCGCATCCGAGGCTGTACGTCTTGCCCTCGCCGCCGACCTTGTCGCGCCCTGGCGCGGCCACGTCGACCTGCTTTCTCGCAGCGACGGTGAATGCCCAACCCTGTTCATCGGCCAGCCCGAGGACGCCATGGTCGGCGACGAGGACAACCTCTCTTGGGCGGGATCGTGCTCCTACGATGACACGCTCGACTACACCGGCTTCATGACCTGGGACATGGCCATCGACGAAGACGGCACCGGCGCCAGCCGAGAGGCCGGCGGCGACGCGCTCATCTTCGAGGATGGCGAGCTCGCCCTCGAGTTCGACGGGGAAGCCAACGACAGCGTGACCTGGCTGCCCGATGGCGGCTGGAGCTACGCGAGCAACGTGGAGGGTCAGTTCAGCGGCCCGGTGGCCTATGGCGCCGACAGTCCGGTGCCCGGCGGCTTCCGCGGGTCCAGCGACATCGCCTACGGCAGCGACGGCACGCTCCACGTCGACGCCAACCTGTACTTCTTCGGCGATCCGCTCCTCGACCGCTTCGACGCCATCGCCGTCGACATCGACTTCGAGGACGGATGCGCCGACGAGCCCCTCGGCTACATCGGCCTGCGCGGCACCGACGGCTTCTGGTTCGACATCTACTTCCTGCCCCGATTCGCCCCCGACGACCCCACCGCTGAAGCGTCGGCCTACCCCTACGAGCTGATCGAGAACCCAACGTGCGACGGCTGTGGCAGTCTGTTCGTGCGCAACGTGCGCGCGGAGCTGCCCAACGACGTCTGCCCCGACTTTGCATCGGTCGCGGCCGAGCTCGGCGCCCCGACCATCGACGAGTACGTCATGACCCTGCACGACCTTCCCTGGGACGAGGAATGAACCGCACCACCATCGCTCTCCTCGCTGGCCTCGCTGCCTGCGCGACCGAGCCTGGCGAGACCCGCCAGCCGCTGCCCGAAGACACGGGCGAAGCGACCGTGCTGATCATCGACACCGCAGACTTCATCCCCGTCGACACCGGCAGCACCTTCGAGCCCGAGGACTCCGTCCCCCTCAACACGCTGTACATCAGCCAGACGGGGGCCTGGTCCCTGTCGCCCGCCGGCGGGCCCTTCACCGACGTCTCCGGGTCGATGCTCGTCCAGGAGTACATCGACACCCCGCCCGACCTGAAGAAGGACCCCAAGGCCGCCTTCGACTGCGAAGCCACCTACTCCCTCACCGGACAGGCCCCGGAAGATCACAGCTGCCAGTCCTGCGACTTCGTCTTCGACATCGAGTTCTTCGTCAGCGAGGGCGACGCCGGCGCCTGCCGCGAGCCCGACACGCCCCAGCACCAGGTGGTGTGGCGCATGGGCTTCGACTCCGGTCAACAGAAGATCCTCCACGACTACGGTGGCACGGGCGTGTGGGTCCCCTGGATGGACGCCGAGCTCCAGGGCACCGACCTGACGTTCGAGTTCGTCAAGGAGGTCGCGATCCAGGTGGAAGAGGAGGACGACACATGAGGGCGCCCCCCTCCATGGGCCTGCTGCTCGGCTGCGCCCTCGTCGGCGCCTGCAAGGCCGGCGACGACGGCACCGGCACCCTCGGCACCACGGGTGGCTCCACCGAGGAGATCACCACCACCCTCCCCGACGTCTCCGACCTCGATCTCGAGCAGCTGTTCAACAACGCCCTGCACTACCTGCTCGACATCAACACCTCCACGCCCTTCCGGGGCCACGACCGGGCCATGGAGACCCGTCGCGACGGCTGCCCCGACATCTGGGCAGGCGGCGTGGAAGACGCGATGATGGACGCCGACGAGGGCGGGCTGTCCTGGTCCGACGACTGCCGTACCAACGGCGGCCTCGGCTACGACGGCTGGGTCTGGTGGGACGCCACCGCCACCGGCAACGGCACCCGCGACAGCGCCGAGGGGCGCACCGTGGAGGGAAGCCGCGACATCATCGGCAACGCCCTCGTCGACCAGGAAGGCGACGCCCGCTTCGAGTTCAAGGGGGAGGCCAACGACTACCTCTACCGGGTCGACAGTGACTACGGCAGCTACACCACCACCGAGGGTGGCCAGGACGGCGGCTACAGCCGGTGGATCTACCGCTCCACGGTCGACGGCACCGTCTCCGGCTCCGACCTCTTCGAGGAGGACTCCCTCACCCCCGATGGCTGGCGCAGCGACCTGTACCTCGACATCACCGGCGGCGACGTCGACCGCTTCATCGCCCGGGGCAGCGTCTACCTCTTCGAGCCCCAGATCGAGGGGCGCTTCGACAGCATCCAGGTCGACATGGACCTGCCCGGTCGCCGCGGCGCCGGCCCCGACGACTGCACCCTCGAGCCCCTGGGCTGGATCGGGCTGCGCGACCCCGACGCCATCTGGTACGACCTCGTCTTCCTGCCCCGCTTCACCGACGACATCATCGGCGAGCCCTACAACAACCCGGAGCTGTCCTCCTGCGACGGGTGCGGCACGCTGTACATCCGCGGCATCGAGGCCGGCGAGGTGTGCGTCGACCTGTCGACCATCTTCGACGAGGCCGAGAGCTCCCTGCCCACCATCGACGACTTCGTGCTGACCCTCCACGAGCTGGAGCTCGAGGAGTAGGCATCGCCTACTTCAGGACGTTGCCCTCGGTGTCGAGCTTCACGATCGGGTAGCCGAGCTCCTTCAGGGAAGGCTCGATGGTCTCCACGTCGCCCACCACCACGAGGATCATCTCGTCGGTCTTCAGGTGCTCGGCGGCGAGGGCGTCGACCTGCTCCTTGGTGAGGCTCTCCAGCATCATCTGCTGCTGCTCGGTGAAGTTCGCGGGCAGGTCGTAGGTGAGGATGCCCGACAGGAAGCCCAGCTTCTGGGACGGGGTCTCGTACTCCCGCGCCGTGGACTGACCGATGGACTGCTTGGTGAACTGCAGCTCCTCGGCGGTGACGCCCTCGGCCTGGTAGGCGTCGATCTCCTTCATGAACTCCACGATGCTGGCGGCCGTCGTGTCGGTCCGGACGCCCGCGCCCGCCGAGTAGTAGCCGACGTCCTTGTCGCCCCGGAAGGAGCCACGGGCGCCGTAGGTGTAGCCCTTGTCTTCCCGGAGGTTGAGGTTGATGCGGCTGTTGAAGGCCTGACCCAGCGGGTAGTTCATGAGGCGAAGCTTGTACTGCTCGCCGAGCATGTCGAGGGGCAGGCTGCGCTTGCCGAGGCGGATCTCCGACTGAGCCGCGCCCTTCTTGTCGACGAGGTAGAGCGTGCCAGCCTCGAGGGTCGGGAAGTCCCGGAAGGCCGGGGCCTCCACCGCGTCGCCGGTCCAGCTGGCCAGCGGTGCGAGCTTCTCGACCACGGCGTCGGCGTCGACGTCAGTGACCACGATCACCTCGGCACCGCCTGCCTTGTAGTGGGACGTGTAGAAGGCCTTGACGTCGTCGAGGGTCAGGCCCCCCACGGAGTCGAGGGTGCCGTCGTCGGGGTGGGCGAAGGCGTTGTCGGCGCCGAAGAGCAGCCGCTTGTAGGTGGCGCCTGCCGTGGCGGAGGGCTGGGTCTTGCGCTGCTCGATGTTCTGGAGGACCTGATCCTTGAGGCGGGTGAAGTCCTCCTCGGAGAAGGCCGGCTTCTGCCACTTCTCGAAGGCGATGGCCAGCGTCTCGTCGAGGTTCTTGGTCAACGAGCGGATGTTGAGCACCGTGTAGGTGTCGCCGGCGCTGACCGAGACCGAGCTGCCCAGCTTGTCGAGGGCGTTGGAGAGCTCCTCGTTGCTGCGCTCGGTGGTGGACTCGTTGAGCATGGCCGCCGTCAGGGAGGCGAGGCCGAGCTGGTCGACGCTCTCGTGCTTCTGGCCGACGGGGATGCGGAGCCGCAGCGCAGTGGTGGGCGTCTCGTCGTTGACGGCCCCCAGGACCACGATGCCGTTGTCGAGCTCCCGCTTCCACATCTCCGGCAGGGTGATCTGCGGGTTCGGGCCCGCGCTGGGCTGGACGGAGCGGTCGAAGTCGTCGGTGGCGACCCGCAAGGCGAGCTCGCTGTCGTCGTTCTCCGCCTCGATCTTCCGCTCGGGACGCTCGAAGGTGTCCTCGTGGGCGATGCCGTCGGCCTGGCCCGTGGGGACCACGCTCATGATCACGGCGGGCTTGCCCTTGAGGTACGTCTCGTAGACCCGCACCACGTCTTCCTTGGTGACGCTCTCGTAGCGGGCGATGTCGGCCTCGATGCCCCCGGGCGTTCCCTGGAAGGTCTGGTAGTAGGCCAGCTGGCTGACCTTGCCGGAGACCGACTCCAGGCCGAAGACCTTGCTGGAGATGATGCCGGCCTTCACCCGCTGCAGGTCGTCGTCCTCGACGCCCCGGGTCTCGAACTCGGCGAGGCTCTCCCGCAGGGTCGTCTCCAGCTCGGGCAGGCCGGTGCCGGAGGCCGGGTTCGGCAGGGCGTACAGGTCGAAGGAGCAGTGGAGCTCCTGGCAGCCGTGGCCGGCGCTCGCCTGGACAGCCTTGCCGGGCTTGACGAGGTTCTTGTAGAGCAGCGAGGTCTTCCCGTCGCCGAGGATGCTCATCAGCACGTCGAGGGGGGCCTCGTCGGGGTGGTTGGCGTGGACCGTCGGCCAGGAGAGGTACACGAGGGGAAGGCTGACCTCGTCCTCCATCGACAGGTAGCGGTCGGCGTCGAGGGTGACCTCCACCGGCTCGATGGGCTCGACATCGGGGCCCTTCGGGATGGGGGCGAAGTACTTGGCCACCATCTCGAGCACCTCGGCCTCGTCGAAGCGACCGCCGATGGTCAGCGTGGCGTTGTTGGGGCCGTACCAGCGGAGGAAGAAGCGCTTGAGGTCGTCCAGGTCGGCGCGGTTCAGGTCCTCGATGTAGCCGATCGTCGTCCAGCTGTAGGGATGCTCCTGGGGGTACATCGCCTCCCCCATCCGCTCGCCCACCCGGCCGTACGGCGCGTTGTCGACCCGCTGGCCGCGCTCGTTCTTGACCGTCTCCCGCTGGTTCTCGAACTTCTCCTCGGTGACGGCGTCGAGCAGGAAGCCCATGCGGTCGGCCTCGAGCCACAGCATCTTCTCGAGCTGGTTGCTGGGCACGGTCTCGAAGTAGTTCGTGCGGTCCTTGTTGGTGGTGCCGTTCAGGGTGCCGCCGGCCTCGGTGATGATCTTGAAGTGCTCTTCGTCGGCGACGTGCTCCGAGCCCTGGAACATCATGTGCTCGAAGAAGTGGGCGAAGCCGGACTTCCCGAACTCCTCCCGCGACGAGCCCACGTGGTAGGTGACGTCGACGTGGACCAGCGGGTCGGAGTCGTCCTCGTGGAGCACCACCGTGAGGCCGTTGGGCAGCTGGTACTTCTTGTAGGGGATGACGATCTCGTCGCCCGACCGGGTGACCTCCTCGATGAGCTCGAAGCCACCGGGAATGGCCGCGGCGGCCTCCTCGGCGGCGGGCTCGGCGTTCTTGGTGGCGGTGGCGCAGCCAGCGAGGGCAGCGGCGAACAGCGCGGAGGTCAGCAGGCGGGTCATGGGCACCTCTGGGTGGGAGGCGTCCATAGCCCGCGGTGGGATCCATCGCCGGCCCTCGGCCCACTGCTCCGGGCAGAGACAACCCCCGGAGTCCCCATGTACCGTTCCGTCCTGCTCGTCCTCCTCGTCGCCTGCGCCCCGGACGGCGAGGCCACGGAAGGCACCCACGGCGGGCCCGGCAACCAGACCACCAGCGAGGTCTTCGACACCCACGCCTGTGCCCACGGTGAGCTCGCCATGGTCGTGGGCACGGGCATCACCGAGTACCGACCCCTCGACCCGGGCGACGAGGTGATGATGGTCGACGGCCCCCAGACCGGCTGGCACATGGACGTGGCGGGCCTCCTGGTCGACGCTCCAGAGGTCGTGCAGGTCGACGTCGCGGTCTTCGACGCCGAGGGCCAGGTGTGGTTCGGCGACCAGGCCTCGAGCCGGATCGCCCTGGTGGGCTGGGACGACAGCGCCTGCGAGGGGAGCTTCTACGGGATGCGCGCCATGTCCGTGCCCCAGCTGGACATCGACACCGTCTGTGCCCTCGCCGGCCAGCCCGCGACCGTGGAGGTCACCGTGACCGACCTGTTCGCCTCCAATCCCTCCCCCGTCACCGAGGTGCTCGGGATCACCTTCGAGCTCGACCCCAAGGACGACGATCTCTGCAGGTAGAGGCCGGCGGGGGCCCAGCTGCTGCACCCCCGGGAGGTCTACCAGCTACCGGCAGCGCGCCATCGACCGGCCCGCAGCCTCCCCGAGGCTCTACTTGACGTCGTCGCAGGTGCGGTCGAACAGCACGACGTCGAACACCACGTCGAACGACGACGCGAGGGTGCGCCCCGTCCCGAGGTCCTCCACCGTCTGGGTCATGGTGGCGCCACGGCCCGCGAAGTCGCACAGCTCCGGCGCATCGAGCTCGCTGTTCCAGAACATCCGCGCCTTGGTGTACACCCCGCGGCACGCCGACCAGCTGACGAAGGCCGCCTGGGCGCCATCCGTGAACGCGATCTGGGTTCCGTCGTCGAGGAGCACCTCGGAGAACACCACGACGCCCACGTCGGGCACCGGCTCCAGGGTCCCGTTCATGTCGATGTGGTAGCCGCCCTGGGGGCCCTGCTGGAGCACCAGCGTCAGGCCGTCTTCCAGCGGGACCTCCTCGTAGGAGCCGACCGTGGGCGTGTGGACCAGCTCCCCCACCTCGCAGGGGTCCCCGGGCGTGGAGCCCGTCGTGGAGGCGGTGTCTCCCTCGCCGGTCTCGGTCACCGATGACGTGTCGGTGTCGGGGCTCCCGACGGTGTCTCCACCGTCCGAGCCGGAGCAAGCGAGGGCCAACCAAAACAGCATGGCCGCTCCTAACCGAGGGTTGGTGCCCACGGAGGCCATCTCCGGGGTGCCCGGACCGCACCGCTCGATCACGCCGTCCTGAGCGTCGTGATCGACCATTCCAAGGGGAAGGCTCAGGGCAGAACCCTCCCAGAACTGCACATCCAGATGCACAACCGGGACCCAAAACGTGCATCTTCGGGACCCTGTTCGCTTGTGGCGAGGAGGGGGCTGCGCGAAACTAAACGCACGAACCGCACCCCACCAGGGAGGCCCATCATGCGAAACCTCACCTACGGCATCGCCGCCGCCATCCTCTCCGGGCTCACGCTCGGAGGCTGCGCGCAGGACGAAGAGACCGACAGCCGCGTCCAGGTCCTGGACGCTCGCGGTCAGCTCATTCGCCTGTCCGTCGACCTTCGCGGCCGGCACCCCTCCGAGGAGGAGCTTCGCTTCGTGGAGGACGCGGCCGAGCTGGGCGACGAGCGTTTCAACGCCGCCTACGAGGCCTACGCCGACCGCTGGCTCGGTGAGGGCGCCTTCGTCGACCGCATGGTGGAGGTCTTCGACCAGCGCTTCCTGATGCAGACGGGCGAGGTCTACTTCGACCCGGGTGAGGTCGGCCTCGACATCGACGACCGCGTGATGGCCGAGATGATCGCCAACGAGCCACTCCAGCTGCTCCGCTACACCATCGACAACGACCTGCCCTACTCCTACATGGTGACGGCAGACCACTCGATGGCCAACCCGGAGATCGCCCTGTACTGGGGCATGGAGTACCCGGAAGACGGTCAGGGCGGATGGGAGCCTGCCACCTACGTGGATGGCCGCCCCCACGCCGGCATGCTCACCATGACCACGACCTGGCAGCGCTACCCGTCGATGGGCGGCAACGCCAACCGGCATCGCGCCAACGCCATCAGCAAGATGTTCCTGTGCGACGACTACCTGGCTCGTCCCATCGTGCTGAACCGAGCCGCGGTCGACCAGCTGACCATCGACCCCGAGAACGCCATCCAGGGGAACCAGAGCTGCCAGTCCTGCCACTCCACGCTGGACCCCATGGCCTCCAACTTCTACGGCTTCTTCAACTACGACGCCGAGGACGGCATCGACCAGACGATGTACCGCCCGGAGAACGAGGAGGAGTGGCGCGACTACTCCGGCAAGGAGCCCGGCTACTACGGCACGCCGACCGCCAACATCCCCGAGTTCGCTCAGGCCCTCGCCGAGGACGCCCGGTTCACGCAGTGCGCCGTCCGTACCGTGTGGGAAGGCCTGACCCAGCGCACCCTGGTCGACGAAGACTGGGAGGAGCTCGCTCCCCACCGCGATGCCTTCGAGTCCAACAACATGAACGTGCGGGAGCTGGTCCGGAGCATCGTGCTCTCCGACGAGTACCGCGCCGACAAGGCCCTCGAGCCGGGCCTGCAGGAGCGCCTCGCGGGCCGCAAGGTGGCGTCGCCCTCCCAGCTCGCCGGCATCATCAGCGATGTCACCGGCTACTCCTGGTTCTTCGACGGTCGAGACGGCCTCGTGGACAACGCCGAGGGCATCGCCGTCCTCGCAGGTGGCACCGACGGCCAGTACGTCACGACCCGCTCCTACATCCCCAGCGTCGGCACCGCCTTCGTGATGGAGCGCTACGCCCAGGCCGCGGCCTTCAACGTCGCCGAGTACGACCTCGACCCCAACCGCGAGGGAAGCGCCCAGCTGCTCTTCTTCGTGACCGTCGAGGACACCCCCGACAACAACCCCGAGGCCTTCGAGGAGCAGATCCGCTACCTCTTCCTCGCCACCACGGGCCGCCCGCTGCCCGAGGATGCCACCGAGCCCCAGGAGCTCACCGACCTCTGGCGCTACGTCCACTCGGTGGAGGCCTCCCCGGTCGTCGCCTGGTCGGCCGTGCTGTCTGCCGTCCTCCGCGACCCCGCGGTCCTCTTCTACTGATTCGAAGCTTCAAGGAGCCCACCATGAACCCCAAGTTCACTGCTACGCGACGCGGCTTCCTCGGAGGATCCGCCGCCCTCATGGCCTCGGCCGGCCTCTGGTACCCGAAGAAGGCGTTCGCCGCCGCCCCCGAGCGGAAGTTCCTCTTCTGCTTCGCCGGCGGCGGATGGGACACGACCACCATCCTCGACCCCCACTTCGACACCGACGGCGTCGACATGGACCCCGACACGGTCCTCGGCGAGGCGGGCGGTGTCCGCTACACCTCCGGCATGGACCGGGAGCCCGTCGACGACTTCATGGAGAAGTGGCACCGCCGCATCGCCATCATCAACGGCATCGACCCCCGCTCGGTCGGCCACGACTCCGGCACCCAGTTCATGCTGACCGGGACCTCGGCCTCCTCCTACGCGGACTGGCCCACCCTCCTCGCGGCCAAGAGCACGGTCGAGTACCCCCTCCCCCACGTCGTCTTCTCGGGCCCGTCCTTCGCGGGCACCATGGGCAGCGCGGTGGTCCGGGCCGGGGGCGGCACGCTGCTGTCCCTCCTCGACGGCTCCATCAACGGGATGAGCGACCAGCCCGCCCCGGTGAGCTCGCCCCCCATCGACGACATCGTGGACGACTTCGTCTACAAGCGGGTCGCCGACTACGCCTCCCAGCAGCAGGGCATGGCCAGGGAGCGCGCCGAGGGTCTGCTCGCCAACATCGAGCGGTCCATGGAGCTCGAGGGTCGCCAGTTCGAGGCCGGCCTCGACGACCTCGGAAACAGCTTCCTCGACCAGGCCCTCAAGGCCACCGAGATGTTCCGCCTCGGCCTCTCCCGCTGCGCGATGATCCGCATCCCCGGCGGCTACGACAGCCACGGCAACAACACCGTCCAGGCGCCCGCCCAGGTCGCCTACTACCAGGCGCTGAACGAGGTCATGGACCACATGTCCAAGACCCCGGGCCACACGACCAACTGGCTCATCGACGAGGTCACCATCGTCGCCATGTCCGAGTTCGGCCGGACGCCGAAGCTCAACGGCGGCGGCGGCAAGGACCACTGGCCCTACAACTCGGTCTTCGTCGCCGGCGCGGGCGTCAAGGGAGACCAGACCCTCGGCTACACCGACGGCAGCCTCATCGCCGAGCCCGTCGACTTCAAGACGGGCATGCCGAGCAGCTCCGGCGACTACCTCGCCTGCGACAATGTGGGCATGGCCATCTGCAAGATCGGCGGCCTGGACCCGTCCAAGCTCCTGCCTGGTGTGCAGGTCTTCGACGCCCTGCTTCCCGGCTGACATACGAGCCGGAATCCATGTACGCTGGCGATGGGGACGCACTCCCCATCGCCTTTCCGCTGAGGTTTCATGCGCATCGCTCTCCGCTTCGCCGTGGTCGCCGCCGCTCTGGGGGTCCTCACTGCCTGCGACGACGTCTTGCTCGGGTACGACGGCACCTTCACGGGCAATTGTGATCGCGAGCCACCTCTCACCTACGACAACTTCGGCGAGGCATACCTCGGCAAGTGGTGCACCGGCTGCCACTCGTCGTTCGTGCGGGAGAACCAGCGCTCGGGGGCGCCCATCGGCATCGACTTCGACACCTACGAAGACGTGATGGCCTGGGTCGACCGCATCGACGAGACGGCGGTCCAGACCGACTACATGCCGCCCGGTGGCGGCGCCTCACAGGCCGAGTCCGACGCCCTCGGCGAGTGGCTCCGCTGCCAGGTCTACCCCGACGCCCAGAACTCAGGCGGAGGTGCTTGATGCAACCGATCCAGCCACGAGGGGGCCCGCCCCCTCCGGCGCCCCCACAAGACCGGCCACGAGGGGGCCCGCCCCCCGTACGTCTTGTTGCCGTCGCCGCTCTGGCGCTCTGCACCGCCTGCTCCGACTTCGGCATCCGCGACCCCGCTCCGGTGCCTCCGGCCCCTCCCCCCGGCAAGGACGAAGACAACCTCGGCGGCCCCCCCGACTGGCAGAACTGCTTCGAGGGCTTCCACGGGGAGTACAGCAACCTCTCGGTCGACCACCCCGACGTGCGGATGCGCTCCCGGATGGACGCGTCCACCAACCCCGACGAGCTCGACTGGTGGAGTGAGCCCACCTTCCAGCGCTTCGATCCGACCCTCGACATGGGGGGCAACTGGTGGCCGGTCGACGAGGGGCTCGAGGCCGACCCCAACCACTTCGCCGTGCGCTGGCGTGCCTGGCTGCGGGCGTGGTCCAACACCACGATGACCGTGACCCTCGGCAGCTCCGACGACGCGTGGGTCTACATCGACAACCGCCCGGTCATCGAGCAGCCCGGCCTGCAGGACTTCGACCCCCAGCAGCACACCATCGACCTCGACGGCGGGCAGTACCCCATCGAGATCCTGTTCGCTCACCGCGACGCCGCCGACGTGAGCGGGTTTCGGTTCCGCGTGCTGTCGGGCGACGTGTCGCTCTGCTACCCGGACTTCGAGGAAGACGAAGCCGAGGAATAGCGCCGTTCCTACCAGAGAAGCGAGCCCGTTCCAGGCATCCAGGGACGGGCTCGTTCGCGTGTGGAGGCCGGCGGTCGGCGGCGCGAGACCCGTGGACCCTCGCGGGAAACTCGGGGGTAACCCCATCAGGAGCCCGACCGCCCTACAGTACAGGTGCTGAAGGGGAACGCATTCCCCACGGCGGTGCCCGGCACCTCGCCATCGTTCCCCCCCTTTACGAAGCGGGGTGCGGGCATCAGCCGTCAGCAGCCAGGCCTGCGGCCGTCGATCCCATCCATCCCCCCCTGGAACGGTCGACGGCCGCTTTGCGTTCCGAGCCGAGGCGCCGCGACGCCCAGGTGGTCTCAGCGGTCGAGGGCGTCGATGGCCGCCCGCGCCACGGTGCGGCTGATGCCCATCGTCTGGTGCGTCCATGGCGTGAGCCGACCCGGGAGCACGATGTTGCGGGCCCCCTCCAGTCGGCAGCGCTCCGGAGGCGCCACCGTGTCGCCCTCGCGGGCGATGCTGACCACGTCCTCCTCGGGTGACGGCCCCGCGCCGACCAGCTCCTTCACCAGGTCGGAGTCGGGGAGGCTCTGCCAGACCCCCGCCGACACGGCACCGAACAAGGGCACACCGATGGCCGCGAACCACGTGCCGGCGAAGGGCGTTCCGAGCGCCACCATGCGACGGACCCGCTCGGTGCCTCCGAGGCGGCGGACGTAGTACAGCGCCGCGAGGCCTCCCTGGCTCACCCCCACCACGTCCACGCGGTCGGCACCGGTAGCCTCCTGCAGGGCCTCGACACTGCGCCCCACCTGCACCGCCAGCCGTCGCACGTCTTGAATGCACAGAGGCGAGAGACGGGCCCGATCCACCGTGCGGCCGGAGCGCCGGAAGTGACGCGCCAGGGGACGCATGGCGCTGCGCGTGGACAGGAAGCCATGGACGAGGAGCAGGGGGGGCGGCATGCCTCTTCATAGTAGGCTGGGCCGCGCAGCGGGAGGGTGCCGAGGGCCATGGGCAAGAAGGACCGTGAGAAGCGCCAGCAGAAGAAGAAGGAGAAGCAGCGTCTCAAGCGCAAGGGCAAGGGACGTCCCGGACGGGATCAGCGCACCCAGGGCCGCTCTGGAGGCGACCCGCGCGCCGGCCTGGGGTGGCCGCCGGGCCCCTGCTGGCTCTCCGACGGCTGGCACGAGCGGGGCGCCACCGTCCAGGTCGTGCTGACCCGGGTCCACGAGGATGGCCGCGCCATCGCCGGGATGGTGAGCGTCGACCTGCGCAGCGAGGGCGCCTCCGGCGGCAAGCTGGTCGGCGGGCTCTCCGTCGACCAGCTCCCGAGCGTGGCGGTCCGCATGTCCGAGGACCACGACAAGGTCGCCATGCTGGAGGTCTCCCCCGCCCAGGCCGCCGCGGTCCTCGTGGCGGCGGTCAGCCTGAACCCCGAGGGCAAGGACGCCAAGCTGTGCCGCGACCTCGTGGGTGAGCTCGACCCGGCCGACGCCCCCCTCGACGTCCTCACCGGCAAGCCCGACGCCCCGCCTCCGAAGAAGGAGGAGGGCTGGTTCAGCCGCCTGGTCGAGAAGATCGTGGGGACCCCATGAGCCGCGCTGCGCCCGCGTCGATCCCCGACGACGCTCCCCGCTTCGGCGACGGTCGCTACGTCGTCTTCGAGGCCGTCGGTGCCCTGGAGCAGGGCCTCCTCCACGACGTGTGGGACACCCGTCTGCGGATGTGGCGCCTGGGGCTCGCCTGCGAGGCCGACACCCGCGACGCCGTCCAGCGAACCGCCACGGTCGCCACCGATCTGCGCCAGGCGGGCCTGGTGCGCCCCCGAGAGGTGGTCGACGACTGGGTCGTCCTGGAGGCCACCGAGGCCGTGCCCCTGCAGGTCGACGGCGCCTGGCCCGTCGACGAGGCCCTCGCCGCCGTCCTCGACGTCGGCCGTGCCGCCCTGGCGCTCCAGCACGCCGGCCTCGACCCCCGGGCGATCGGCCCGTCCCACCTGCTGGTCACCGAGTCCCGCGAGCTCCTCCTGGTGCCTCCGGCGAGCCTCCCCGACACCACCAGCAACATGGCCCCTGAGACCGCCACGTCGCTGAGTCTGCTCCTGGCCGGCCTGGTCCGGGGCCGTCCCCTGGAGAACACCTACGACGACGCCAGCGCCCTGCCTCCGGGTCTGGGCGCCATCCACGAGGTGGCGACGGGTCCGCGACCGGTGCTGGCCGAGCTCGTCGAGTCCCTCGAGCGCTACGACCCCGAGGCCGAGGCCCCCAGCCCGGTGACCCGCACCACCGACACCGGTGGGATGTCCCGCGCCGAGCAGATCGCTGCCGGCATCGACACCGACCGGCCGTCGTACCTGTCCGATGCCGAGAAGGTGCGAGCCGACCGCGCCGTCCGTCTGAAGGAGACCAGGCGGAAGGCCGAGGCCGCTGCAGAGGCCGCCAAGGCCGCCGAGCAAGCGGAGGCCAAGGCCAGCGCCGCTCGGGCCAGCGCCATCGGGGGCTGCGGTGCCGGGATCGGGCTCCTGCTGGCCCTCGTGGTCATGCCGCCTGCCGGCCTCCTCGGCTACGGCTTCGTCGCCGTGCGGAGCGCCGCGAGCACCAGCCACCAGGCCGACGAGGCCCTCGCCGACACCCTCGTGCTGGAGGAGGGCGCCCGCGACGAGCTGCAGGCCCTGGGGATCGACCCCGAGCCCCTTCGACTCGCCCGGGTCGCCGGGCCGCTCCACGAGGGCCAGGCCTTGGTGAAGGCCCTGGAGCAGGTGCAGCGCCCTCCCCTCTCCGAGCGACCCGAGGCCAAGGTGCTGGCCCAGCGGTGGGACCGGATCGAGCCGGCGTTCTCCGACGCGATCGCCGCCCGGGTCGAGTGGAAGGAGGCCAGCGACGGCCTCGCTGGGATGCTCGTCGTCGGAGCGGGCCTGGCGCCGCCGTACGAGCCGATCCCGTCGATCGAGCACCTGATGGAGGACCCCGTCGAATAGGCTTGTCGGACCGACGTCCAAGCCGGCGTCTCACGTCACAGACTGTCTACGGGGTGTCCTCATGCGTCGCGAAGTCCTCCTCCTCGGAATGCTCACCACCGGTGTCGCTGGCTGCGAGCTCATCGACACCATCCTCGATGCCATCTCCGACCTGTCCCTCCTCGGCGTCATGCCCGACCCCGAGTTCTCGGTCCCCGACAGCAAGAACAACGGCAAGGTCCGCATCGCCATCGGCGCCGTCGACGACAGCTTCGTGCCCATCAAGCCCGCCGTGAAGAAGATCCGCATCGAGACCGACGAGGGCGAGGAGGTCCCCGTCGACGAGGTCGAGGAGGTCGAGGGCGACGAGTTCGGGCACTTCGCCATCCTGGTCGACGGCTCCGGCTCCGTCGAGGCGCCCCCCGGAGCCTGCGACGGCTGCCCCTCGGACCCCAGCCGCATCCGTGTCGAGGCCGTGCAGGAGCTGGCCGACGCTCTCGGCGCCTGCGGTCCCGACTGGAACCAGAGCCTGTTCGAGTTCGGCCTCTACAACATCTCCAACGGCTTCGACTACACCTACCGCCACACCAACTGGACCACCGACTCCGACGAGGTGGTCGACGCCGCCAACAACCTGGGCTCCGAGGGCGGCACCTTCATCTGGGACAGCACCTGGGAGGTCCTCGACAAGCTCAGCAGCGCCCACGGCAACGACGGCGGCGAAGGCGGCATCGGCATCGTCGTCCTCTCCGACGGCGCCGACCTCGGCTACGGCCGCACCGTCGATCAGCTCATCGGCCACGCCAACGAGCTGGGCGTTCGGGTCCACACCGTCGGCTTCGGGAACGCCGCCGACGGCAACGACTTCCAGGACCGCAACGCCGTCGAGGACCTCCAGCGTCTCGCCCTCGAGACCGGCGGCTACTACGGCTTCGTCTCCGACGTGAAGGAGCTCCCCGACCTCGGCGAGGCCATCGCCTACGCCCAGTGCGGCGGCCACAGCCAGCTGGTCGTCACCTGGCCCGAGGAAGCCGAGGAGGGTCGCGAGTACGACGGCCGCATCGTCTACGAGGACAACGAGGCCATCCAGGCGCCCTTCACCTTCACGGGGCCCCGCAAGTAGCTCCTCCGTGGAGACCCCTGACGTCCCATGCGTCGTCGCAGACCGGCTGTGACGGCGGATGGGATTTTCATTGATTAGGGTGGCCGCTCGGAGGAAGCGACACCATGCGGATCAGCCTGGCGATGATGATGGCCCTCGTGCTCACGGCGTGCAGCGGCGGCGACGACGACAAGACCCCGACCGACGGAAGCGATACCGACACGGGCACCACGGACACCGGCACGGCCAGCGTCGCCTACGACTTCACCGTCGAGCCCGGGCCCATCGTGGGCGTGATGGTCGCCACCCTCACCACCGAGTCCGAGGCCACGGTCACCCTCAGCTACGGCCTGTCCGGCGAGGCACTCGCCACCACCCACCCCGAGACCAGCACGGGCACCGAGCACAGCTTCACCGTCCTCGGGGTCAAGACCGGCAAGGACTACGACTTCCAGGCCGACGTCGACGGCGACACCGTGATGGTCACCGCCCGCGTGACCGCCGCCGACCCCAGCGTGCCGGTGTTCACCCAGCGCAACTGGCAGCCGGAGCTGTCCTGCCAGGACGGCGGCTTCGTCCTGGTCTCGTACCTGGGCAACAACAACAGCGGCGTGGCCATCCTCGACCGCGACGCCGACGTCGTCTGGGCCCTCCCCTTCCCCCAGACCAACGTGCAGCTGGCCCGGGTCCGTCCGTCCTACGACGGCGACGCCGTGATCTACACCACCGCCGACGGCGACCGCACCGACCAGATCGGCGAGCACGTCAAGCAGCCCCTCGACGGCTCTGCGCCGGAGGTCCTGTCGACCCCGCGCTCCCACCACGACTTCGTGGAGCTCCCCGACGGCATCGTGGGCTGGCTGGACTACTCGGAGTTCGGGCCCTACGACAACTGCAGCAAGGGCACCGGCCCCATCAAGGGCGACGTCGCCATGGACCGCATCAAGGAGTCGGCCTTCGGCGGCACCGAGACCACGGTCTACGACATGACCACCGACTACCCCCGCACCCTGAACTGCGACGTCGACGACGAGAACTTCCTCGCCGCCCAGGGCGTCTACGACTTCGTCCACAGCAACTCGATCGCCTACCGAGCCAGCGACGACGCCTACTTCCACATGAGCCGATGGCAGGACGCCTTCTACAAGATCGACCGGGCCACCGGCACCTTCGTGTGGGAGCTCGGCGGCCAGCACAACGACTTCACCCCCGCCAAGGGCCAGGACCCCGCCGAGCTGTTCAACCACAGCCACATGTCGGAGATCTGGGACGGCGGCATGTTCATCTTCAACAACAACGACTACGGCCCAGACGCCCCCGGTCCCAGCATCGTGCAGGAGTACGCCCTCGATGAGACGGCGATGACCTGGGAGCTCACCTGGCAGTGGACCAGCGACCAGGGCTTCGAGGCGCTCCTCGGCGACGCTCGCCGCATGCCTCAGAGCGAGTGCGACAACGTGCTCGTGTCGCTGTCGAACTCCGGCATCGTCCGGGAGATCACCCGTGACGAGGAGTTCGCCTGGGCCATCTCCGCGCCCTTCGCCAACGTCACCAGCCGGGTCACCTTCCTGCCGGACATCTACGACCTGACCACCGCCTTCCACGAGTAGCCGATGCGGATCCATGCCCTGGCGATGGCCCTCGCCCTGGTCGCCTGCAAGCAGGACGACCCGACGACCACGCCAGACGGCAGCATCTTCGGGCCGCCCGACACCGGCACCGAGGTGGCCCCCTGGGGCTTCACCGTGGAGCCCGGGTCGATCACCGGCGTGATGGTGGCCACGCTCACCACCGACGAGGAGGCCACGGTCAGCCTCCGCTATGGGCGAACCGGGCAGGAGCTGTCGACCCAGCACCCCGAGACCAGCACGGGGACGGAGCACAGCTTCACGGTGCTCGGCGTCAAGACCGGGAAGGTGTACGACTTCGAGGTCGATGTCGACGGGGAGACCGCCGTGGTGAGCGCCCGAGTCACCCCGTCCGACCCGAGCATGCCGCTGTACGAAGTGGATGAATGGGATGCATCGCTCGCGTGCCAGGACGGAGGCTTCATCCTGATGTCCTACCTGGGGAACGACAACAGCGGCATCGCCATCCTCGACCGCGACGGTGACATGGTGTGGGCCCTCCCGTTCCCCCGCACCAACGTCCAGGTCACCCGCGTTCGCCCGGCCCTGGATGGCCGCTCCCTCCTCTACACCACGACCGATGGAGACCGAGTCCAGCAGATCGGCGAGCACATCCGGCAGCCCCTCGACGGTTCAGCGCCCGATGTCCTGTCGACGCCGCGCTCTCACCACGACTTCGTGGAGCTCCCCGACGGCACCATCGGCTGGCTCGACTACGCGGCGTTCGGCCCCTACGACAACTGTACGCCGGGCACCGGCCCCCTGACGCAGGACGCCGCCCTGGACCGCATCGTGGAGTCCCCCTTTGGGGGCCCGGAGGTCGGGGTCTACGACATGTGGACCGACTACCCCCGAACCATGAACTGCGACGTCGACGATGAGGAGTTCCTCAAGCCCCAGGGCGTCTTCGACCTCTCCCACAGCAACTCCATCGCCTACCGGGCGAGCGACGACGCCTACTTCCACATGAGCCGATGGCAGGACGCCTTCTACAAGGTCGACCGCGCCACTGGAGCCTTCGTGTGGGAGTTCGGCGGTCCCCACAACGACTTCACGCCGGCCAAGGGCCAAGATCCGTCCGAGCTGTTCAATCACAGCCACATGTCGGAGATCTGGGACGACGGCCTGCTGGTGTTCAACAACAACGACCACGGTCCCAACGGCGAAGGGCCCAGCATCGCCCAGGAATACGTCCTCGACGAGACGGCGATGACCTGGGACCTCACCTGGCAATGGACCAGCGAGCATGGCTTCGAGAAGCTCCTCGGCGACGTCCGACGCATGCCCCAAAGCGAGTGCGACAACGTGCTCATCTCGCTGGCGAACACGGGCATGGTTCGAGAGATCACCCGCGATGGCCAGGTCGCCTGGAATGCCTCCTCAGCCTTCGCCAAGGTCACCAGCCGTGTGTACTTCGTGCCGGACATCTACGACCTGACCACCGCCTTCCACGAGTAGCCGGTGCCCGTCCAGTCTCTGGCGTGCCCCAAGCGAGGGTCTGGCCCATACTGCTCGACGACGCCCGGCGTGATGGGCGGTCCATCGCGGAGGAACTCATACCAGCAATGCGAGCGGAGTTCGTCCGGTTCGCCCCGACCCCGTATGGCTCTCGATCCTCACCCCCGAGAACAATCTCAGGGTTCCAGCGTGAACAAGAACACCCCGTCACGACCCGTCAGCGCGAGGCTGACGCCAATCACGATGTCCTTGCGGCCGTCGCCATCCACGTCCATCGGAGGATGAATGTTGGGCAACCCGTCGAATCCGATGACCAGCTCGGGGCTCCCAATCGGGTCGTCCGCAGCCAACTCCGACAGGGGACCGGGAACGACGCGAACGCTCTGGTCCAGCAATGGGGTGAGTCCCATCCTCACGGGGACAACGGCATCCAGGAATCCATCCCCGTCCAGATCATCCAGATGCGGCCAGGGCCGCTCTCGGTTCCTCCAGAATTCGTAGTCGTGCTGAATGATCTCCAGCTCCGACGCGACCGGAGACAGCGGCGTGAGCACGAAGTCCAGGCGCCGCTCGAGCGTCTCATCGTCCGAGTGCCGGATCACCACCGCCTTGCGGCCATTCCCGTCGATGTCGGTGATCACATGATCGGGCCCCTGAACGAACCTGTGCGGAAGCAACCACGGCGCGCTGGGCTCGAAGCCCTCTTCCCGCAACAGGGGGCCAGGTACAATGCCGTAGCGCATCGTTGAGTACACGAGCACATCGTTGTGCCCATCCCCCGTGAGATCCCCGGGACACATCAGCCTCATGACGGCCGGAACATGGGCGTCCGAGATGTCGAAGGAAGCCTCCTGCGCCTCACGAACCTCTCCCGGCTCGAACGGGCCGTAGTACACGTCGAGGCTCGCCGCATAGGTCAACACATCCAGAAACCCGTCCCCGTCGATGTCCGTCATGCAGGGCGTCTTGTCCGTCGGGCGCAGGATGCGCGCCGCTGTCGAGAGATCGAATGGCGCCGGAAAGATGTGGAGCACGGTGGAGGCCAAGCCCAGCTCGCGCGCCACCAGATCCACGTTGCCGTCGGCCGTCAGGTCGTGCGCATAGAGCTCTTTCAGTCCAGCTCCGCTCCACCAGATCTGGGGCGCCCGCTCTCCCCTGGTCCCATCGATGTCCCAGGCCACGAGCTCATGGAACGCACTGGTGTGAGAGACCAACTCCACGACTCCATCCAGGTCGAAGTCCCCCGAGGCGACGTAGCCGCCGCCGTTGTCCACCGACAGCCACGAGTGGGCGTCGTCCCCATCGATGAAGGCAACCCCCGTGTCCGCCGTGGGCTGGCTCGACGTCGTGCCGGCGGAATCGAAGGTCGTGACGTACACCACGTCCTCCCCGCTGTCGCCAGACTCAGCCCCAGTGGCCAGCGGCATCGACGGGTCGTCATGGGGCTCCACGCGACGGCAGGAGCCAAGGAGGACCACGGCAGACAGCAGGGAGGCGACCCTCATGGGCAGCTGGCCACGAACTCGAAGGCGCCGGCGTCAGGAGCGGTAGCCGGGATGGTCACCCGGGTGCAGAAGTCCAGTCCGAAGTCCGGCATCGAAGCCGCAGCGCAGTTGCGGAAGGCCGGCGATGTACCATCGATGCGATACGGCCCCCGAGGGGTGGAAACGAAGCTTGGATCCACGCCCGTGTTCGCGATTCCAATCACACCTGCCACACCGAGCCCCACGTTGCAGTCTTCCTTGCGACCACCGCATCTGGCGACGGCGGTACTGTGAGCCTATCGTCTGGTGGTCCGGACTTCCCGCGGTCGGCGACTACGATCAGGGCGCGCTCGAAACGCAGTAGGGCGTCATGCAAGCCAGCGCTAGCCCCGCCAGCGGGCCGCAGGCTCCGGGGCTATGTTTCGACATGACCTCCGCTCGCCTGCTGCTCGCCTCCCTGCTGCTCGCCTGCTCCGGCGACGCCCCCGAGCCCGAGCCCGTCGATCTCGGCGACCCCACCGACACCTTCCCGTCCTTCTACGGGAAGGTGCCGAAGAACGTGCTGATGATCAGCATCGACACCTTCCGTCGCGACGCCATGAGCCGCTACGACCCCCTGAAGCAGGACGACACCCCCTTCCTCGGGGCGATGGCGGCCGCCGGCGTCGCCCTCGACGACCACACCACCTGCTCCAACTGGACCTTCGCCGGCATCGGCTGCACGCTGTACGGCGCCGACGTGGAGACCACGGGCTTCACCCCCCAGCTCACCGCCACCGGTCAGGCGGCCTGGCCCGAGGCCACCTTCCTGGCGGGCTACCTCAAGGAGCAGCAGGGAATGGTCACGGTCCTGAGCTCCACCAACGGCTGGTTCGCCGAGGAGTGGGGCCTGACCCAGGGCTACGACGTCTGGTTCCACCCCAAGAACGGCAGCACCTGGGGAACCTACCGGGAGGGCCGCGACGCGCTCCTCGCCGAGCTCGACGTCGCCGACGACGACCCGCCCTGGTTCCTGCACCTGCACCTCATCGAGCCCCACGTCCCCTACAAGGCGCCAGCCGCCTACGATCCCTCCCCGTCGAACCTCGAGCCCATCCCGTGGGATCTGTCCGTCAAGGAGGACCACTACGACCTCACCCGCTCCACCTGGCCCGACCTCGACGACGACACCCAGGACCTCGTGGAGGAGCACCTCCAGTACCAGTACCGGGCCGAGCTCCGCTACATGGATGCCCAGATCCAGGATGCCCTCGCCGACGCGGACCGCAAGGGCCTCCTCGACGACACGCTGGTGGTCGTGTGGACCGACCATGGGGAGCAGTTCTGGGAGCACGACTACCAGAGCCACGCCTACACCCTGTTCCGCGAGGAGAACGACGGCATCGCCTTGTTCTGGGCCAAGAACATCGTTCCCCAGGCCTGGGAGGGCCCCACCACCTCACCGGACATCGCGCCGACCCTGCTGACGGTCCTCGGCGGCACCGTTCCCCCCCAGATGACCGGCAAGCCCCTCGGCACGGCCGACGAGGACCGAGCCCGCTACGCCTTCTCCGTGGCACGGCTCGGGGGCGTCCAGTCGGTCCAGAAGAACGGCCACAAGCTCACCTACAGCTGGAGCTCCGGCGGCGCCCGCTACTTCGACCTGAACACCGACCCCGAGGAGCTCGACGACCGCTTCGACCCCGAAGACCCGAAGGTCCAGGAGCTGTGGTCGCTGTTGCTGCCGCGGGTCCAGATGGCCCGTCCGCTGGCCCCCAACGTGGCCCAGGTATGGCCCGTCGGCCTGCCCATCGAGTAGGGTCCCGGACGTAAGCTCCCGCCGAGCGAGGCGTTCGTCGCCCGTTCCCGCTGGGGGAGCGGAGGTGCCCATGTCGCTGTTCCGAGCCGCTTGTCTGGTGCTCCTGTCGGCCCTGTGGGTCGGCTGTGCCAAGAAGGCGTCGACGTCGTCCTACGGTGAGTCGTACGCCCCCGAGGCAGACGCCCGCTACGCAAGGATCGAGGCCTCCCAGGAGTCTGCGTCCATGCCTCGCCGGGAGGTGCGCAGCAAGCGGGCCGCCCCCGGTGCACCGCCACCTCCACCGCCGCCGCCCGCCATGATGGTGGACGCCGACAGCCCGGTGGCCGAGCCCTCCCTGGAGCCCCCGACCGACGACGCGGGCCCGGCCCGCATGATCCACTACGACGGCTTCGCCGAGATCCGCACCCCGCGAGCCGAGGAGCTCGTCGAGCAGGTCATCGCTCTGGCCGAGGAGATCGGCGGCAGTGTCGAGACCCGCTCGCTGTCCCGGGTGACCGTCCGCGTCCCCGTCGACACCTTCGACGCCACCTGGACCAGCATCCTCGACATGGGGCCCGTCGTGCGCCGCAGCCTGGGCGCGGAGGACGTCACCGACGCCTTCACCGACCTGGACCTGCGGCTGCAGTCCATGGAGGCCACCCGCGACCGCCTCGCCGTGCTTCTCGCCAAGGAGGCCGACCTCCAGGAGCGGCTGCGCCTCCTCAACGAGATCCACCGCCTCAACGCCGAGATCCTCGTCATGAAGGCGAACCTCGAGGTGCTGGCCGACCTCGCCGCCATGTCCCGCATCACCGTGGTGGCCGTCGCCCCCGACCTGCACGCCAACGCCACCCGTGCCCTGCCCCACGGCATGGAGTGGATCGACGGGCTGTCGGCCTTCGATCACGACATGGTGCGGTGGAACAAGAAGGTGAGCCTGTCGGTCCCCGAGGGCTTCGTCGCATTGGACCCGCCACGCTTCCATGCCCAGGCCGCCGACGGCGCCACCGCCTGGGCCTTCCGCCAGAAGAACGACCCCCAGGGAACCGCCGACTTCTGGCGCAACGCCGTCGTCGACCGCATCGGCGAGCAGCTGGAGGACGGCACCGAGTCCCAGGTCGGGGGCTGGTCCCTGGTCCGCTTCGTCGAGCCGGGGGCGAAGGAGCCCTACGTCTGGCACCTCGGCTTCCGGGTCTCCGGCAACCAGCTCGAGGTCTTCCAGGTCACCTACACCACCGAGGCCCAGGAGACCCGCTACCACGACGCCGTCCTGGCCGTGCTGAAGGAGGGGGAGGCATGATCGCCCTGATCGCAACCTGGCTGCTCCTCACCCCGGCCCGCGCCGAGGAGGAGCCCGCCGTCGAGCTCGAAGCCGCCACCGAGGCGCCCCCGACCGTTCAGGTGTCGGCGTCGTATGTGGTCAAGGTCTCCAACCGAGGCGACACCCTCGACGCCATCGTGAAGGAGACGCGACGCCTCGGGGGCTGGTTCGCTCGGCTCTCCAACGACGAGGAGGTCGACCTGCGCGTCCCGGTGGAGAAGGCCGAGGAGCTGCAGACCTTCATCGAGGAGCAGGGGCTCATCGCCGACCGCAGCCTCTCCTCCACCGACGTCCGACGGGAGGTCGCCGAGCTCGACGCCCAGCTGGAGAGCCAGCGGGAGCTCGTCGCCCAGTACATGGCCCTGCTCCCCCAGGCGGAGAGCGGCACCGTCCTTCAGATCGAGCGGGAGCTCACCTACGCCATCGCCACCGTCGAGCAGCTCGAGGGCCGACGCCGCTACCTGCTGGAGCGGGCGGCCGTGGCCTCCATCCGGGTCGCCTTCCGCTTCCGAGACCGACGCCGCTCCGGGGCCCAGCAGCCCTCTCCCTTCGGCTGGGTCAACACCCTCGACGTCCGGCGGGTCCTGGGGGACCTGCAGGGGTCTCAGGCCACCACGGCCCGCAAGCCCCGCATCGGGCAGCTCGACGTCGATGGCATGGCGTCGTACCGCATGAAGCGGGAGTTCCGAGCGACCAGCCCGGATGGCGTCGTCGTGCGGACCCGCGCCTTCAAGCACAAGCCCAGGGCCGACCTCGCGTTCTGGGCGGAGGCCGTCCAGACCCACCTGCTGGGGCAGGGCTACATCCTCCAGCGCAGCGAGGACGTCGGCGACATGACCTGGCTCGAGTGGGCGGTGCCCTCCAGCACGGAGGAGCTCACCTACGTCACGGCTGTCCGCCCCAACGGGCGCCGCATCGAGCTCGTGGAGGTGGCCGGCACGGCCGAGCGGGTCGAGACCCACCGCGACGCCGCCCTGTCCGCCCTGAAGGCCGCCCTGGACGACTGATGCGATCGGGGATGAATGGGCGCTACCGCCATTCGTCCATGGCTGTCACGTTCTGTTGCGAGCCGGACCCCGTGGCCGGCACTATGCTTGGTCCAAGCTTCCCGATGGAGTTCCCATGCTGCGCCGTCTGCCCCTCTTCGCCGTCGCCCTGCTCACCGCTTGCGACATCCTCCCCGTCGACCCCGAGCAGATCGGGGTCTGCTCCGATGTGTGCACCCGCATCGACGAGTGCGAGGCCACGCCCCCCACGCCGTCCTTCGGCAACTTCAACAAGGCCTCCGGCGACGCCGCCCTGGACTGTGCCGCCAACTGCACCCAGGATGACGCCGAGCTCTACGGCTACAGCGACTGTCAGATCGACTGTCTTCAGAACGCCCCCTGCGACCAGCTCAACGAGTGCTGGAAGCCCAAGTCCGACGTGTTCGCCGAGTACTGCCTGGCCGACCGCGACGTGAAGCCCGTCGAGCCGGACCCCGCCGACCCCGAGCCCAGCAACGGCAGCAACTCCGGCTCCGAGGAGGCCGACGAGGTCATCGAGGACCCCGCCAACGAGATCGCCGTCGACGAGTCCGAGTTCGACGTCAACTTCGGCGACACGCCCCCGATCATCAACGGCCGCTACGACGTCTTCGGCGAGATCGACGAGTCCGACAACGCACGTCCCCCAGGCTCCCCCATCGACACCACCCTGTGCTTCTGGGGTCAGGAGGGCGAGGCCACCGGCAACGTCGTCTCCTACTGCGAGGACTACGTGCCCGGCACGGCGAGCGCCCCCGTCACCGGCAACGGCGACGAGTTCACCGTGTACCTGGAGTACCCCGGCGCCGCGACCCTGCTGTTCAGCGGTCAGGTCGACGGCCAGGGCCGCATCACCTCTGCCGAGACCCTCGTTGTGTACAGCCACAGCATCGACGTCTGGGAGCACTCCGAGACGAGCTGGTCCTACGACGGCGACTGCACCAGCTGCACGAACTAGGCCATGGAGGCGGTGGGCAACGACAGCACGTCGCTCGCCGCCTGACGCACCACCCGCTGGGCCACCGTGCCCAGCAGCCGAGCGAGCCCCTCGCGCTCCCGGTTCCCCACCACGACGAGGTCCGCCTTGGCCGAGGCCTGGATGAGCGCGTCGTCGGGCTCGCCCCGTAGCAGCAACGCCTGACCCCGTGGGCCCTCGGGTACGTGCTCCCTGAGCAGGGCCTCCAGCTTGGCCCGCTCCTCGGCGAACAGCTTCTCCCACTCCCGCTCGGCCCGCTCGCGGACCTCCTTGTCGGGGATTCGTGGCAGCGCCTGGGCGATGGCGTAGGCTGCCGAGACCCTTCCCTGGAAGCGCTGCGCCCACGTGGTCGCGAGGGTCATCACCCGGGCGGCCCCGGCTTCATCCGCGATGTCGAGCCCCACCAGGAACTGTGCTGGCGTGGGCGGAGGATGCTCGGCACGGGGGACCAGCACGGCGCACTGTGCGTCCCGAAGGACCCGCGTGGCCATCGGGCCATGGATCCAACGCTCCAGCGCGGCGGGCTCCCGGGACCCCACGACCAGCAGGTCGGCATGGTGCGTCGCCTGCACCAGACCTTCCGCCGGGGGGGCGTCCTCCACCCGGGCCTCGCCCTGAAAGGACTCCGGAAGCGTCTCCAGCAGGGTCTGCAGGCGAGCCTGGCGCTCCTGGGCGTCCGACGCCGGGCCGAAGTTGACCAGGTCGATGCGGGCTCCTGCACGAGAGCCCCACGCAAGGGCTCGCTGCAGCAGCCAGCTGTGTCCATCCGTGCGGAGATCGATGCCGACGACGGCGCGCATGGTGTCCTCGAGCGCGCGACCCCTCCACGGTGCCGAGCGGCCTGCCAGGATAGACCGTGCAACGGTCGTCGTCCACTGCGTCGGCCCGGCTCCCGGGAGGTTCCGGACATGCAATGGTTCTTCCCGAGGTCGACAGGGCCTGTACAGCAGACCCACTGGCGCACCTACCTGGTGTTTGCACACACCTTCTGGAACAGCCTCAGGGTCGTCTCGAGCGCCACCCGGGGCTCGCTGACCCCCGAGGAGGTCGACGAGCGCATCCAGACCTGGTGCCGGCACGTCTTCCGGGTCTCCTACACGGCTCTTGGGGCCGACGGCCTCGACCGGGTCGACGGCTCTGCCTCCGTCCTGCTGTCGAACCACGTGTCGCTCCTCGACATCCCAGCCGTCTGCGCCACCTGGCCGGGAAGGGTCCGCTTCGTCGCCAAGCAGGAGCTCCGGAAGGTGCCCGCCTTCGGCTCCGCCATGGCGTCCGCTGGCATCGTCTTCGTCGACCGGAGCAACCGGGAGAAGGCCATCGAGCAGCTGAAGGCTGCCAGGGAGCTCCTCGAGGACGGCACCTCCCTGTGGATCTCTGCAGAGGGCGGCCGCTCCCGTGACGGTCGCCTCCATCCGTTCAAGAAGGGGGGCTTCCACGTGGCCCTCGACCTGCGGGTGCCCATCGTCCCTGTGTGGATCCAGGGAACCCTCGACGTGATTCCTCCGGACCAGTTCGCGTCGGTCACGGACCAGGTGGTCACCGTTCGCTACGGCCACCCCATCCCCACCGATGGCTGCACGCGCGCCGACATTCCCCGCCTCATGGCCGAGGCCCGTGCCGCCATGCTGGAGCTCGCTGCCCAGGCGGGCGCCCCGGACGACGTCGACGCCGCGTGACGGCCGGTCGCTGAGGCTCCTTCCGCAGGGCCGTCCCCACACGCAGAAAGCAAACGCAGAAAGCCCCCCAGGACGTACATCCTGGGGGGCTTTCGAAGGTGTGTGGCCGGCGAGACCTACTCTCCCACAAGGTCACCCTTGCAGTACCATCGGCGTGCTGGAGCTTAACTTCCGAGTTCGGAATGGGATCGGGTGGGTCCTCCGCACTATCATCACCGACCGAAGTGGAGCCTCGGAGCGTGAGCTCGTTGGCAAGCTTCGGCGAGGCGCTCAGCCACCGCTTGGTGGCCTCCTCTCACTGGAGGAAGGGCGCCCTCGACGCATGAAGCATGCGTATAGGGACAGGGTCGACGTTGAACGAGGCCAGAGCCCGAAGGCAATGGGTGATATCGAGCGGGCTTTCTGATGAGAAAGCCGAACGGACAATTAGTACGGGTTAGCTGAACACATTGCTGTGCTTACACACCCCGCCTATCAACCAGGTAGTCTTCCTGGGTCCTTCAGGGAAAGCTCATCTTGAGGGGGGCTTCCCGCTTAGATGCTTTCAGCGGTTATCCCGTCCGCACGTGGCTACCCAGCAATGCCGCTGGCGCGACAACTGGAACACCAGAGGTGCGTCCATCCCGGTCCTCTCGTACTAAGGACAGCTCCTCTCAACTTTCCTACGCCCACGGCAGATAGGGACCGAACTGTCTCACGACGTTCTAAACCCAGCTCGCGTACCGCTTTAAACGGCGAACAGCCGTACCCTTGGGACCTGCTCCAGCCCCAGGATGCGATGAGCCGACATCGAGGTGCCAAACCGCGCCGTCGATATGAACTCTTGGGCGCGATAAGCCTGTTATCCCCGGAGTACCTTTTATCCGTTGAGCGATGGCCCGTCCATTTGGAACCACCGGATCACTAAGGCCTG
>Ga0213839_1000609_pt1 | contig 37028 bp, 28 predicted proteins | sample SWPATP21_FD_160075 | JGI IMG/M metagenome (GOLD analysis project Ga0213839, IMG submission 160075) | Coastal seawater microbial communities from Marineland, Florida, United States - SWPA TP2 #1 | ecosystem: Environmental > Aquatic > Marine > Coastal | place: USA: Florida | collected 2016-08-14
GAGCCCGGAGCCTGCAGCCCGGAGCCCGGAGCCCTCGGCGCCACGGGTGCCATCGGGGAGACGCTCCCGGACCTCCGCACTAGAGAGGCGGCGGAGGTCCCATGTCCGACGCGACCGACAACCCCTTCGCCAGCTCGGACACGGCCGTGGGGGTCGGTGGTGGAGAGCGGACGCCGCTGTACTCGGAGGCCTCCTGCATGGCCACGACCTTCTTCGGCACCCCCGTCCTGGCGGCCCCGCTGCTGATGATCAACGCCAGCCGGACCGGTCAGAGCCCCTTCGCCGTCGGCGGCCTCGCCGTGGCCATCTCCGTGGGCGCGATGATCGTCGGCATGGTGCCTCTCCCCATCCCCGGCGTCGTCTTCACGGTCGCCCAGGTCCTGCTCGTCAAGCAGCTCCATCAGTCCTGGTTCCAGCGCCACACGATGGAGCGGGAGGAGGCCGGCGTCGCTCCGGCGCCGTGGCTCCACGCCGCCGGTCTGTGCCTGCTCGGCTTCACCGCATCGATGCTGTACATGGGCCTGTTGATCTGGGCCGTCGGGCTCGAGGGCCTGGCGGACCTCTAGGCTGTCGGCGCAAGGGCGGTGTCAGAGCAAAAGGGCTGGGCGGGGCTGGGCCTCATCATCTCGACCATGTTCCGAGGGCCCACTGCCCCTTGACGCGGAGGCGGCCGAGGCATCTCGCTCCTGTGCGACACCCCGAGGAGGCATCCGCCTTCGTTGCGACAACTCGGCGCGTCCGGACGGCCTGCCTCACCGAGAAGGTACTTTCGCCCGTTCTGCGTGGGCGCGACTTCGCCGGATCTGTCGCAACGAAGGGAGATGGTCCGTGAGGTTGTCGCAGAATGGCGAGATGCCTCCCTCCAGCGAGCCCGGTGCGAGGTGTTGGGGGTTGGTACCTGCCCCCCTCAACCCCCGACGCGCCGGCTCTCGGAGGCATCTCGCTTTTCTGCGACACGCCGGGGAGGCATCTGGCCTCGTCGCGACCGATCCGAGCCACACCGAGCGCATCCCAGCCGAAAAGACAGCTTTCCCCGTGGGCGACCGGCGCCCGTGAGAGCGATGTGTCGCAATGAAGGCGGATGCCTCGCGGAGCTGTCGCAGAAGGCGGGGATGCTCTCCGATCGCAGAGCTGCTCCTCTGCCAAGCCCTTTAGCTCTGACACCGGCCGGACCTGGCCCCCCGGCCGGACCTGGCCGAACCTCCGAGCCAGCCCCTTTGCTCTGACACCGGCTCCGCGGCCTGACGCCCGAAGCCCCCGAGCATCCTCGGCGTCACAGGTGCAACGGCAGAGGCACATCCGGACCTGTGGTCAGCGAAGCCACGCCAACGCAGGGCCCACCGGCACGATCCCCTTCGGGTTCAGGCTCACGTGGCTCCCGTAGTAGTGCCGCTTGATCTCGTCGATGTGCACGGTCTCCGCGACACCGGGAAGCCCAAGCACCCGCTCCAGCAGCCCCTGGAGGTTGGGGAGGTCCGCGATGCGGCTCCGGTTGCACTTGAAGTGGCCGAAGTACACGGCATCGAAGCGCACCAGGGTCACGAAGAGCCGCAGGTCGGCCTCGGTGAAGGCCTCTCCCACCAGCCACGCCCGTCCCTCGAGGTGCTCCTCCAGCGCGTCCAGTGTGTCGAACAGCGCGCCGAAGGCCTCCTCGTAGGCTGCCTGGGTATGGGCGAAGCCGCAGCGGTAGACGCCGTTGTTCAGCGTCTCGTAGATCCGCTCGTTCCATCGGTCGATCCCATCACGATGGGCCTCCGGGTACAGGGCGTAGGTATCGGTGGCCAGCGAGCCGAAGCCGTGGTCGAACATCCGAAGGATCTCGCTGGACTCGTTGCTGACAGGCTCGTCGCCCTGCCGGTCCCAGAGGAGCGGCACGGTCACCCGCCCGGTGTAGTCGGGGGCGGCGCGCGTGTAGAGCTGGTGCACGAAGTCGTAGCCGTACAGCGGGTCCTCGTGCCCCCCGTCGACGAAGCGCCAGCCCCCCTCCCGCATCAGTGGATGGACGTAGGAGACGCTGACGACGTCTTCCAGGCCCTTCAGACGGCGGGCGATGTCGAGGCGGTGGCACCATGGGCAGGCCGTGGCCAGGTACAGGTGGTAACGCCCGGCCTCCGGGGGGAAGTCGTCGCCGATGGAGCGCCGGAACTGGGCCTGCTGGCGGACGAAGTGCCCCTTGTCGTCCTTTCCCGCGTCCACCCGCTCATCCACCCAGTCACCCCGTACGAGCTGTCCCATCCGTGCCTCCTTTGGAACGGGCCTATCGAACGCCACGGTTCCGGGGTCGCAACGGCCTGGTTGCGTCAGCCAGGGGCGACGTCCGACGACGACGGGCTCGGGCTGTCAGGGAACGACGGCCAGGGAGTAGGGATCCAGCAGCAGGTCGACGCCGAGGTCGGTGGCCTCGCAGCGCTCGGGGTCCACGGACCACAGCCCACCGGCTCCAGCGCCCGCCCAGCCCCGTCGGGCGGCGACCATCACGCCCCGATCTTGCCCGCGACCGTCGACGGCCGCGGGGAACCACGAAGCGGAGGTGGTGGCGGTGGTCCAACTCGAGCCGTCGATGCAGCCGATGGTGCTGTCGCCGCCCTCCTCGAAGGCGGTGCCCAGCACGACCCCCGCAGCCCCGCCGCCGAGGTCCAGCTGCAGCTCCTCCTCCGAAAACACCGTCTCTACCTGAGAGCCTTCGGGCATGTCAGTACGAAGTACTTCCAGGAGGCCGTCTGCCTCGAAGTACGCACCACTCATCACGACGATATCTCCATCGAACGTCGTCATCTTTGGGTTTCCAGACACGTTCCACTCGCCGTCGACCTCCAAGCTTTCGGGGTCGATGCGCAGGACCTTGCCGTCCCCAGCCGGGGTCCAGAGGTCGTTGCGGCGGTCCAACCGCTGCAGCGCCACGAACACCGCGCCGTCCTTCACCACCAGGGCGTCGGCCTCCGGCACCCCGTCCTCGTCCGCGTAGGGAGACAGGTCTACCCGGCCGATCTCGGCGCCGTCTGCCGCGTCCAGGACCACCAGCTCGTCCCCCTCGTACAGCGACAGGAACAGCTGGTCGCCCACCCGCACCAGGTCGTGGGGGTTGTCCATCCGGTAGGCCCCCAGCTCGAGCTCCGGCACGTCGTAGACCCCATGGGCGTAGCCGAGGAGGGCGTCGCCCCCGGTGCGGTTGAGCACCCACACCCGCTCCGAGGTGGACCGCACCACCGCATCCCCCGAGGTCGACGAGAGCCGGTCCGCCACGCACCCGTCGGCGGTGTACGCCGCCAGCGCCCCCACCCGGAAGTCCGTGGCGGCGACCACCACGTGGGGCTGGCTCAGATCGCAGTCGTGGGTGGAGCCCGCCGGAGACGGCGCGCACGCAGCGGCCACGGAAGCGAACAGAGCGAGGATGGGTCGGGGGTATGCACGCATGGACGGCTGACGTAACCTCGCCCCATGTCGACCCGTCCGATCCCACGCCTGCTCCTGCTCGCGCTCCCCGCGGCGTCCCTCGCCCTGGGCACCGCCTGCATGCCCGTTCCCCACACCTGGGAGCCCGTCGAGGAGTTCCCCACCCGCACGGCCCGGATGATCCAGCCTGCCCCCGCGGATCCCGAGCAGCTCCGCGTCCTCACCTGGAACCTGAAGTTCGCCGGCGCCCGCACGGACTTCTTCTTCGACGGCTGGGGCGATCGGGTCCACCTCACGGAGCGGGAGGCCCAGTTCCACATGGACGGCATCCTCAGGGTGATCGACGAGACCGAGCCCGACATCCTCCTCGCCCAGGAGGTCGACATCGGCTCCACCCGCTCCGCCTACATCGACATGGTCGACATCATCCTCCAGAACACCCACTTCAACTACGCCGCCTGGGTGCCGGTCTGGGAGGTCGACTACGTCCCCGAGGAGGGCCTCGGCCGCGTGGAGATGGGGCAGGCCGTGTTCAGCCGCTGGCCCATCGTCCGCAACACCCGGATCGACCTTCCCCAGAGCACCGAGTCCAGCTGGCTGGTCAACACCTTCTGGCTCCACCGGGCCGTCCAGCTCAACGAGATCGACACCGGCGACCGCATCATCAGCGTCTCCAACAACCACCCCACGGCCTATGCCCTCGACGGGACCAAGCAGGAGCACCTGGAGATCATCTTCGACTGGTCCAAGGAGATGTTCCCGCCGGTGATCGTGGGGGGGGACTTCAACGTCATCCCCCCCGGGTCCCTGCAGACCGAGGGCTTCGAGGACAACGCACCCGCCGACACCCCCGGCGTCACCGAGGTCTCCTACACCCAGGAGGAGATGGACGCGCTCCTCCCCTTCTACGACACCTGGGACGCCGCCATCCCCCTCGAGGACTACCAGGTCGACACCCTCGAAGAGCAGCAGCGCTTCCTCACCCACAGCGTGTCGGGGGAGGTCTTCTGGACCCAGAAGCTCGACTACCTGTTCACCGACGCCCGCTGGTCCGGCGGCTGGACCCTCCAGTCTCCGGGCGATGGCGAGCCTCCGCTGCTGTCCGACCCGATGCAGCTGTCGGACCACGCCCCCATCCTCGCCGTGCTGGAGCTGCCATGATCGGGCTCCTGGCACTGCTCGCGGCCAGCCCCGCCCTCGCTCAGGACTCCCGCGCGCCCCTCACCGGCTTCGCGGGACACGCCGAGACGGTCGGCAAGGGCAACGGCATCGTCGGCGTCTTCCGCCCCCTGACCCTCGCCGTCAGCGACAACGTGGACGTCTCGACCAGCGGCCTCGCCACCCTCGTCGCCCCCCGCGCCGACGTGAAGGTCAACCTGATCCGCGATGTCGGGAGCGCCGTGGCGGTCACCGGCGGCGTCGGCGTGCCCACCTACGGCCTGCGACTCCTCCAGGGAACGGCCTTCCCCAGCGACCCCACCCTGACCATCGGCCCCGGGGTCGTGGTGAAGGCGGGGGTGGTCGGCACGATCCGCAACGGCGACTCCGCCATGTCCGCGGGGGTCGAGCTTCGCACCGGCGGTCACACCGGCACCCTCGACGGGGTCGACCTCCCCTTCGCCTCCCAGTCCCTGGCGCCCTTCTTCGAGGGGCCGGTCCTCCGCTGGCGCTGGGTGACCGACCTCGCCCTGGCCCGCCACGTGGTCCTCACCAACGACCTCGCCCTCCAGGTGGGGGCCGGCGGCCAGGACGTCCTCTGGCGCACCTTCCTCCTCGGCGGCGGGACGCGAGCGGCGGCGGGCATCGGCTGGGCCATCGCCGACGAGGAGCTCCGCTGGGGCCGCGACAGCCTCGGCTTCCCCCTGGCCGACGTGCAGGTCCGCTGGTAGCCGTCCGCGTCGAGCCCCACGAACCCGACACCATCGCAGCCCCGAGGAGGGTTCCATGTCGCTTCCCGAAGCCCTGTCCGCCGGAGTGGACACCGTCGACGTGCCCGACGAGGTCCGCGACGCCGCGCGGGCCCACCTCGGTCGCTGGCTGAGCGAGCCCCCCTTCGCCCCGTACCGACCCGCCATCGCGGCCCTGGTCGAGGCCGAGGCCTGGGACGAGCTGGTCGACGCCTTCTACCGGGTGCTGCCCTTCGGCACGGGCGGTCGACGGGGCCTCGTCGGCGTCGGCCCGAACCGCATCAATCCGTGGACGGTGGCCACCTCGGTCCAGGGCCACGTCACCTGGCTCCGGGCCGGGGCCACCGGCGAGGTCGACGGCCGCCAGCCGATCCACGTGGTCATCGCCTACGACGTGCGACGCTTCGCCGACGCGCGGGGGGTCTTCCCGGACGGCGCCGAGACCCCGGTGCACGGCCTGTCGAGCCGGGACTTCGCCGAGCTGGCAGCCCGGGTCTACGCCGCCCACGGCATCCACGCCCACCTCCTCCCCCGCGGCAGCGGCGGCTGGATGAGCACCCCCGAGCTCTCCTTCGCCATCCGTCACCTCGGTGCGCAGGGGGGCCTGAACCTCTCCGCCTCCCACAACCCGCCCGACGACAACGGCGTGAAGGTGTACGACGGACGCGGCAGCCAGCTGGTGCCCCCCCACGACCAGGCGCTGCTCGACGAAGTCGCCAAGGTCGACGATGCCGAGGTCCTCGACTGGGACGCCGCGGTGGCCAGCGGCTTCGTGCACGAGGTCGAGGCTGGGGTGCACGCCGGCTACGTCGCCGCGGTCGCGGCCCAGGCCGGTCCCGGACCCCGCCTGCTCACGGTCGGCTACACCCCCCTCCACGGCACCGGGTGCGTCCACGAGATCCTGGCCGCCGCCGGCTTCGACGTGGTGCTCCACGAACCGCAGGCCACGGCCGACGGCTCCTTCCCGACGGTGCCGGGCCACGTCGCCAACCCCGAGAACCCCGCCGCGATGGAGCACGCCACCGGTGCCCTCGACGTCGACCTGGTCTTCGGCACCGACCCCGACGCCGACCGCATCGGCTGCGAGGTGCGCCACGACGGCGGCTGGGTGCACCTCACCGGCAACGACATCGCTGCCCTGGTGGTCCACGCCCGCCTCGACGGGATCGCACGGGACGAGCAGCCCCTCGTCGTCCAGACCGAGGTGACGAGCCAGCTCATCGCCCGCATCGCCCGCAGCCACGGCGCCGCGGTCGTCGACGACCTGCTGGTCGGCTTCAAGTACATCGGGGAGGTCCTCCGACAGCTCGAGGAGGAGGGCCGCTACGGCCACATCCTCCGTGACGACGTCTCCTTCGTGGCGGGGGTCGAGGAGTCCCACGGCGTGCTGACCAGCGCCGACATGCGGGACAAGGACGCCGCCGGGGGCGCCGTGGCCCTCGCCACCCTGGCCGACCGGGAGAAGGCCCGAGGCCGCACGTTGATCCACGTCTTGCAGGATCTCCAGCGAGCCCACGGAACGGTGCGCTGCACCCAGAGCAGCGTACGCTTCGAGGGCGCCACCGGTGCGAGCCAGATGGCCGCGCTCCTCGACCGTCTGCGCCGAGCGCCCCCCGCGTCCCTCGGGGGACGGGCCGTGACGGCGTCCTTCGATCACCGTGACGAAACAGGACGCTTCGGCCCGATTCGGTCCGCGTCCGACGCCGCCAGCCGGAACGTGCTCGTGTATCACCTCGAGGCCTCGAAGCCCGACGACGGCGCTCGCATCGTACTCCGCCCCTCCGGTACCGAGCCCAAGGTGAAGCTCTACGTGGAGCTCCAGGGCCCGAGGGGCCTCTCTGCGTCGGGGCAGGCGGACGTCGACGAGCAGGTCACGGCCCTCGCCGCTGGGGTCCGCAACACCCTGTTGGGATGAGGATGCAGATCGCACCGTGTAGGATGCCTAGGTCATGCCCCAAGGGGGCCAGGAGCTGCCATGCCGAACGACGGCCTCGCGTCCTTCGTCATCGACAATCCCCAACCGATCTTTCGGGTACGGCCGTCTGGTGCGGTCGAGTGGGCCAACGCCGCAGGCGACACGCTGCTCGCGACCTGGGGGGATGGCCGCCGGCTTCCCCCTCGGCTCGTGGCCCAGCTGCAGGCTGCGGTCGCGGCGGAGAGCACCGACGCAGTGCTCTTCGGTGAAGAGGGCGACCCGCCCTTCGACCTCAGCGTGCGCGCCGAGGGCGTGCTCTGGCTCCAGGGACGCGGCGCGCAAGACGCCGTCGTGGAACAGATCCGAACCGCCCACCGCACGAAGGCGGCCTTCCTCGCGAACATGAGTCACGAGCTCCGTACGCCCCTCAACGCCATCCTCGGCTACTCCGAGCTGCTGGAGGAGGAGGCGCGAGACCTCGCGCCGGAGCTGACCGACGATCTGCAGCGGGTCCACCGGGCGGCCTCCCACCTCCTCCGCCTCATCAACGACATCCTCGACGTCTCCAAGATCGAGGCCGGTCGGGTCGGCCTCTTCCTCGAGACCTTCGACGTCCTCGAGCTGGTCCGAGAAGTGGTCGACACGGTGCGTCCGCTGGTGGGTACCAACAACAACCGCATCCGACTCGACGTCGAGCTCGACCAGAAGGAGATGCGGGGCGACCGCACGAAGATCCGCCAGCTGCTGTTCAACCTCCTCGACAACGCCTGCAAGTTCACCGAGGAGGGGTCCATCGTCGTGCGCGTCGAGAGCCTGCACGCGACCGACGGCGCCCCCCTGCTGGCCTTCTCCGTCGAAGACACCGGCATCGGCATGTCCGAGGTCCAGCTCGCGCACCTCTTCGAGCCCTTCACCCAGGCCGACGACTCCACCACCAGGCGCTACGGAGGCACCGGCCTCGGACTGGCCCTCTGCCGCCTGCTCGCCCATCTCATGGGGGGCGAGATCAACGCCCACAGCCGCCTCGGCGAGGGCAGCACGTTCACGTTCACCGTTCCCGCCGTCGTCGACACCAGCGGGGTGCGGGGCAGGGAGAGCGAGCTGGGGATTCGCACCCACGGCGCCGGGAGCACCACGGTGCTGGTCATCGACGACGACCCCAGCGTCCGCGATCTGCTGGCCCGCTTCCTGGTGAAGGAGGGCTACCGGGTGGTCTGCGCCCCCGACGGCGAGACCGGACTCCAGGTCGCTCGGGAGCAGCGTCCCGATGCCATCACCCTCGACGTGATGATGCCGAAGATCGACGGCTGGGAGGTCCTCCGCCGCCTCAAGTCCGACCCCCTGGTCGGGGAGATCCCGGTGGTGATGGTGTCCATCGTCGACAACACCGGGCTCGGCTTCGCCCTCGGGGCCTCCGACTACCTGACCAAGCCCATCGACCGCCAGGCACTGATGCGGGCCCTCGCCCCCTTCCGTGGCCAGGGTCAGGGCACCGTGCTGGTGGTCGACGACCACCCTGACGTTCGCGACGTCCTCGCCCGCACCCTGCGGAAGGAGGGCTGGACGGTCGATGAGGCGGGCGGTGGCGAGGCAGCCCTCGCCTACCTCGCGCGCCAGACCCCGGACGTCATCGTCCTCGACCTGCTCATGCCCGGGGTCGACGGCTTCACCGTGGTGGACCGCCTCAAGGCGAATCCCAGCTGGGCCCACATCCCCGTCCTGGTGGTGACCGCCAAGGACCTCACCCCGGTGGACCGCAGTCGCCTGCAGGGCGGCGTGGAGTCGGTGGTGCAGAAGTCCGGACGCACCCTGGAGCAGGTGGTGATGGAGCTCGCCACCGTCCTGGGGGACGAACCCACCGGCTCCTAGTCCCACGCACGGTGTCACCACCGTGTTCCCCGTTTGGTGTCAGACCCAACCACGAGGTACAAACGGCCATGCCTGCCGCGATGCCGGATCCGCCGGAAATCCTCGCCGACCGCTACCTCATGGGAAAGCTGGTCGGCACGGGCTCGTCGGGCGCCGTGTACCTCGCCCGCGACCGCCACTCCGGGCGCCGCCTCGCCGTGAAGGTCCGGGTGGCCCGCGACAAGGACGCACCCGTTCGCTTCATCGCCGAGGCCCACGCGATGGCGAAACTGCGCCACCCGCGGCTGGTCCACGTGGAGGACAGCGGCCAGGAGGACAACCTCTACTGGTTCGTGATGCCGTACTACGGCAACGGCTCCCTCCGGGACCGGGTCCGTCAGGCCGGCCCCACCCCGTCCGACCAGGCCCTCGACTGGACCTTCCAGATCCTCGAGGGGCTCGCGGTGGTCCACGATGCCCAGCTGGTCCATCGCGACGTGAAGCCCCACAACGTGCTGCTCGATACCGACGACAGCGTCCTGCTCACCGACTTCGGCCTCATCCGCCACGTCGGCGGCGGCGTGCCCTACCGCACCCGAACGGACCAGTCGATGGGCACGCCGAACTACCGGGCTCCCGAGCAGGCCGCCGACGCAGCACGGGTCGACCTCCGCGCCGACATCTACGGGGTGGGCGCCAACCTCTACTTCCTGGTCACCGGCCGCCGTCCCGGCTTCCTCTACATGGTGGAGGAGAACGACCCGGTCATGGACCCGGTGCCCGAGGCCCTGCGGGTCTTCATCCTCCAGTGCATGGCCTACAAGCCCGAGGACCGCTTCCCCGATGCCCGCGCCTGCGCGGCGGAGGTGGTGCGCCTCTACGACGCGCTGCCCGACCGTCAGGGGGAGCGCCCGGTCGCGAAGGCCTGGATGCATCGCTTCGACCGACGAGGCGCCGAGGGCCTCGTCGGGAAGCTGCGCAAGCTCCTCCCCTGGTAGGGAGGGCCCGAACTACCAGACGCCGTCAGCGTCGTCCTGGGTGGACGAGAGGAGCTGCCACTGGTCGGTCTCGCCAGCGAACTGGAAGTTCACGATGCCCTGGCCCGCCACGGCCTGGATGGTGGCGGTGACCGGGAAGAGGTCGACGTCGCCGCGGATGTCGATGCCGTGGCAGGTCCAGTCGGTGCTGATCGCGATGAGCTCGCCACAGCCGGCCTGGCCCAGGTACTCGGTCTCGAAGGCGATGCCGGCGGTGGTCGTCTCCAGCACGTCCTCGGTCGAGGCCTCGTCCTCGAGCACCACGAGCGGCGGGCTCAGGTCCTTGTTCCCGTCGCCCGGATCGTAGCCGTGGATGTAGATGCCACCGGGGTCGACATTGGAGAAGCGCAGCGCGAAGAAGAGGTCACCGTCCGTGCAGGTCGGGTCGCTGCGCTGGCAGTCCTTGAAGTAGTTGACGGTGTACACGTTCCGCCCATCGATCTCCTCGGAGCCAGCGAGCAGCTCCCCGTCGAGGAGGAAGGGGTAGGTCGTGTCGGTGGACTGGTAGGTCCACGTGCGGTCGCCGTCGAAGGGGAACAGCTGCCGGGTGTCGGTGCCAGGGAAGGTGACGGTGTTGCCGCTGCACGCAGCCAGCAGCAAGGTCAGGGCAAGGGTTCCGCGCATGGACGTTTCCTCCGGGGGTCGGACTAACGGTATGCCCGCAACTGCGCCCAGGCGTCACTACAACTTCATGCACCGGAGGCGCGCTTGCGCTCCAGATCCAGCTTCTTCTGGTAGCGGGACTGAGCCAGGTCGACGACCACCAGGATGATGAGGCTGAAGTAGAAGGTGGACTTCGCCATCGGCTCCACGTGGTGGCCGGCCAGGGCGATCTCGCCGAGGTGGCCTCCCTCGGACACCAGCATGATGCCCACCAGGAAGAGGATGAACAGGCCGAGCACCTCGTACATCCGGTTGCGCTCCAGGAAGGTGGCGACCTTGTCGGCCATCACCATCATCAGGACGCCGCTGAAGATGATGGCAGTGGCCATCACCAGGAACACCTTGGTGAGGGCGATGGCGGAGAGGATGGAGTCGAAGCTGAACACCAGGTTCATCACCACGATCATCCCGATGGCGCTCCCGACGCTCCGCATGGGCTTGCCGCTGTCTTCGTGGTGGAGGTCGTCGATGGAGAGCATGTGCATGATCTCCTTGACCGCGGTCCACAGGATGAACCCGCCGCCTCCCAGCACGATGAGCGCGTGGATCGACAACTCGGCCGAGAAGATGCCCTCGAGGTGGATGTGTGCGAAGGGCTCCTGGAACATGTCGATGGCCTGGATGACCACGAACAGGAGCACGATGCGGAGGAGGATGGCGAGGCCGATCCCCACGCGCCGAACGTACTGGCGGCTCTCCTCGGCGACCCGCTTGGACTCGATCGAGATGTACAGCAGGTTGTCGAAGCCGAGGACGGCCTGCAGGAAGATCAGCATGAGCAGCGTGAACAGATTGCCCACGGTGAACAGGCCTTCGAGGGTGAACATCTCTTCCATGGGGGCCGCTCCGGGATGGAACGGGCGGCTATCGCAGCAAATCCCCGGTCACCACCCGACGACGGCGACGCTTCGGAAGTCCCTCGCCAGATGTCCGCTGGCCGTGGCGCGAGGCTTCAGGCTGCAGACGTCGGGCAACGGCATGCAAGGGCCCATGGCCCGTCTTCGAAGACCTCTGTGGCCCCGCGTCTCTCGGCAGCGCGGCCCCATAGAAGCAAGCTTCTCGAGCGGATCCAAGGCTCGTCTTCACACGATTGGTGCGAGCTAAAGCCCGCAGCCCGGAGCCCCCGAGCCGACTCGGAGCAACGCGTGCACCTGGGGCGGCCCATCCACACCTCCGCACTACTCTCCGCCTTCCCACTCCAGCCCCGCGTGCTGCTTCCAGAACTCGAGGGTGCGCTCGGACGTGTCGAGGTCCCGCGAGCGGCCGTCGCCCTTCTTCTTGTTGAGCCCCTTCATCGACGGCCAGGCATGGCTCCCGCCCTTGATCTTGTACAGGTGCAGCGCCGGCACGTGCTTGCACGTCTCGTAGCGGTAGAGCTCGGGCTGCGCACCGTCCTCCTTGTCGAGGTCGGGCATCCAGTCCCGGCGGTCGTGGCTCTTGCGGCACTCGTGGACGTCGAGCCACCACGACACGGTGTCCTCGACCCCGACCGTGACCTTGTCACCTTCCCACGGGGCCTTCTTGTCGCTGTCGCCGTGGAACCACACGAAGGGCTTGTGCTCCTTGGGCGTGCAGCTCTTCTGGAGCTTCTTCGACATGGACTCCTGCACGTGGCCGAAGCCGGCGAAGAGCTCGGAGCTCTCACACTCCAGCTTCCAGGCGAGCCCAGCCCCACTGGCGAACCCCGTGACGTACACGTGGTCTCGGTCGACACCGACGTGGCCGTCGATGGTGTCGATCAGGTCGGCGATGAAGTCGACGTCCCGGTCGTCGTCGGTGGCCCAGCCGCTCTCGCCGCCCTCCAGGCCGTTGGGGAAGGCGAAGGCGACGCCCTCGTTCTCGTGGGCCTCGAAGTACTTGGCCATCCGCTCGGCGTTGTTGCCCCCCTTCCCACCATGGAGCGCGATCACGAGGGGCAGCTCCTTCCGCTCGTCGTCCTTGGGCACGTGGACGAGAGCGGTGCGTTCGTCGCCCCCCGAGCTCACGTCGAGCTCGAAGGTGAACCCCTTGGCAGGCACCCAACGGCCACCCTTCTCCTCCTCGACACCGTCGGGCAGGTCGTCGTCGTCGTCGTCGCCGTCGCCGTCGTCGTCGGTGGCTTCGTCGTCGGTGGCGTCGTCGTCTCCGCCGACATCGGTGCCGCCGGCACAGCCGAGGATGGCCCCCGCGAGGGGCACCGCGACGACGAGGGTCCAGAAGGTGTGGCGCAGCTGCATGGTCGTACTCCGAGGGAGGGCGGCGTTCGGTCTACCGCAGGAGGCCCACAGGGTACAAAACCACAGCCCGGTCAGCGAGCCCGGCGGGCCCCCGCGGGATCCAGCCCGAGAGAGACGAGGACCGTGCGACCGACCAGCGGGAGCCCTGCGAAGTCCTCCAGGGGCTGGGGCGCGAGCTGCCCGTCGTCGACGAGGGGGTCGCGGGGCACCTGCTCCACGAGGCGGTCCGTGAGGTTGCGCACGTCGACGCCCAGCCGCCACGGCCCACGCCGCACCCAGCAGGTGGCGGCCTGCAGGGCGCGCGGGGCCTGACGGTAGAAGTTGGTGGGGTCGTCGAAGGTGCCGGCGGTGAACGACAGCTCGTGGGAGAGGCCGAGCTCGACGCCTCCGACCTCGGGCACGACGGCGGTGCGGTGCCACAGCTCCAGCCCGGGAACCCCCGGGAGCTGGTTGCCGGCGTAGGCGGGATCGTCCCGTAGGTCCCGTGCGACCGTCCACGACGCCGAGGTCGACAGGTCCAGAGACCCGACGCCCACCGAGGTCGAGCCCTCCAGCCCCCGGAGCGAGGCCCGTGCCACGTTGTCGGGGCGAGCGAGACCCTGGGCGTTTCGGGCCCACACGATGCGGTCTCGGCTGTCGGTGACGAAGCCCCCGACCTCCACACGGGCCGTGGGGCCGTCGGTGGGAAGGTGGCTCAGCAGGACGGAGCCGTCGGCGGTCCAGGCCTCCTCGGCCCGCAGGTCCGGGTTGCCGACGAGGACGCCACGGTCCCCGTAGCGCTCCGTGAGGTCGGGGATGCGCACCCCTCGCCCTGCCCCGCCCCGAAGGGCGACCGAGGCGTTCCCCACGCGGAGGCCGGCTCTCGGCATGGCCCACAGCTCACCGTCGGCCCCGAGGAGTCGACCGGTGGCGGACAGCTGCACGGAACGAGCGGACCAGGAGCCCTCGACGCCGGCACGCCCGACGGTGCGCACCCCCGTACCGTCCAGGAAGTCCCTCCGGACCGACGCCATGGTGGACAGGCCCACGCTGGCCGTCGGGGCCACGTCTCCCTGGACGCGGCCCCCGAGGGACTGGGTGAGGGTGCGTCGCTCGCCGGCAGCGCCGAGCTCGCCAGAGACGTCGTCGAGGACCTCGTCCCGATGGACGCCGAACACCCGTCCGCCCAGGTGCAGCGCGCCGACGGTCCCGTGGCCCTCCAGGGCGGGGAGGTGCCGCTGCACCCGATAGCGAACGTCGCCCAGGGGCGAGAAGGTCGTGCCGGGCACGCCCTCGTCCCGTCCGAGGAACAGGTGGGTCAAGGACCAGCCGCGGCCGTCGTCTCCGCCCCGAAGGCGCACGACGCCCGAGCCCTGGGCCGTGTCGTTGTTCCGACGGGTCCGAAAGACGTCGTCGTCGGGGAGCCCTCGGGTCCCACCGTCGTCGAACCAGGTGGCGTTCCCCTCGGTGGCCAGTCCGTCGACCGCCAGGAACAGCCGCGGCCCCTCGCCCAGCGGCCCCTCGCTGAGGGCCTGAGCGCGCACGGTGCCCCAGCTCCCCCCCGACAGGGTCCCGGCAGAGCTCCCCGCTCCCCCGCGGCGGGTGACCAGCTGGACCGCGCCCCCCATGGCGGCCGTGTCGAGGGCGAGCGGCGCCAGCCCACGGGTGACCTCCACCCGCTCGAAGGCCCAGAGAGGGAGCTCCGAGAGGTTGGCGGCGCCTCCCCCCTCGGGGTTGAGGGGCAGTCCGTCGAGGAAGACCTCCACCTGGCGCACCGTGCCGCCACGGATGGACACGCTCGACCAGTCCCCCAAGCCCCCGAGGCGCTGCACGTGGACCCCCGGCGCTCGCTGCACGGCCGTGGCCACGTCGGCGCTCGGTGCGAGGCGGTCGTCCACGGGCACCACGGTGACCGCGAAGGTCGCCTCGTCGGCGCCACGACGCTCGGCCACCACCTCGATCTCCTCGACCCCGTCCGGGTCGACGGGGCGCGTCTCTTCGGCAGGGGCGTCGGCCGGGGCGTCCATCCCGTCGGCCTATCTCCTCATCGCCGTCCGCGTCTCGAGGGGCACCGGGGTGCGGGACTCGTCGACCACCACCCGATCCCGTCCTGCAGCCTTGGCTCGGTACAAGGCGGCGTCGGCCCTGCCCACGGCGGCCTCGTCGCTCTCGGAGGACCACACGGTCGACGATCCCATGCTGACGGTCACGTCGATCTCGACGCCCCCGACGTCGACCTTGCTGGAGCGCACGGCCTCGGCGAGCCGCTCGGCGAACACGCGGGCCCCAGCGGCGTCGGTGTTGGGCAACAGGAACAGGAACTCCTCGCCTCCCCAGCGGCCACACACGTCCGTCTCCCGCTTCTGCTCGCGACAGATCTCGGCGAAGTGGCGCAAGACGGCGTCGCCCCCGTCGTGGCCGTAGCGGTCGTTGACCGACTTGAAGTGGTCCAGGTCTGCCAGCACGACCGACAGGGGCATCCCGGATCGCTTCACGTAGGCCACCTGCCAGTGGAGTGCCTCGCTGACCGCTCGACGGTTGGGCAGTCGGGTGAGGACATCGGTACGGGCCAGACGATCCAGGTCGTCCTGAGCCCGCTGGTAGAGCCGCAGGTCCCGGTCCCTGGCGAGCTCGTGGCCGACCCAGGTCGCCAGCAGCCGCATGGCGAACAGCTCGTCGTCGGCGAAGGCCAGGCGCGGAGCGTCCCCGGAGAAGGAGAGGATGCCGTACTTGACGGCGTCGACCACGATGGGGGCACCGAGGTAGGCGCCCAGGGGCAGATCCTGGTTGCAGCGGGCCTCCACGAACTCGGAGGCCGCCACGTCCGGGATGGCCGTCGGATGGGAGCTGCGGCGGGTCTCGTCGCACCAGGTGCGGGAGAGCTCCCGATCGTCGCCGACGGCCACGACGCCCGAGGGATCCAGGCAGCGCTCGACCACGCGGAAGCGCCCCTCGATGCGGGTCTGCATGACCCGCGGCAGCCCGAAGTGCTCCGCCCCGAGCCGAAAGAGGGCGTCCAGCCGCTGCTCGAGGGTCATGCGACGCTCGGACGTGATGGCCTGGAGCTTCTCGACGAGGGCGTGGCTGCTGTGCCCCTCCGGGATCGCCTCCAGCACGACGAGTCGGTAGTCGCCGATCCCCCGCACCCGGGCATGGGCCGTGCGACCACGGCGTCGGTCCGCTTCGATCACCCGCACCACCTGGCGCTCGTCGGTCCGCTCCAGATCCAGGGTGGGCAGGGTGGCGTGCACGCTCGAGCCCACCGGAGGAAGCAGCGAGGCGGCGACGCTGCCATGGGCGGTGACCTCGCCGTCGAACCGACACAGAAACGCGGGCACCGGCAGCACGGACAGGGCCACTTCCCCCGCCTGCTTCGCCGCGTCCGTGCCGACGGCATCACCGTCCCGCGCCATGGCTGGCACAGCCCCCACATCGCCTCCACGCTCCCCCATCGGTCCAGTCGGCCACCCGATGAAGGCCGAGATCAGGGTGCCGGGTCCGACGGCGGAGCGAGCTGCATCCAGTGGGGGGAGGCGGGTGGCTCTCCCTCCGGGGTCGCCGGCGGTGGGAACACCAGGCGCACCGACCCGTCGATCCCCAGCAGCGGAGGAAGGGCGGGCTGGCCGAGGTCGGGGACGGCACAGCGATGGGGAGGTGCGACCTCCGGGGCCCACGTGGGCCCGGACGTGGGGGGCTGGATCGGTCCCCTCAGGACATCGAGGCCGACGAAGGGCTGCGATGGACCGACGACGACGGCCCCCTCCCCCAGGGTGGCAGCGCCCCACACGAGCCCGTCGTGGGACAGCCCGTCGGTGAGGGAGACCCCCTCCCGCACCCGGGTCCGGAGCCGACCCTTTCCCGTGACGCCGATGAGCCCCTCGCTCCCGAGGGCCAGCTGATGGAGCCCGGCCACCACCTCTCCGTGGCGGTGCCCAGGTCGATCGACGACGACGCGCCCGTCCGGCATCACGGCCAGCACCCCCTGACCGAGGAGCCCGATGGCCGACGGCCCCTCTCCATCTCCTGCCCTGGGGAGCGTCACGGTGCGGAGCGGCTTCCCTCGCCGCGACACCACCCGGACCTTGGCACCATCGACCTCCCCGAAGGCCACGGCGACCCGCGACGGGGAGGCCTCCACGCGGGTGTAGCGGACCGGATCGAGCCCCTTGTCGGGGTAGCGACTCGCCACGACCCAGCCCGCCGTGGGCGCGTCGGGGACGAGCTGCACGAGGAAGCTGCCCTCTGCCTCACCCGCGGAGGTCAGCGCCAACCACACCCCCTCGACCAGACCGCCGACGCCGACCACGGAGAGGTCCACCACCTTGTACGGCGCGTCGAGGGACAGGAGGTCCTCGAGCTCCAGCACGTGCTGGGCCCCATCGGCATCGAGGTCGAGGCGCTGCAGGCGCATGCCGTCGACCATCCACAACTCGTCGTGCACCACCCAGGCGCGGCGCCCGCTGATGGGGACGACGCCGTGGTCCGTGCCCCAGGCCCCGTCGACCTGCCACGCTGCGTGCTGGGGGGTGCTGCCGTCGACCCAGGCGATGGGCAGCTCGTCGAGCTCACCCCGAGCCGCCACCACGCACGGAAGTGCCGCTGGCGACACCTCCTCGACCGGGGGCTTCACCTCCTCGACCCCGGAACACGCGACGAGCAGGCTGATGGGAAGGACTCGCTTCATCGGGCTGTCTGTAGCCGCTGCGCTGCCCCTGCGCGAAGGTCCATGGCCGGATATGGCTGCCCATTCTCGACTGCGGAGCCACCATGTCCTCCCTTCTGCTCGCCTTCTCCTGGACCGCCCACGCCGCCACCATCACGGTCCCTGGCGACCAGCCCGACCTGGGGGCCGCCGTTCGCGCGGCCGCCCCCGGCGACACCATCGAGGTCGACGCCGGCACGTGGGATGCGGGGACCATCGGGAAGGACCTCACCATCATCGGGGTGGCCGGTTCCGCCACCACCACCCTCTCCGGGGGCGGCTTCGACGACGTTCTCACCATCGACAGCGGCGCCACGGTGACCGTCGAGGGCTTCACCTTCGTTCCCTCCCTGGCGGGCCGGGCCATCGACGTCACCACCGGCGCTCTGACCGCCCGCGACGTCATCGTGCGCGGCAACCTCGTGGCGGACCGACCCGGCGCCGCGATGCGGGTCCGCAGCGGCGCCAGCCTCACCATCGAGGACAGCATCCTCGAGAACAACACCGCCACCGGCCAGCCCGGCGGCCACATCCACGCCGACGACGCGACCCTGGTGATCCGCAGGACCCGTATGGCCGGCGGCAACGCCGACGAGGGCGGCGCCATCTGGGCCACCGGCACCCGCGTCACCCTGGAAGACTGCGAGCTGGTCGACAACGAGGCAGCAGGCGGCGGCGCCGTGTTCGCCGACGGCAGCACCGTCACGGCCACCGCGTCGCTCTTCGACGGGAACGTGGCGGCCGGCGACTGGTCCGAGCCCGATGGCGGCGCCATCCTGATGACGGGCGGAGCGATCGCCACCCTCGAAGACTGCATGCTCGTCGACAACATCTCGGACGTCCGAGGCGGGGCGGTCCATGCAGGCGACGGGTCGCTCACGGTGGTGCGCGGCGAGGCGTCCGGGAACCGGTCCGGCTACGGCGGCGCCTACTACGTCGACGGCGGCGGCTCCATCGTCCTCACCGACACCCTGGTGCAGGACAACGAGGCCACGGACGGCAGCGGGGGGGGCGTCCGCATGCGGGCCGACGGCGGCGAGCTGGTCGTCCAGGGCACGGCCTTCGTGGGCAACTCGGCGGCGGTCGACGGTGGCGGCATCGCGGCCTACCCCCTCGCCGGAACGGTCTCGGCGGAGATCGTGGCCTCCCGCTTCGACGAGAACACGGCGGACGGTGCGGGGGGCGGCCTCCAGCTCGCCTCGGTCCAGGGCACCTTCTCCGGCAACCGCTTCTGCCTGAACCAGGCGGCTCAGGGGGCCGGCGTGTGGGTCGGCGGCGACGGAGGCGCCTGGACGAACAACCGCTTCCAGCACAACGCGGCCACCGGAGCCGGCGGAGCCATGTGGGTGGGCGACGGGGGCAGCACGGAGGTGATCAACAACACCTTCGTGGCCAACCGGGCCGTCGATGGGGGCGCCGTGTCGGCCGAGCAGACCTCGCTGGCCTTCGTGAACAACGCGGTGGCCTACCAGGGCGAGGGGGGCGGGATGGCGGCCCAGGGGGTGACCGGCGCCCTGACGCACTCGCTGTTCTGGGACAACGACCCCGCGGACCTCTCCCCGAACCTGGCTGCGGTGGTCGGAGCGGACGTTCTCTTCGTGGAGCCCGGCTTCACCTCCTTCACCGACGACCTGGACTGCAACGACGACATGCTGTGGCCCACCGTCGGCTCGGCACTGATCGACGGCGGCGACCCCTCCATCCTGGACCCCGACGGCACGCGGAGCGACATCGGGGCCTACGGGGGCCCCAGCGCCGAGGCCCTCCCCGGGGTCGACGGCGACGGCGACGGGTACGGGGACGGGGTCGACTGCGACGACGACGACCCCAGCGTGAACCCTGGGGCCGAGGAGGACTGCAGCTCCATCGACCGGGACTGCTCTGGCGACCCCTACGACGCAGCCGAGGGCGGCACCTGGTACCTCGACGGCGACGGCGACGGCTACGGCACCGACGCATCGACGCAGCTCGGCTGCGAGCAACCCGACGGCTTCGTCGACAACGCCGACGACTGCGACGACGGCGACCCCCAGGTGAACCCCGGTGCCCTGGAGCGCTGCAACGGCCGCGACGACACCTGCGACGGCGAGATCGACGAGGGCGTCGTGGATGCCTGGTACACCGACGCCGACGGAGACGGCTTCGGCGCCGGCGAGCCCATCGACCAGTGCGACCCCTCGGCCGACCTGGTGTCGGTGGACGGCGACTGCGACGACGACGACCCCACGATCTTCCCGGGAGCAGAGGACGAAGAGGGCGACGGCATCGACGCCAACTGCGACGGGGCCGATGGCACGCTCACCGCCGGTCAGAGCACCGACGAGGCCATCGTGGCGTCCGGCGCCTGTGGCTGCTCGGCGGGCGCCTCGGGCTCCTGGCTCCTGGCGCTGCCCCTGCTCCTCGTGGCCCGGCGCCGTTGACCCTCAGGCTCCGTCGAGGAAGCCCCGGCCCGTCGCCGGGAAGCGAGCGCCGTCCGGGCTGCCGCTGATGACGTCGTCGCAGCCGATGACCAGCTCGTCGCGGGCATCCAGGCTCCGACAGAGCCGGTCGTCGCGGACGCATCGGGCAGCCCCGTCCGTCAGCTGCCACAGGCCCTGCTCTCCTGCCCCCACCCACACCGCGCCCCGCCACACCGCCACCGCGAAGGGTCGCACGGGCACCTGACCGACGACCCGCACCCGCTCGGCGCTCGCGTCGACCTGCACGTGGAGGACGCGGCCATCTGCGGCCGCCACCACCACCCCGTGCGCCCCCGTTTCGTAGGGGTGCCGGAGGGGGCGGGCGCCCTCGAGGTCGGATCTGGCGGGAGGAGCGTGGAGGGCCACGAGGTCGACCCCGTCCGCCAGGGCCAGCACGGTCCAGCCGCTGCCGTCGAAGCGGGCCAGCTGCCCCCCTTCCCCTGCGCACCACACCTGGTCGCCCACCGCGATGGCCGCGATGCCGAAGCCCGGCGCCCCCACCGCCTTCCAGGACCGCCCGTCGTAGCGTCGCACCAGGGAGGCCCCGTCCATCGGGCGCTGTCCCCAGGCCCACACGTGCCGCGACGAGGCGCCCTGCACGCCGTGGAACACCAGGTCGAGCTCCTGCTGCTGCCAGCGGGCGTCGTCCCAGGGGTCCGCGCTCCAGCGCACGAAGCCGTCGCGGTCCGCTACGAACACCGAGCCGTCGTCGGCGCGCCACAGTCCGGTGAGCAGGGTCGGCACGACGCAGCGCACGCCGAGCTCCACCGGGGTCCGGGCACCGGGTGTGGGACGCACCAGCACCACCGCCGAGCGGCCCCGATCCAGGTACCCGAGGGAGGCGGACTCGAGGAAGCGGGGCCCGCTGCTGGCTCGGTAGCGGCGGGGCGCGCTCACTTGAGGATGATCCCGGAGATGTCCTGCTTGACCCTCCGGGCAGCGGCACGCTCGCCCAGCCGCTCGTGCTGCTCGACGGCGAGGTTGGCCGAGACGCGGATCACGTTCCCCCACCCCGACAGCTTGGCCACGTTGCACACCCGGGTGAGGAGGTGCACGGTGTCACGGTCGACGGTGTCGCCGAGGCCGAGCTCGCTGGCCGACCACAGCCACTGCCAGGTCTGCATGTGGTCCCCCCAATCGGCGAGGAGCGCGGCGACCACCAGCCGGTAGGACGCCCACAGCCAGTGGTGGGGCAGCTTCTCCAGCGCCTGCGCGGCGGCGTTGGCCCGCTCGTAGGCCTCGTGGGCGTCGCTCCGAGACAGGGCGAGCTGGGCCAGTCCGAGCTCGCAGATCACCTGCCCCTCGGGCTCCTCGGCACCCTCGAAGGCGAGGTAGGCACGGTAGGCGGCCTCGGCGCCGGCAGCATCGCCCCGCTGTCGACGCACGTCGCCGTCGACCAGGAGCACCTCGTGCTGCAGACCCGCGTCGAGGAGGTCGTTGGCCGAGGTGCGGGCCACGTCGACCCACGAGGCGGCCGCATCGAGGTCGAGCTGCTGGCGACGGACCCGCGCCAGCCCGAGACGAGCACGAACCGCGCCGACCAGGTCGTCGGCTTCCCGGTAGCCATCGGCGGCCTCGTCGTAGAGCTCGGCGGCCTCGCGGAAGCGCCCCTGGCGCCGGGCCAGCAGCCCCTGCTCCATCATCACCCGGGCCATGCTGCGGGGCGCGTCGGCGGCGGCCATTCGGTGGATCGCGCGGGTGAAGTGCACCTCGGCGCCGCTGAAGTCGCGCTTGTGGTGGGCGACACTGCCACGACCCGCGATGGCCCGCGCCTCGGACTCTGCGTCGCCGCAGGACGCGGCCAGCGTCTCGGCCTCGTCGAAGGCGGCCTCTGCCTCGTCCATCGCACCGGCTCCGAGCCGCCGCTCTCCATCGACGACGAGCAGCTGGGCAAGGACCCGAGCGGCCGAGGGATCCTCCCGCAGGGCCGCGAGCGCCCGGTCCCGTAGCTCGGCGTCCTCCGGACGTGCTCGAACGGCCCACAGCCACAGCTCCGGATGCCCGTCCGCCGAACCGGCGGCGTCGACCGCGAGCTCCAGCCCTTCTCGGCGTCCGGACTGCCAGGCACGGCACACGGCCGCCTGGAGCCTGGGCAGAGCTCGATCGCCATCGCCCGCGATCAGGCCGTGTCGTGCAGCGACGACCAGGGCCCGCCCCTCCGAACGCCGCCCGTGGGCCTCGGCCAGGCGTCGATGCAGGTACGCGACATCCGGGCGCGCCTCGGCCCGTCGGCCGATCACCTCGTGGACGAGGGCAGAGAGAACCCAGGAGCCCTCGTCGCTGGCGGCCCCGAGCCGATGACGGGACCACAGGCCGCTCTGCGCCGCCTCGACCACCACCGGTCCGAGCAGGGGGTGGATCACGCTCGAGGGGAGACCATCGCCCCCCAGACAGGCCAGGTGCACGGCATCGATGAAGCGCCGTGGATGGCCCGAGCGCTCGGCCACCCGCTCGACGCGGGGCCCCAGCCAGTCCACCTCGGGCCCCAGCCCCTCGGGCCAGGACAGCGCTCCGTCGTCGCCCCGGTCGCCGAGCTCCTGGAGGGCCAGCAGCAGCTGCCGTGCGACCTCGGGGCACCCCTCGGCCATGCGGACGATCCCGTCGCGGGCGCTCTCGGAGATCGGGTCGGGGACAGAGTCTGTGAGGGTCGTGAGCAGCGCCTCGTCGACCGGAGGGAGCACCACCTTCCGCGCGCCACCGGCCTCCAGGGAGGCGACCTCGGCGCTGATCCGCGGGTCATCGAGGGCGTCGACGTCCAGGGTCGCGACCACCAGCAGAGGAAGCTCGGAGCGAAGCAGGGTCTGGGCGAGCTGGAGTCCCTCCCACGGGTCCGTGGCCCGATGGGCGTCGTCGATGACCAGCACCGCTCGCCCGCGCCAGCTCTCGGCCCGCAGCCCGCGCGTGAGCTGCCGACGGGCGGCGTCCATGCGGAGGGGCTCGTCGTCGCTGCGGGGTCCCAGCGTTCGACGGAGGGCGGCGGCCTCGTCGGCCACGTCCTCGGCGATCACGCCACGGGCCCTGGCGAGGTGCCGGGCGAGGGCCTCGGTGGCCCCGTCGACATCCTGTGGCCGGTCGGCGAAGCGTCGCTCGACGGCGCCCAGGATTCCGTCGTGCAGGGCGTCGCCATCGTGGGCGAGCCACACCGGATCGGCCCAGCCCCCTCGAGCGAGCTCCCGGGTGAACCGGCGGGCGACCCGGGACCGGCCCATCCCCCGAGCCCCGACCAGCAGGACCACGATCGGCCCCTTGGATGCGTCCCGGGCGGCCGCCCAGAGCACGTCGAGGGTGTTCTGTCGCCCCACGAGCGGGGGCTGATGGAGCCTCCACTCGGCCTCTTCGGTGGTCGGGCAGGCCTCGGGCATGTCCGCCGGCCTGGGACGACGCCACGGGATGGCCCCCGCCATGGGCTCCGCCGGAGCGATGGCACCGGCCTCGGGCACCGCCTCGTGCGCCTCGGGGTCGACCGGCTCCCCCAGGGCAGCGAGGTCGGTGCGCACGTCGGCCGCGAGGTCGTACCGCGCCAGGGGCTCGTCGTGGAGCAGGTTGCAGAGCAGCGTGCCCACCGCCGCGGGGCAGGCCATCCGTGGCTCGAAGCGGGGCAGCGGGTCGCCGAAGTGGAGGGTGTGGCCCGTGATCGCCGCCCAGAGCAGCGCACCGGCATCCCACAGGTCCCCGCGGGCCTCGCGGTGCCCTCGCGGCCGGCTCTCCCGTGGCCAGCCGCCGTCGACCAGCTGCAGGGGACCGGAGCCGTCCCAGCGCACATTGGTCGGGCGCAGGGCGCCATGAACCCAGCCCTCGGCATGGATCGCCGCAAGCCCATCGAGGAGCTCGACGAAGCGATCCCGCAGCACCTCCCAGGGGGGGGCCTCGTCCACGAAGGCCGACCAGTCGTCAGGACGGTCATCGCGAACCACCTCGATCGCGCCGTCGACCGGCCAGAGGCCACGAACGGACCCCACGTTGGGGTGGTCGACCATGCCGACAGCCACCAGCCTCAGCGCCACCGACGCCACCTGGCCTTCGTCGACCTGCAGGCGCTTCACGACCAGCGGCCGCCCCGACGGGGGATCGACAATGCGGGCCACGACGCCCCGGGGACCGTCGTGGAGTGATGTGGGGTCGGGCCAGCGCCCATCCTCCGGCTGTGCCGCGTGCACCCGGCCTCCTGCGCTCCGCGCACTATGCCTCAAGGCCCGCCTGCGACAAAGCGAGGTGGGGGGTCGCTGGCGCCAGGCTCGCCTCCACGGCTACACCCTCGGGGCGAACGGGGACCCGAGGAGATCGAATGTCATTGGTGCATCGCTGGAGAGCCAGCTGGCGCTCGGACCACGTCGCGATCCAGCTACCGGACGGCACACCGGTGACGTACGGCGCCCTGGAGCGCCGCATCGGGAAGGCGGTCACCTGGCTCTCCGGGCAAGGGGTCGGCGCGGGATCCATCGTCGCGATGCAGCTCCCGAAGGACCGCCGCTTCCTGGAGCTCCACCTGGCGTTGCTCACCATGGGCGCCGCGACGCTGCCCATGAACACCCAGTACACCCCCGAGGAGGTGCACTACCTCGTCGACGACGCAGATGCCGACCTCGTCCTGCTCGACGACGACGCCCCCTCCCCAGGGCGCCGCGCCGTCCGGCTCTCCGACATCCGCTACGACGACCTGCTGCCCGCCCGGCTCGGGCCCCCGGTCGATCCCGGCGCCCTGGCCGTCCTCTGCTACACCTCGGGCACGACGGGACGCCCCAAGGGAGCCCGCATCAGCCAGCGAGCCATCGGCGCCTGCGTGGATGCGCTCGACCAGGCCTGGGGCTGGAGGCCCGACGACGTCCTCCTCCACGCCCTGCCGCTGTTCCACATCCACGGACTGTTCGTGGCCCAGCACGGCGCCCTCCGGGCCGGCGCCACCGCCGTGTGGATGTCCCGGTTCGAGGCCGACGCTGCCTTCCGCCTCATCGAGGACCACGGGGTCACCGTCGTCATGGGCGTCCCCACCTTCTACCACCGCTTCCTGACCCACCCGGGCCCGGTCGACGTGTCGACGGTGAGGCTGTTCACCAGCGGGTCGGCGCCCCTGCCCGCCCGCGACCACGAGCGCTTCCGGGCGCGATTCGGCGCCTCCATCGTGGAGCGCTACGGCATGACCGAGATCGGGATCGTGCTCTCGAACCCGCTCCGTGGGGAGCGTCGCCCGGGCACGGTGGGCTTTCCCCTCCCCGGGGTACGCCTCCGCATCACGGACGAGAGCGGTGCTGACGTTCGGCCTGGCAGCGTCGGCGAGGTACGCATCCAGGGGCCGTCCCTCTTCGACGGGTACCACGGGCGCCCGGAGGCGAGCCGCGCTGCCGTCGGCGACGGGTGGATGCACACCGAGGACCTCGGCTGGCAGGACCCCGAGGGCTACGTGCACCTGGTCGGACGCCAGTCGGACCTGATCCTCCGGGGAGGAATGAACGTCTACCCGCCCGAGGTGGAGGCAGTGCTCCTGCAGGTCGACGGGGTCGCCGAGGCGGCGGTCTTCGGCCTCCCGGACCCGGACCTCGGAGAGCGGGTCGCCGTGGCCTGGGCGGGTCCCGCCTCGCGGTCCGCCCTCGAGGAGGCCGTCGAGACCCTGGCGCCGTTCAAGCGACCGGTGGTGTGGGTTCCGGTGGACGAGCTCCCGCGCAACACGATGGGCAAGGTCCAGAAGGCGGTCCTCCGCGACCGCTACGGGGCCATCGTCGTCCGCGACGCGACCACCGCCGACGCCGACTTCCTCGTGGGTGGGAACCTGGCCCTGGCCCGAGAGAGCGAAGGACTCGAGCTGGATGCCGAGGTGGTCGGGCGCGGCGTGAGGGCCGGGCTGGAGGGCAAGGCGCGGTACCTGATCGCCGAGCTCGCCGGCGAGGCTGTCGGCCAGCTGATGCTCACCACCGAGTGGTCGGACTGGCGCAGCCGGGAGGTGTGGTGGATCCAGTCGGTCTACGTGCTGCCAGCGGCCCGTCGTCGAGGGGTGTACCGGACGCTCTACGCGACCGTCATGGAGAGGGCTCGTGCGGCGGGGGTGGGCGGCGTCCGCCTGTACGTCGACCTCCGCAACGAGCCCGCGATCGCCACGTACCGAGCCCTCGGCATGGACGGCGGCCACTACCAGCTGTTCGAGGCGATGCTGGCCCCGGAGGCCCCATGAGCGAGCTCCCCACGCAGCCCTACCCCGATGCCCCCGTCGCCCCGGAGGACTGGCCCCACGAGGTCGCGAGCGCGGTGAACGAGATGGTTCGCCGCTACGGCGTCGAGGCCGAACGGCACGACCCGCTGCGCCCGCCCATCGCGGTGTTCGACTGGGACGACACCAGCATGTACGGGGACATCTCCCACGAGACCCTGGAGCTCCTCGAGGAGCGGGACCCCCGTGGGCGGGTCGACGCCTACCATGCAGCCTGCGCCGAAGACCTCTACGGGGCCTACCGGGAGCTGGTCCACACCCTCGTGGCCGGACGCACGTTCGAGGAGGTGCGACGGCTCGCGGAGGATGCCCTGGCCCGAGGCACGGCCCGCGGTTCGGTCCGGCTGCGACCCGGGATGGCCGCCCTCGTGGCGAGCCTGCAGGCGCAGGGGTGGTGGGTGCGGGTGGTCACCGCATCGCCGACGGCGCTCGTGCAGCCCCTGGCGTCCCGCTACGGGATTCCACCCGAGCACGTCCTCGGCATGCGCTCTCGGATGGAGCGCGGCCGCTATCTGCCCGAGCTGGAGGAGCCGGTCCCGATCGCCTCGGGAAAGCTCGACGTGATCCGCGCCCACGCCGGTCGCGACCCCCTGTTCACGACGGGAGATTCCCGCTCGGACCACGCACTCATGGACGTGAGTCGCTATGTCCTGCTCCGCCACAAAGGTGATGAGGGTCTCCGACAGGAGGCCGCGGACCGTGGGTGGTGGATCCTGCATCCGGAGGTCTCGTGAAGCTCGGCCTGGCCGTCCTCGACTTCGGCGGTCCCATGGGGCCCGACGAGCTCGTCCCCTTCCTCACCGCGTTGCTGGAGGACGTCCTCCCGGGGCCGATGCCCCTGAAGCGGCTCGTGGCCCCCACGATCGCCAAGCGACGCTCGGTGGAGGTAGGCCCCAACTACGAGATGATCGGCTGGTCTCCCCTGGTGCCCACCCATCGCGCGCAGGTCGCCGCCCTCCGAGACGCCCTCGGGAACGACGAGCTCCCGATCGCCTCGGGGATGATGTTCACGCCTCCGTCCATGCGGGCCTGCGTCGACGAGCTCCTGGGACACGGCGTGGAAGGGATCATCGCGCTGCCCATGTTCCCCCACTACAGCCTGGCCACCACCCAGGCGGCCTTCTCCTTCTTCTGGGACGCCCTCGTGGAGGCCGAGGCCTCCCACCTGCCGGTGCGCTGGATCCCCGGCTACTTCGACCACCCGCTGTACATCCGCTCGGTCGCCGCCACCATCCACGAAGGGCTCGAGGCCATGGAGGGCGACGAGACCGACCCCGTCCACCTGCTGTTCACGCCCCACGGCCTCCCGGTCAGCTGGGTGACCAAGCGGGGAGACCCCTACCCGGATCAGATCCGAGCGACGGTCCGCGCGGTGATCCGCGAGCTGGACTGGACGGGTCCTTGGCACATCGGCTGGCAGAGCCGGGTCGGCCCGGTCCAGTGGCTCATCCCCGGCACCGACGACGTGCTCAGAGACCTCGGCAGCCAGGGGGCGAAGCGGGTCTGCATGGTGCCCGTCGCCTTCGCGGCCGAGCACATCGAGACCCTGCACGAGATCGACATCGAGTACGCCGAGGTGGCCAGCCACGCAGGCATCGAGCACTACGGCCGTGCCCCGGCGCTGGGCACGCAGCCGGACTTCATCGCCTGTCTGGCGGATCGGGTCCGCGACGCGATGGACTCCCTGCAAGCGCTTCCGTGCGTTCGCTGCCTGGAGCCGAAGGGCGACGCGTGGCGCAAGCGGGGCACCTGCGTGAACTGTCGATTCTCCGTGCCCTCCTACCTGCAGGATCACCGCCCGTTCGCCGACCCGTGACGATCCGTTAGGAGCCCGCCCCATGCCCGCGCGACTCCTCACTGCCGACCTCCTGCCCTCCTTCGCCTCCGCTCTGCGCTCGGCCGAGCGCGTGGCGGTCGACACCGAGTTCCACGCGGAGCGGCGCTACGTCCCAAAGCTCTACCTGGTCCAGGTCTACGTCCCGGGCGGCGAGGCATGGATCATCGACCCCCTCGACGGCGGCATCCTCCAGCAGGCGGCCCCGGCCCTCAGGTCGGTGCCGTGGATCGTCCACGGCGGCAGCCAGGACATTCGGCTCCTCGGCAGCGCCCTCGGCGGTGTGCCGGAGGTCGTCCTCGACACCCAGCTGGGGTCCGCACTCCTCAACGAGCGCTACCCAGAGGGCTACGCCTCGCTGGTGCAGCGCTTCCTCGGTCGCACCCTGCCAAAGACGTCCACGCTGTCGGACTGGAGCCGCCGCCCCCTGTCGGACGAGCAGCTCCGCTACGCCATGGACGACGTCCTGCGTCTCCCTGAGCTGTGGCAGGCCATCGAGCGCCGTCTCGAAGACGCCGGCCGCCTGGAGGCGGCGCACCTTGCGTGCGCGGAGGCCAGAGCCCAGCACCTGGTGGAGCCGGAGCCCACCGAGGCCTGGAGACGCTTCGCCGCGGCGACGGGGATGACCTGGCGGGCCCGTGCCATCCTCAGGGAGCTGTGCACCTGGCGCGAGGCCCTCGCCCAGGAGCGGAACCAGCCCCCCCGCACCCTCCTCGGCGACGGAAGCGTGGTGGAGCTCGCCAAGCGCCCCCCCCGGTCGCGCGACGGCATCCTGGCCAACCGCCGCTTCCCCCGATCGGCCCAGAAGCACATCGACGCCATCTGGGGCGCCATCGAGCGCGGTCGCGCATGCCGCGAGGCCGACGCCCCGAGCCTCCCGGAGCGGTACTCCTCCAGGTGGCGCGCCATGCATGCGTCCCAGGCCTGGGCCAAGCTCGTAGGCCACGAGGCGCAGGTCAGCCCCCGCCTGGTCTTCGACGACGAGCGCATCGAGTCCCTGGTGATGGCCCCTCCCCAGACCCGTGACGAGCTGCGCGAGCGCCTGGGGTGGCGCGATCTCGTGGTCGGCGACCTGACCTGGTCCTGGCTCCGAGGAGCTTCGGCCATGCGGTTCGACGGCGGTACGCCCTTCCTCGCGCCCATCGACACCAGCTCCTGACCGGTCCTCCGCGACGTCAGCGGCAACGCTTCGACGCTCCTTCGGTACCGCTCCACACGGTCCATCGCACGGCCCGCGCCCAGGCGCCCAACGGATCAATCCCCACCATTTCCTGCCTTCTTCCACACTCTTTCGCAATCCCCTCCTCGACAGGGCGGGGTTGGGGTAGAACGGAGCCACGTTCGTTCTGGAGCCCTCGATGTCTCGACGCAACACTGGCGGGCGCGCACGCGCGCTCTTCTTCCTCCTCATCTCCCTCGCCGCCGCAGCCGTGGCCGTGGTGGTGGTGTTCCTCGTGATCACTTCCTACCAGCAACAGATCGTCGAGGCCGAGAAGGAAGACGACACCGTGCTCGTGATGGTCGCCGCCCGCGACCTGTACCAGGGAGTCACCATCGAAGAGGGCGACCTCGAGATGCGGCACCTGCCCCCCACCTACGTCCCGAACTCCGTGCTCCGGCAGCGGGAACAGGCCGTTGGCCGCGTCCCCCGCGAGCGCATCCTCAAGGAGGAGTTCATCCGCGAGGAACGGCTCGCCGAGAGCGAGGCCGGCCTCGGGCTGAACGCCATCATTCCCCGCGGCATGCGTGCCCTGTCCATCAACATCAGCGATGGCTCGGCGGTGTCCGGCTTCCTCAACCCCGGCAACTACGTCGACGTGCTCGTCACCCTCCAGGGCGACGAGGACCAGAGCGAGGCCGAGACGGTCACGCTGCTGCAGGCGGTCCCCGTGCTGGCCGTCAACGCCCGGGTCGGTGAGCGGAACGTCGGCGCCGACGACGTGAAGCCCTCCGTCACGGTGGCCGTCACGCCGGAGCAGGCCGAGCGCCTGACCCACGCCGTCGCTCAGGGAGCGGTCACCCTCACCCTCCGCAACGACATCGACGTCACCCACGTGGAGACCCACGGCGCCATCGTCAACGAGATGCTCGGTGGCGACGCCGACGAGACCCGCATCACCGTCAAGGAATGGCGCGCGCAGCAGGCCGAGAACAACTCCGGCACGCTCATCATCATCAGCGGGAAGAACACCAAGACCGAGAAGCGCTGATCTCTGTGCTTCGCGGGCCACTTTCGGCAGCCCGTCCCCGAATGCCGATCCCCACCCCCTCGGCCGTGACACCTATGGTAGGGTCCGACCGACTTCTCGCGACCCAGCAGGTCGCTACCTCCTTTCTGTCTCGAGGCTCCAAGCAATGCTGAAGACGATGGCTCCCCTCCTCGCCCTCCTGGGCTGTTCGGTGACCCTGGCGAACGACGCCCATGCGCAGGAGCAGGGAGGAGGCTCCTGGTTGGATATCGAAGTGGGCAAGTCGGTGCAGATCACCACGCCCCGTCTGCCGACGGCCATCGCTGTCACGGACCCCGACATCGCCGTCACCCAGACGCTCGGCGCCGCCAACAAGATCCAGGTCCAGGGTGTCAGCATCGGTACCACCGACCTGGTCGTCCAGTTCGGTCCGGGCGTACCGCCCCTCATCTACGAGGTGACCGTCTCCCGCGATCTGTCGGATCTGATCCGCCGGATCGACTCCATCGTCGAGGGGGAGCCTCCCCGGGTCTACCCCCTCGGAGAGCGCATCGTGGTGGAAGGCGCGGTCGACGACCTCGACACCCTCGAGCAGGTCGCCCTGGTGGCCCGCATCTACGATGGCGAGTTCGTCAACCTGATGAGCGTCCGCGGCGACCACCAGGTGCAGCTGGAGGTCATGTTCGCCGAGGTGTCCCGCACGGGTACTCGGGAGCTGGGCCTCAACGTCCTGTTCGGCGACCGGAACCTCTCGGTGGCGATGCTCCAGCCCGCGACCGGGCAGACGCTGTTCTCCAACCCCAGCCTCGTCGGCCTCATCCAGCAGGGCCAGCAGGCCAACCTGTCCGGCTTCGCCGGCAGCCCGGTCATCGGCGGTATCACCCTCGGTTCCTACATCCAGGCGATCGACACCACCGCCGTCCTCGGCGTGCTCGACGACTACAAGCTCGGCAAGATCCTCGCCCAGCCGACCCTCATCTCCCTCTCGGGTCAGCAGTCGGAGTTCCTCGCCGGTGGCGAGCTGCCGGTTCCCGTGCCCCAGGGCGGTGGTGGCCTCACGCAGGTGACCATCCAGTACAAGGAGTACGGCGTCAACCTCTCCTTCGTGCCCACGGTCCTGGCGAACAACGTCATCGACATCCGCATGTACCTGGAGATCAGCGAGCCCGACTACTCGGTGGCCACCCAGGTCGCCGGCATCGCCGTGCCGGGCTTCGTCACCCGGAAGAGCTCGAGCCACGTCCGCCTGGAGTCCGGCAAGACCTTCGCGGTCGCCGGCCTGCTCTCCGACAACGTCAGCTTCGCCCGCGTCGGCATCCCCGGCCTCGGCCGCCTGCCCCTCATCGGCACGCTGTTCCGCCAGATCTCCCATGTCCGCGAAGAGACCGAGGTGGTGATCTACGTCACGCCGCGCCTCGTCCGTCCGCTCTCTCCGGGTGAGGTCCCCGCAGCCCCTGGCACCACCGAGAACAACAACCCGAGTGACTTCGAGCTGTTCCTCCTCGGTATGGACCACCGTCCCAGCAGCCGCACCGTGTCCCCGACCGGAGCCGTCGGCCTGCAGCGGTGAGAGGTCGCTCGACCGAGCGGCCCCACCTCCCCCCCTCCGCAGCAGCGCACAGGGGGCCCCAGTAGTCGGAGGGGGCCAAGCCCTCCGACTCTCCACAACCCGGAACCCCCGAACTCTGGCGCGAGATCAGGCGCCCCCGGAGAGTCCTCGTGCGCAACATCGGTAAGAGCAGCGGCGCCGCTTCCGTCGTCCTGGTAGGTCTCGACGGCGACCAGATGGGTACGGTCCGTGAGACCCTGGCCGCAGAGGCCGTGCTCCCCAACTCGTCCGTGCCCTTCGGGGATGCCCTCCCCGTCATCGAGCGCACCCGCCCGGACGTCGTCATCGTCGGCTACATGCGCTCGATCGAGGCCTCGCTGGCCCTGGCGGAGGAGCTGACCCGCAACTCGCCCAACGTCGTGCTGGTCGCCCTCGCCGACACCCGGGAGGCCGACCAGATCCTGGCGGCGATGCGCGCCGGCTACAAGGAGTTCGTCGTCCTCCCCGACGACGCCTCCCGGCTGCGCCAGGTCGTCCACGAGGCCGCCTTCGCCCCGGACGACGACGAGGAGAAGGGCCGCGTCATCGCCATCGCCGGCGCCAAGGGCGGCGTGGGCAACACGACCCTCGCCATCCACCTCGCGGCGGAGCTCGCCGCCATCCACCGGGTCATCCTCATCGACCTGGACTTCGGCATGGGCGATGTCGCCCCGATGATGGACATCACGGCGCGCGACTCCGTGGCGGACCTGCTCGCCCGAGCCGACCGCCTCGACGAGCGGATGCTCAACGGCTCGGTGGCCGTGCACCGCACGAAGGTGAACGTCCTCACCACGCCGGACGACATGGAGTCGATCGGCATCGTCCGCGCCGACGACATCTTCAACATCATCAACGTGGCCGCCAAGGCGTACCAGTGGGTGATCATCGACTGCGGCACCTACTACGACGAGGGCGTCTCCATGGCCCTCAACGTGGCCGACACGGTGGTCCTGCTCACCACGCCCGACGTCACCTCGGTACGCGACGCCTTCCGGCGGATCCGCAACCTCCAGGTGCTCGGTGTCGACAAGGAGCGCATCGCGCTCGTCGTCAACCGCTGGCACAGCAACGCATACGTGTCGAACAAGGACATCAGCGCGAACCTGGGGATTCCCATTGCCGCGACGGTCGCCGACGATCCCCGTCATGTCGAGCAAGCGGTCAACGAGGGTAAGATCATCCGGGAAGTCAATCGTCGCTGCGATGCGGCTCGCGACATCGCCAATCTCGTGGCCGTCCTCACCGAGGACCCGGACGAGATCGGCTCGGTCGAGCCCGAGCAGGAATCGTCCGGCGGTTGGTTGTCGAGTCTCTTCAGTCGAAAGTGAGGTTTGAGCTATGGGTGGTGGACGCCTCATCGATCGCGTACGCGGTGCACAGGGTCGACTCGGTCGCGGCGGCGGGAGCCTCCCCGGTCAGCCGCAGGTCGAGTTCGCACAGGTCAAGCGAGACCTGCACAACGAGCTGATCGAGTCCCTCGACTTCGAGCAGGTCGGCAACACGCCCCGTGAGGAGCTGTCGGCGCGTCTCCGACAGACCCTCGCCGAGCGCGTGGAAGCCCGCGCCCTGCCCCTCAACCGCATGGAGCGGGAGCGGCTGGTCGAAGAGATCATCGACAACATCCTCGGGCTCGGTCCGCTGGAGCCGCTGCTCCGCGACCCCGAGGTGTCCGACATCATGATCAACGGCCCGAAGACCGTCTTCGTCGAGCGCAAGGGCCGCCTGGTCAAGACGAACGTGACGTTCAACGATGACAAGCACCTGATGCAGATCATCGAGCGAATCGTCGCGGCGGTCGGTCGACGGGTCGACGAGCAGAACCCGATGGTCGACGCCCGTATGCAGGATGGCTCGCGCTTCAACGCCATCATCCCGCCGCTGGCCCTCGACGGTCCCTGCGTCTCGATCCGGCGCTTCGGCACCATCCCGATCACCGCCGAGGACCTCGTCGCCCTGGGCTCCTGCCCCAGGCCGATCCTCGAGGTGCTCCGAGGGGCCGTGAAGTCGCGCCTCAACATCATCATCAGTGGAGGTACGGGCTCCGGGAAGACGACGCTGCTCAACGTGCTCTCCTCCTTCATCCCCGATGGCGAACGAATCATCACCATCGAGGACTCCGCCGAGCTGCAGCTCCAGCAGAACCACGTCGTGCGCCTCGAGACCCGGCCCGCCAACCTCGAAGGCAAGGGCCAGATCGACCAGCGCGACCTCGTGAAGAACTGTCTCCGGATGCGTCCCGACCGCATCATCCTGGGGGAGATTCGTGGTGGTGAGGCCATCGACATGCTCACCGCCATGAACACCGGTCACGATGGCTCCCTGGCCACGGTCCACGCCAACAACGCCCGGGATGCTCTTGCCCGGTTCGAGACGATGGTCGGCATCGGGATGCCGAACATGGGCGACAAGGCCATCCGCGAGACCATCGCCCGCGCCCTCGACGTCATCGTGCAGCAGGAGCGCCTCTCCGATGGGTCCCGCCGCATCATGTCCCTCACCGAGGTGACGGGCATGGAGGGTCCGGTCATCACCTCCCAGGACATCTTCATCTTCGAGCAGCGGACCATCGACGAGCACGGCAAGGTTCGGGGGGCATTCCGCGCCACGGGCATCCGCCCGCGCTTCTCCGCGAAGCTGGCGTCCAACGGCATCCGCCTCTCGCCAGAGCTCTTCCGATTCGAGATGGAGGTCTGACATGCCCCCGTTCATCATCGTCGGCCTCATGGCGATCACCTTCACCGCCGTGCTGGCCACCGGCCAGGGCCTGTACTGGGCCTGGCTGGCCAAGAAGGACCGAGAGCAGGAGGAGCTGAAGCGCCGACTGGGCGCTGGCGGCGGCTCCACGGAAGACGACGTCTCCCTCTTCCGGTCCATCGAGAAGGACGCCGTGGCCAACGCCATGGGCGAGATCGGCCAGCGCATGCAGGACGCCATCCTGGCAGCCGACGCCCCCTACGGCGTGAGCCAGCTGGTCACTCGGATGTTCATCGCGGCCGGCATCGGCATGGTGATCTTCGGCATCCTGATCCCCCCGTTCGGCATCGTGTTCGGCATTCCCCTCGGCTACGTCCCCTACTTCCTGGTGAACTGGCAGGGAAACGCCCGCAAGAAGAAGCTCGTCGAGCAGCTACCCGACTCGCTGGCCCTCATGTCGCGCTCCATGTCCGCAGGCCTGGGCCTCTCCGATGCCTTCCGCCTGGTGGCCGAGGAGATGCCGATGCCCATCGCTGGAGAGTTCGGTCGGGTCACCGAGGAGGTCCGCTTCGGTCGTGACTACCGCGAGGCCTTCGAGAAGATGCTCGCCCGCAACCCGGGGCTGTTCGACCTCCGCATCATGGTGTCGTCCATCCTCCTGCAGCGGGAGACCGGCGGTAACTTGATCGAGATCCTCGAGAACATCGGCGAGACCATTCAGGCGCGCTTCCTGTTCGACGCCAAGGTGCGGGCGATGACCGCCGAGGCCAAGGCCTCCGCCCTCATCCTGGCCGCTCTGCCCATCGTGCTCTTCGGCGCCTGTATGGTCGTCAACTACGACTACATCTCGCTGCTGTGGACCACCACCCCGGGCATGGCCATCCTGACCCTCGGCATCTTCCTGTACATCTTCGGCGGCGTCGTCATGAACGACATGACCAAGGTGGAGGTCTGACATGACGACCATCGTTTTCGTCCTCGTCGGTGGCCTCGTGATGGCCGCCATCACGGCGTTCTTCTACGCAGCCTACGTCTTCATGAGCCCCACACGGACGGCCAACGACCGTCTGCGGGACCTCGGTGTCGGCGAGACCCAGGAGGCGTTCGACATCATCTCGGTCGGCAACGAGTCCGAGTCGAAGGGAATGGCATCCGCCATCTCGTCCCTTGCGTCGCCCACCAGCGAGGAGGAGAAGAACCGGCAGCGCCAGGAGCTGATGCAGGCGGGCTTCAAGCACCGCCGCGCCCTGGAGATCTTCAACTCCGTCCGCGTCACTGCGGCCCTGTGCCTCCCGTTGCTCATCGCACCGCTCGCGGCCACGATGGGCTCGATGCAGATGGCTGGAGCCGTCGTCGTGGCCGTCGCCATCGGGTACTACGCCCCCGCGTTCTACGTGAAGAACCTGATGAACAAGCGGCAGGCGGAGCTGCTCAAGTCCTTCCCGGACGCCCTCGACCTGCTGGTCAGCTGTGTGGAGGCCGGTCTCGGTCTCGACGCCGCATTCCGACGGGTCGCCATGGAGATGGAGACCGCCGCTCCGGACCTCGCGCGCGAGTTCCAGCTCGTGACCCACGAGGTGTCCGCCGGCGTCCCCCGCGTGGAGGCCCTGCGGCACCTGGAGTCCCGCACCGGGCTCGACGAGGTGCGGTCGCTGGTCAACATGCTGGCCCAGGCCGAGCGCTTCGGTACCTCCATCGCCAAGGGCCTCCGCATCCACGCCAAGGTCACCCGCCAGAAGCGCATGAGCCGGGCGGAAGAGGTCGCCGCACAGGTCTCTCCGAAGCTCACCGTCGTGATGATTGCGGCGCTCCTTCCTGCCATCTTCATCATTCTTCTCGGCCCTGCCGGCGTCAAGATCTTCTACCACATGCAGGGCAAGGGCGAGGTCTAGGTCCATGCGTGCCCACTTCGCCCTCCGGGCCGCGCTCGCTCTGTGCGTTGGCAGCGCCCTGGGCTGCACCAAGCGGCCTCAGAGTGGCAATCCGAACATGGAGATCGCCGACGAGCTGCCCCCGTGGATGACCCGTGGGGAAGAGGTGCGTCTCGATGTCGCACGGAAGCTCCTGGAGACCCAGAACACCGTTGGGGCGCTGGAGATCCTTCGCGCCATGCGGGAAGAGGGCTACGACACGCCCGAGATGGACATCCTGCAGGGCAAGGCGCTGCGCATCGATGGCCTGTACGAGGAGGCCGAGCGCCTCCTGGTCCGAGCCGACGGAAACCTCAAGAAGAAGGACCCGAGACCCGCGTCGGAGCTCTGCGTGCTGTACGCCGACGCCAAGCGGGTGCCCGAGGCCATCGCCCAGTGCCGTGCTGCGGTCACTCGCGACGATGCGTCCGCTCAGGCATGGAACAACCTCGGGTTCCTCCTCCTGGCCGAGGGGGATCCACAGGAGGCCCA
>Ga0213839_1000615_pt1 | contig 36590 bp, 37 predicted proteins | sample SWPATP21_FD_160075 | JGI IMG/M metagenome (GOLD analysis project Ga0213839, IMG submission 160075) | Coastal seawater microbial communities from Marineland, Florida, United States - SWPA TP2 #1 | ecosystem: Environmental > Aquatic > Marine > Coastal | place: USA: Florida | collected 2016-08-14
GACTACTGGGGTCTCTAATCCCATTTGCTCCCCAAGCCTTCGTCCCTCAGCGTCAGTTATAACCCAGGTAGTCGCCTTCGCCACTGAAATTCCTCCTAATATTCACGGATTTTATCCCTACATTAGAAATTCTACTACCCTCTATTAAACTCAAATAAAACAGTTTTGAAACTTTTTTTTAGTTAGGCTAAAAAATTTAAATTTCAACTTGTTAAATTGCCTACGGACCCTTTACGCCTAATAACGAAGAATAACACTCGCCCCTCCTGTCTAACCGCGGCTGCTGGCACAGAATTTGCCGGGGCTTCTTCTTTAAGTAACGTCATTATCCTACTTAATGAAAGAGATTTACAACAAAAAGCCGTCTTTATTCTCTCACGTAATATTGCTGGGTCAAGCTTTCGCCCATTGCCCAATATTCCTCACTGCAGCCTCTATATTGAGTCTGGGCCGTGTCTCAGTCCCAGTGTGGTTGTACACCCGTTAAGGCCAACTAAGCATCATCGGCTTGGTAATCTTTTACATTACCAACAACCTAATACTAAAAAAGCGTATCTCAAAGCGAAAAAAATCTTTATAACTATTCGGTATTTTTACTTTAAAAATAAATTTTTAAATTATCATTACGATATAATTATCCCGAACTAAGAGGTAAAGTGCTTTTCCATTACTCACCCGTTCGCTACGTTTTTAAAAACGTTCAACTTGCATGTGTAAAGCATATTACTAGCGTTTATTCCGAACCAGGACCAAATTCTATAAAAGTAGTATATAAAAAAATTTTTATATACTAAAAAAAACTTAAAATATGTACAATTTAAAAATATCTTCTACCGGACTCGAACCGGTAACCTCTAAAGAGGAATAGATTTTAAGTCTACCGTGTTTACCAATTTCACCAAGAAGACATAAAAATTTATTACAAGGGTTGGACTTGAACCAACGACCTTCAGATCATGAGCCTGACGAGCTACCAACTGCTCCACCTTGTAATAAAAAATACCCAGGAGGGGACTTGAACCCCTAATTCTTAAAGAAACCGCATTCTAAGTACGGCGTGTTTACCAATTTCACCACCCGGGCATTTTTTTTTATTATATTATAAAGCGAATAAGATTAAAAAAGCCATCATTAAACAAAATAAAGCCATAGCTTCTGTTAAAGCAAAACCAAAAATACAAATTTTAAATAATTCTGCCTGTAATGAAGGATTTCGAGAAACTCCTATAATATAAGCACCAAAAACTGTACCAATTCCGGCACCAGCTCCTGCTAAACCAACTGTAGCTGCACCAGCTCCAATCATTTTTCCTGCTTCTAAGATCATTTTAATAAATAAAAAATAAAACAATTCCTTAAAAATAAAAAATAAATTATTAACAAACAGGGAGAAAGGGACTTGAACCCATATCAACGAATTTGGAATCCGACATTTTACCAATTAAACTATCCCCCTAAAAAAAATTAGATAAAAAAGCGGGTAACGGGACTCGAACCCGTATTGCTTGATTGGAAGTCAAGATATTTACCAATTAATGTATACCCGCAAAAAAATAAAATAAACCAATAACTATGTTTCCCACAGCTGCAGTATCTATAGCATAAAATTAATTTACAAAATTTAAACTTACGTTTATGTATTAATTTTATTATATATTGGCTTATTATTAAAATAAAGGGCGATAGCGGACTCGAACCACTAACATTCTCGGTGTAAACAAGATACTCTACCAATTAAGTTAATCACCCTTATATTACACTGGGCAGGACTCGAACCTGCAACACCTGGGTCCGAAATCCAGTACTCTATCCAATTGAGTTACCAATGCTAAACACTAAACTTTCAAAAAACGTCAACTCCCCTTATAAAGGGCAAAAAAAATCAAAAAAATTCCTTTTAAATTAAAAAGTGTACTTTTTAACCTATATTAATGTAAATTAATAGCTTCATCTAAATACATACATGTTAAAATAGTAAATACATAAGCTTGAATAATAGCAACAGCTGTTTCTAAAAAAACTAAAACAAAAACAACTAAAATAGGGAATGGATGAATTACAAATAAAGTTACACTGGCGTTAGCCATTGTCCATCCAAAACCAGCTAATACTGCTAATAATGTATGACCTGCCATCATATTAGCAAAAAGCCGTACTGAAAGACTTACTACTCTAAATACGTAAGAAATAAATTCAATAGGAATAATTAAAGGATATAAAGCAAAAGGACAACCTGCTGGTAAAAAATGACCAAAATAAGTTAACCCATGAAACCTTCCAGCAATAATATTTACTCCTAATAAAACCATAATAGCCATAGCAAAAGTTACAATTAAATAACTAGTTACTGTAGAACTATAAGGAATTAAACCAATTAAATTTGCAATTAAAATAAATACAAATAATGAAAAAATAAAAGGAAAGAATCTAACAGCTCTTTGTAAATTTCCTCCAATATTTTCTTTAACCATACCTAAAATTACATTATACACATTTTCAAATACATAAATATTAAAATTAGGAATAAAAGATTTTGCAAAGTTTTCTTGAGTACTAAAAAAATATAATACATTAGAAGGACTAAATTTTTTTTTCAACCCGTTAAGATTTAATGCAACACCATTATAATATAAATTATTTAAAAAATTACTAAAATATAATTGAATATTATAAAAGAAAATTTGATCAGAAGAAAAAGTTATAGATTTATCAACTAATGAACGATAAAGAGTTCTATTAAATTCTCGCGAATATTCTGATTTTAAATTAGGTAAACTTAACATGTTTATACCTAACCACTCTTCTTTCAATTCTTTATTAAGAACTACAAAACTATACGAATCAGCTAAAAAAGTTAAATAAGAAATCTTTTTATTCCCATGAAAATTTAAAGAATTATTTAAATCAATATTTTTATAAAAAGATCTTAAATAATCAAATTGATTTATCCCTTTTACAGTTAAAGTACCTGCTTTAGGATGCACTAATTTAACTAATTTTGTATCATTAATATGATAAATATAACCATTTAAAAAATAACATAAAACTAATACAATATAAATAAATATAATTGTTACGTTTGTTACTGAAAAATTAATACCACCTAAAAAAATAGTTAAAAATGGTATTGGTTCAAATTGTTCTAAAGGACTGTATAAAATAATAAATTAAATACCTAATCGGTTTTTCATTATAACACGACAAGCACTATAGAACCCTAATAATTCTTCAGCGTTTAATTTTTTAATAGATTTTAACTTAGATAAGAAAGCATATTGACCATCTAATACATTTAAATACTCTTCTTCAAATGATTCAATTTGATCTAACTCTAAATTATTTAATAATCCTTGGTTACCAGCAAACATTAACATAATTTGTTTTTCAACTTCTAAAGGAACAAACTGTTTTTGTTTTAATAACTCAACTAAACGAGCACCTGTTTTTAACTGTAATTGAGTAGCAGCATCTAAATCAGAACCAAACTGAGCAAATGCTTGTACTTCTCGATAATCCGCTAATCGTAATTTTAATGAACCAACAGCTTGTTTCATTAATCCAATTTGAGCCGCTGACCCAACTCGACTAACAGAAAGACCAACAGAAACAGCAGGACGCTGTAATTGATTAAATAATTCTGTTTCTAAGAAAATTTGACCATCTGTAATAGAAATTACATTAGTAGGAATATATGCTGATACATCTCCGGCTTGTGTTTCAATAACAGGTAAAGCTGTTAAAGAACCTCCACCTACAGCATCAGACATTTGTGAAGCTCTCTCTAATAAACGAGAATGTAAATAAAAAACATCTCCTGGATAAGCCTCTCGACCTGGAGGTCGTCGTAATAATAAAGACATTTGACGATAAGCTACTGCTTGTTTTGATAAATCATCATAAAAAATAATAGCATGCATTCCGTTATCTCGGAAATACTCACCGATAGTAGCACCTGTATAAGGAGCTAAAAACTGTAAAGGTGCTGAATCAGAAGCTGTCGCAGCAACTACAATACTAAATTTTAATACATCAGCAACAGCTAATGACTTAATAACTTGAGCAATAGTTGAACGCTTTTGTCCTACCCCAACATAAATACAATATAAATCTACTTTAGGATCAATAGAAGTACCTGAATACTCAGATTTTAAATAAGTAACATGATCTTCATGAGAACTATTTTGATTAATAATTGTATCAATAATAATAGCTGTCTTACCTGTTTGACGATCACCAATAATTAACTCTCGCTGACCTCGACCAATAGGTATTAAACTATCAACAACTTTAATACCTGTTTGTACTGGTAAATTAACAGATTTTCGAACAATAATACCAGGAGCTTTAACCTCTACTTGACTTCGATCTCCTTCAATAGCACCTTTACCATCAATAGCTTCACCTAAACCATCAACAGCACGTCCTAATAATCCTTTACCTACAGGAACATCAACAATAGAATTTGTTCTTTTTACTAAAGAACCTTCTTTAATAAACTTATCATCCCCAAAAATAACAACACCAACTTTGTTTTTTTCAAGATTTAAAGCCATACCTTTAATTCCAAAACGGAAATCAACCATCTCCCCAGCTTGAACACTAGAAAGACCATGAACATTAGCAATACCATCACCAATAGACACTACAATACCTTTATCACTAAAAAAATCTTTTTTATCTTCTCCTATAAATTTATTTAAACGAGATTTAATTTTTGTTTCTAAATTTAAACTTGAATTATTTTTTGCCATAATTTTTATAATAAATTAAAAACTTGGTGGAGGTAATCAGAATCGAACTGATGACTTCATGCTTGCAAAGCACACACTCTACCAACTGAGTTATACCCCCGCAACCAGATTACTTATCAGGATGCAAAGTACCGTATTTAGAACGGCCATGCTTACGACCAAACACACCATATAAATCTAACTTCCCACGGATTAAAGTATATTTAATACCAGGTAAATCTTTAACCCGACCTCCTCGTATTAAAACATCATTAAATTTTTGTAAATTATGCCCCTCCCCAGGAATAAAAGCTGTTAAACGTTTTTTATTGTATAAACGTATTTTTGCAACACTTCTTTTAGCCGAATTAGGTTTACGGGGGCTCATTTTAAAAACTTTTAAACATACCCCCCGTTTTTGAGGACAACTCCCTAAAGACACAGCTTTAGATTTTCTAATTTTTTTTGAACGCTTTTTCTTTAATAATTGATTTATAGTAGGCATTTTTAAACTTTACCAACGATATTTTAAATTCGATTTATTTTCTAATACAATCGAATTTAAATCTCTTTGGCGTTTTTTAACAGAACCTCTATTATGAAAAGCCTCTAAAATTTCTAAAGCTAAATTTTTATGAAAACTTCCCGTCCTTTTTAAAGCTGCTTCAACAATCCATTTTATACCTATCGCTTTTCTAGAATAATCTGATAATATAAAACTAGGACTTATTATAACCCTTTTTCCTATTTTTTTATTATTTAATAAAAATAAAGGCATAATATTTTCCACAGCTTTATTTAAAATATATAAAGGACTTTTTTTTAAAGACTTCACTAATAATAAATAAGCTTTATCTATTATTAAACTTATTTTAGAAAGTTTTCCTTGCTTTAAAATTAATTTATTTATTCGAAAATTCAAATTAATTAGATTTTTTTTCATTAATAAGAAAAACAGCATTTTCAAAATTACGAGAAACTTGCTGATCAATAAAATTTCTTTTCTGTTCAGGCCTTACATAATGTGTTTTAGTTAAAATAATAGCACCAATCATTGCAATTAATAAAACTATACCAACAATTAATAAAAAAGGAGCATAATGTGTATATAAAAGAGAACCAAATACATCAATATTAGTAACATTCTCCATAATAGATTTCCAATCAAAATATTCTTGATTAGAAAAAATAGAAGCTATACTATCTACCCCAGCACTATCCGAACTAACAACATATAATAAATAAATAAAAATAAACCCGAAAAAAGATCCTATCGGTAAAGAATGAACAATTTCTTTACTAAAATCGATGGCTTTTATATTAAGCATCATTACAATAAATAAAAATAATACTGTAACTGCTCCTAAGTAAACCGCTACAAATGTTAAAGCTAAAAATTCAGCTTCTAATAATATTAATAAAATTACAATATTTAAAACAACTGATATTAAAGCTAAAACACTATGTATAGGATTACGAGCGCTTATTACTATGATACTACTTGTGATTGCTAAAGAAGTTATAAAAAAATAAAACATATTTTGTTAATTAAAATATATATATATATAATAAAATTAGTACTTATAAGCTAAATGTATTGCTACACTTATACCGTAAGCCTATCAAAGTTATTATCTTTAACCTTTTAAACTAAAACTTATCTTAAGGAGGCATTCTTACATTTATGCATTCAGCAATTATACCTTACTAACGTAGCTACCCAGCGATGCTATTAATATAACAACTGGTACACCATAGGTTAGCCCATCTCAATCCTTTCGTACTAGAGAAAGACCCTTTCAATTTTAAACGTTTATCGTAGATAGAAACCAAACTGTCTCACGACGTTCTAAACCCAGATCACGTACCTCTTTAATCGGCGAACAGCCGAACCCTTGAAACCTGCTGCAGCTTCAGGATGAGATGATCCGACATCGAGGTGCCAAACAATTCTGTCAATGCGAACTCTTAAGAATTATTAGCCTGTTATCCCTAGCGTACCTTTTATCCGTTGAGCGATAGCCATTCCATTCACAACTACCGGATCACTATGACCAACTTTCGTTCCTGCTCAATATGTCTATTTTACAGTCAAGCAAACTTATACCATTACGCTCTACATACAAAATATGATTGTACTGAGTTTACCTTTGTACACCTCCGTTACCTTTTAGGAGGTCGCCGCCCCAGCGAAACTACCAACTTTACACTGTTTTAAATCTTAAACGATTATAATTAGCTTTGAGTAAAAAAAAGAGTGGTATCTCAAGGACGTTAAATTAAAAATTTAACTCCCACTTATCCTGCACATTCTTTTGTCAAAAGCAATATAAAGATATAGTAAAGGTGCATAGGGTCTTTTCGTCTTACGATAAATACTCCGCATCTGCACGGAAAATTCAATTTCATTGGACTTGTATTGGAGACAGTGGGGAAGTCGTTACACCATTCATGCAGGTCGGAAATTACCCGACAAGGAATTTCGCTACCTTAGGACCGTCAGGAATTACAGCCGCCGTTTACAAGAGCTTCCATTCTAAGCTTGCACCTATCCTTTTAACCTACTTGCACCGGGCAGGTGTCAGCCCCTATACTTCATCTTACGATTTTGCAGAGACCTGTGTTTTTAGTAAACAGTCGCTACCCCCTATTTTATGTCGTTTTAAAAAAGTTTCCTTATTTAAAACCCCCTTTATTCCGAAGTTACAGGGTCAATTTGCCGAGTTCCTTCAATACAATTAATCCAAGCGCCTTAGTGCATTTACACTCACCCACCTGTGTTGGTTTTAGTACGATTTTTTTTTCTATAATTATTTCTCGAAATAATAATTTTACTAATAAAAATTTATTAATTTAAAAATAAAATTTCTTATTTGTCATATATAGAAAGTCTTTTATCAAAAAAGTTTCCATCAAATACAGCTTTAGCTTTTTCTTTAGAAATCGACTTACAGTTATTCAGTTTAGCTTTAAATAAAAAACCTTGGGTTTTCGGCGATAATGTTTTTAAACATTATTTATCACTACTCATACCAACATATTCACTTTTGATATCTCCACTAAACTTTACAGCTTAACTTCAACAATATACAAAACGTTCCGCTACCATTTTTTATAAATATAAAAAATTTACTACTTCGGTATATTTGTTAGTCTCTATACATCGTCGACACAAAAAATTTCATTCAATGAGCTATAACGCACTCCTTAGAGGATGGCTGCTTCTAAGCCTACCTTTTGAATATCTTCAATTTTTCACATCTTTTGCACTTACAAATAATTTAAAGACCTTAGTAAATAATCTGGGCTGTTCCCCTCTCGACTATGGATCTTAGCATCCAAAGTCTATCTGCTAAAACAAATTTTTTGTCATTCGAAGTTTGATTAAACTCGGTAAGATTTAAATCCCCCTAATATATTCAGTGCTCTACCTACAAAAATCTTTTTTTAACGCTATACTTAGATATATTTCGCGGAAAACCAGCTATCACCGAGTTTGATTGGCCTTTCACCCCTAATCAAAAGTCATCCCCGCCTTTTTCAACAGACGTGGGTTCGGTCCTCACCACACTTTTTAACATGTAGATCAACCTGCTCTTAACTAGATCACCCGGTTTCGGGTCTTATTCAAATAACTATATAATTTTTTTAAATTCACTTTTAATTACGCCTTATTTTAACAATTTAAGCTTGCTATTTAAATAAACTCGTTGGTCCATTATGCAAAAGGTACATTGTCATTACTTATTGCAACTCCAATAGTTCATCAGTGTTAAATTTCAAGTTCTATTTCAAACCAAAAAAGATTCTACTTTCACCTTTCCTTCACAGTACTTGTCCACTATCGATTACTAAGATATTTTAGGCTTAGAGGATGGTTCCCCTATATTCAAACAAGCTTGCATAACCTGCTTTACTCAAAATTATTTAATTTTACACATTATTACAGGGCTAAACACCTTCTCTGGCCGATTTGTTCATAATTTTCTATATTAAATAATAAGCCTTACTCCGCGTTCGCTCGCCACTACTAACGGAATCTCGGTTGATTTTCTAACTTTAGTTACTTAGATGTTTCAATTCACTAAATAATATATAAATTATTAATAATACATAAATAATTTATATCATACATAATTAGATGTTTCCATTAAAGGGTATTTATAAATATATGCCGAAGCAAACACTATTAGCTACATTATAAATTTTCGCATTTTTTTACGCCCTTCTCTTAGCATCAAGGTATCCGTTTAACACCTTAAAAATAAAATTTCATAAAAAACTTAATATATTTTTATTTAATATAAATAATGTAATAAAAATTTTTCATTATTTTTAATTATAATATCCTCCTCAGAAAAACCTAAAAATACAATATCTAAATAATCCCCATTTATTTGTATTTCAAAATTATTATGATTAAACTTATTATTAAAAAACCCTAACTCTATATTTTCAGCATTACTCATAGAATCCACATTAGTTAAAGATAGTTTATTAATACGTTCTTGAGAAAATTTTATAATTTTGTTTTTAATATATTTTTTATTTAATATACGAATTAAACCCTCTAAATCAAAAGAAAAAATATTATCATTTAATAATTTCTCTTTATTATTTAAATGAAATTTATTATCTTGTAAAAATAAAGAAGCAAATTCTTCAGTAAAAAAATTTTCTACAATTTCTTTATCATCCGGAGCTAAATACTCTGAAATATCTGAAATAAATTTTTTTTGAGAATCTTTATCTAAATTTTCAAAATTACTAAAATAAAATAAATAACTACCAATATAACTAAAATAAGCAGCCTGCTCTTTAATATTTTGGTATAAAAAATTTAAATTTGAAAAATCTGAAAATTTTAAACTAATAACATCAAATAATTTTAATTCAATATTAGGACTATTTATTTTCCGACCATTTAATAAAACTTTTCCATGTAAAATATTTTGTCTTAATGAAAAAATACTTAAAGGAAATAAAATATTAAATAAATTAACATCCAAACGTTTCCCTAAATTTTTTATTAATTTTTTATAGCCTTTATTTTTCTTAAAGATATTATAAAATTCTTTATTTTTTAAACGAGCATATTTTAAACGAACTAACTTTCGAAGATATAAATTATCTTTAAAATTAGTATTTATACGTCGCCGAGAAAAACTATTAGCAAAAGGACTAAAACGAAAAGTATCTAAACTAGAATTTTTCCACCCTTTAGATTTTAAAAAATTCCATTTTTTTTTTTTCAGTTTTTGTTTTAATGAGTCTTCATCCCAACCCCATAAATTAATTTTTGTTTGATATAATAATTTAGTTTTTAAATGAAAAGGTTTTCTCATAAATTTAATTATTAACTTTATTTTTAAATAAAATTCTTTGATTACCTAATTCCAAAGAATTTTTCATAATTTCTTGATAAAAATATATTGTATTTAAAGAAGAATTATCCCCTAATAAAGGAAAGTCAATACCTTGTAAAGACTCATCACTATTTACAATACATACTACAGGAATACCCATTTTTTTAAATTCTTTAAAAAAATGATCATAACCTATTTTTGAAAAAAAAATAGCAGCTCCCGGCATATTTTCTGTCCGATCTAAAAATATAGAAAGATTTTTTAAAATTTTTAACCGATTCAAAAAGGCAATACTTTTCCCTGAATATTTATTTTCTTTAATAATATTATCTAAAGAAGATTTTAAATAATGAAAATTTGAAATAAATCCTTCAGACCAACTATCAAAAAAATAACCATTAACTTCTACTTCCCGGTTTTTTTTTAATTTTTCAATAAACTGGTCAAAATTATTAAAATTATCATACATATCTTGAGGATTTTTAGTATTTAAATTACCCTCATAACATAAAGAATAAAAATCATTAAAATTTGAATCTAATGAAGATTTATCTTTACCATAATAAGAAAAAGATAAACTACAAATACTCTTATTAACAGATAAAGCTATTTCTTTACTTTTAGAATCTAAACCTAATTGATTAATACCAAAAAATAAAATAGGTTTTTTTCGCTTTTTTAAATTTTTCAATAATAAACTTACTTTACGAATTTGGCCTACTTGTTTAAATACATCAAATATATACTTACCATTTTTATTATTAACCCCATAAATAAAGTTTTTAATATCTTTATTTATTTTAGAATTACCTAAATGTACTTTATTTTTTAATATACAACTAATTAAATATTTATTTATTTCCATTAATTATAATCTTTTTTCTAAAAAAATACCAATTTCTTTATATTTATTAGGTACAGCAATGTTTTTTATTTTATTAACAAAATTATTTAAAAACACATAATCATTACCCAAAACACTAAAATTATTAGTATTAGAATTATCTAAAATTATTAAATTTTCAGGTATTTCAAAATTAGTAGGTAAAGAATTTCCACTATAAACTAATATTTCATTATTACCTTTTAATTCAAATTTATAACCTATACCTTTTATATTCATATCTACAAAATGATTAAATACTAAACCATATATAGAAAAAATAATAGAAAAATAGAAAGATTTTAAAATTTTACCTATAGTAGATAATTTATTAGAATTAAAATATAAATTTATACTATTATTATTATCAATCTCAACAATAATATTTTTTGGAATTTTTAACTCACTTAACCCAAAAAATCCCTTTATAAATAAAATACTATCATTTTTTTTCGAGAAAGATAAAAGTTTATTATATTTTTGATAATTTAACGATACTTTATTAATATTATAAGACATAACATAATAATTCACCCCCAACATTATATTTAAGGGCATCATTTAAACTTATTACTCCTTTAGATGTACTTAAAATAAAACATCCCATATTAGATTTTGTACTTATATTCCAAAGAGAATTTACAGAAACATAAACCTTTTTTCCAGATTTAGAAATACTTTTTATATCTCTTAAAGAGCCTTCTCCTTCTGCAGAATATTTTAACAATACTCTTATTTTATTAGGTTTTAATGCATCAAAATTATAACCTCGAATAAAACCTTCTAAATAAAGAACATCTAAAACTCGAATTATTTTTTTTGATTTTAAAACTAAAACACTATCTAAATTAAGTTTATAACCATTTTTTATTCTAGCGTAACTATCATTTAAAATATTAACAACTGACATTTAATCTTATTTACTTGCTTTATATAAACCAGGTATTTGACCCTTTAAAGCTAACATTCTAAAAGGATAACGAGCCATTTTGAATTTTTTAGAAATAAGACCGCGCGAACGGTCTGTTAAAAGACACCTATTAACCATCCGTGTACTATAAATATCTTTTTCTTTCTCAAAAAATTTAAAACTAATTTTTCTTTTAGTATTAAAAGAAGAGTTTTTATATAACTGTTTATAAAATAATTGAGATATTTCTGAATTTTTGAATTTAGTTCTACGTTTTTTTTCTTTTAAATTCATTTTTTTTTCCTTTATAAAGAAAGGTAAGGTAGCATAACAGGCTAATGCATAGGATTGCAAATCCTACAATGGCGGTTCGAGTCCGCCCCTAACCTTTTTTTCTTTTAATATAAAAACTTTGTTAACTCCCTTATAAAGGGCAAAAAAAATTAAAATTTTTCCTTTTAATTTATAATTTAACAATTTTTTTAAAATCGGTACTTTTTATATAAACAACAGCACCATTATTTAATATAACTTTTTGTTTTTTTTTATAAAACTTCTTTTTTAACTTCATTTAATAATATAATTTTGTAATAATAAATTTAAAAATAAAATTATTTCATAAATTATCAGAATAAAACATGAAATAAATATTTGACTTAAAATATCTGGGGGACTAAATAACCCTCCTAATACAAAAAATAAAATAACAAAATATTTCCTATAATTTATAAAAAAATCAATCTTTAAAAAATTAAAATATAATAAAAATATCATTAATATAGGAAATTGTAAAAAACAACAGAATATAAAAAATATATAAAACATAAAATCTACATAATCATTAATACGTGCTTCATAATACATCCCAAACAATGATTCAGAAGAAGTTAATTCAAAATTTATGAAAAAAAACCAAATAAATGGTATTAAAAAAGTATATAAAAAATAAATTAAATTTATAAATAAAAAAATAAATAAAAAAAATATTATACCTAAAAAATTTTTTTCATAATTATATAACCCTTGAACTAAAAAAAACCAAACCTGTAAAAATAAAAAAGGTAATGCTACTACAAAAGCCAATATTAAAGCTATCTTTATATAAATAAATAATACATCTGTCATATTTGTAAAAATAAAATATGAAAATTGCTCACCCTTTGTTAAATTTAATAAAGGGCGAACAATTAAAAATAAAGATTCCTTAGAATAAAATAACCAAATAAAAAAATTAAATAAAAATGAAAATATAAAATATAAAACTCTATACTTTATTTCATTTAAATAATAAAAAAATAACATTATTCTTTTTAATTAACGGTTAATACTTGACCAAGGACTTTGAAAATCAAAATTCCTATACTCCTGCGATAATTCAGTTGTTTCGTATAATACTATTTTTTGAGTATCATCATAACGAACCGCTGTATAACCATTTAAAGGAAAATCTTTTCGTAAAGGATGCCCATCAAACCCATAATCCGTCAATAACCGACGTAAATCAGGATGATTTCTAAAACAAATACCAAACATATCCCAAACTTCTCTCTCCATCCAATTAGCCGATGGAAAAATATCAGATACACTATCCAATGCTGACATTTCATTTACATGAGTTTTAACCCTTATCCTAGTATTATATTTTAAACTTAAAAGCATATAAACTACTTCAAAACGCTTATCATTTTCTGGATAATCAACAGCAGTAATATCAACTAAAACACGAAACTGACTATTTAAATCATTTTTTAAAAAAGATAAAACTTGATTAATATAATTTGACGAAACAACAATAGTTAATTCGTTAAAAACATAAAATACTGTATTAATATAATGAGGTAAACATGAAACTAAATAATTTCCAAAATTTAATTTTAATTCTTTATTAAAATTTGTCATAAAAATAAATAAGGAAAGGGTCTGAGTAGACTCGAACTACCGACTTCACGCTTATCAAGCGTACACTCTAACCACTGAGTTACAGACCCGTAATTAAAAAATTGGGGCAACGGGATTCGAACCCATGCATGCTGATATCAAAAACCAGTGCCTTAACCACTTGGCTATACCCCATAAAATAACTATTACTTAATACTTAATTTTAAACTAATACCTACAGGAATTTTTTTTAAAAGCTTTTTTCTAAATTTAGAAATTTTTCTAAGCTTTTCTTGGCTTTTTAAAAAATTATAATTTTTTTTTAATACAAAACCTCGACGATGTGTACAAACCTCAAACTGCTCTCTTGATAAACTATACACATGCGAAGAACGTATAACGGTATATAATTTTTTTTCCAAAGGTAAACTAATAGGACCTTTTACCTCTGGAAAAACCTTTAATAATTCCTTTTGACAAAACTGATTTAATAAATTAACATTATAACTTTTTAATGTGATATATAACATAATATAATTAAAAAAATTTATTTAAAATGTCACGAGGCGGATTCGAACCGCCAACCCAAAGATTTTCAATCTTTTACTCTACCATTGAGCTATCGCGACCAAATTAAATAAATAAACTTAAACCAAAGTATTGAGTTAATACTAATAAAGGATTAGGACATAAAAATAAAAATAAAATAAATAAAAAAGTTAAACCTAAGACTAAAGAATGTCCATAAGTTATTTTACTTTCATGTAAAAAACCAACATTAGCTTCATCAAAAAAAATAATCTTAATGAAACGAATATAATAAAAAGCACTAACAACACTAAATAATATTGAAATAATAACTAAAATATTAAAAGAAGATTCTAAACCACTAAATAATAAATAAAATTTAGCAAAAAATCCTGCTAAAGGCGGTACTCCAGCCATTGAAAACATGTTTATAGCTAAAGTATACGCTAATAAAGGATTCGATTTAGATAATCCTTGTAAATCATTTATATATTTTACTTGTGTATATTTTTTATTTTTTATTTCTAAAGAAATCATTATAGACCAAATATTTATCATCATTACTGTATAAATTATTAAATAAAACAATAAACTTTGAATCCCAATAATAGTACCTGTAGAAAAACCTAATAATAAAAAACCTACATGACCTATAGAACTATACGCTAAAAATCTTTTTATTTTATTTTGCTGTAAAGCTTTTAGTGTACCAATACTAATTGATAATACAGAACATATTAAACCTACTGATTGCCAATAAATAAGACCTTCATATAATGCAAAATAAAATATTTTACAAACTATACCTAACATACCGATCTTAGGAACAACTGAAAAAATTACAGTTATAAAATAAGGAGAACCTTCATAAACATCAGGAGCCCACATATGAAAAGGCGCTGCTGTTAATTTAAATAATACTCCTATAAAAATACAAATGATACCAGCTATTACTCTATTATTTATATTAAAAATATCACTGGATAAATTCAAAAAATCAAAACCAATAAAAAATTTTCCTAAATTTTCAAAACTAGTAGAACCTATCGCTCCGTAAATAAAAGAGATACCTAATAATAAAATACCTGATGAAAAAGCTCCTAAAATAAAATATTTAAGACCTGCTTCAGTAGAAAATGCTGAATCCTTTCGCATACTAGCTAAAATATAAAAGGCTAAACTTTGCACTTCTAATGAAATATACATCGATACTAAATCAAAAGAGGAAATTAAACATAATAAACCAAAAGTTGAACATAATAATAAAATTAAATATTCAAAAGAATTAATACCTACTTTTTTCACAAAATTATTTGAAATAATTAAACAACATAAAGTAGAAATTAAAGCAAAACCTTTAAAAAAATTAGAAAAATCGTCAACTATAAATAAATTATTAAATATAACAATATTATTTAAAGGGTTATTAATAATTAAAACTAAAGTAAAAAATAAAACTAATCCGGCTAAAATACTAGTTTCTCTTACAAAATAAGGATATTGGTATTTTCGTAAATTACTTATTGTTACTCCTACTATTAGAAGAAATAAAGTAATTGTAATTATATATATTTCGGGTAAAAAAACTTTAAAGTGATTTTCATAAAAGATATCAAAATTTAACATCATTATTTTTTATTAATTAAAAATGAAATAAATATTTAATAAATGTATTTTATTAAATAATACTTCTGGATACACACCTAAAAAGATGGTTAAAAAAATTAAAGGTAATAATACATGGAATTCTCTTTTAGTTATATCGGAAAAACCTTTGATATGTTGTATTTTTAAATTACCATAAGCTATTCTATTAAATAACCATAAAGAGTAAGCCCCACTCAAAATAATACCTGTTGCAGCAAAAATAGTTATAAATACATTATCCTGAAAAATACCAGTAAATAATAATAATTCTCCTACAAAATTACAAGTACCAGGTAAAGCAGCATTTGCAAAAGTAAATAAAAGAAATATTGAAATAAATACAGGCATAACTAAAACCATTCCACTATAATACTTTAATAAACGTGTATGATGTCTATCATAAACAACACCCACACATAAAAATAAAGCACTAGAAACAACACCATGACTTATCATTTGTATTAAACTTCCTTCAATTCCTTGAATATTTAAACTAAATAACCCTAGCATAATTAAATTCATATGAGCAATAGAAGCATAAGCAATAATACGTTTTAAATCTGTTTGGCGTATTGCTGTTAATGAAGTATAAATTATACTAACCGTTGCAATCATATAAACTAAAGGAGTAAAATATAAAGAAGCATAAGGGAATAAAGGTAATGAAAAGCGAATAAACCCATAACTACCCATCTTTAATAAAATACCTGCTAAAATTACAGATCCTGTTGTTGGAGCTTCTACATGAGCCTCAGGTAACCATATATGTACAGGCACCATTGGTATTTTTGAAGCAAAGGATAAAAAAAAAGCTAACCATAAAAATTTTTGTTTATTTTCACTAAAATCCGCCAACAATAATGTTTGATAATCGGTTGTACCTGTTTGAGCATAAATAGCCATAATAGCTACTAACATTAATACAGAACCAAATAAAGTATAAAAAAATAATAAATAAGAAGCACGTATTTTTCGTCTACGAGAACCCCAAATACCAATCATTAAAAACATAGGAATTAAAATACTTTCAAAAAAAACGTAAAACAATAAAAGATCTAAAATAGTAAAAACAATGATCAATAAACTTTCCATTATTAAAAGTAAAATCATATACTCTTTTAGATTTTTTTTAATATTCTTCCAACTACTTAAAATACAGATAGGAAAAATTAATGTTGTTAAAACAACAAATAATAATCCAATACCGTCAATACCCAAAATAAAATTAATATTTAAAGTAGATAACCACTGAATTTTCGTTATAAATTGAAATTTTGATACAAAAGAATCAAAACCTATCCATAACAAAACAGAAACTAAAAAGGTAAATAAAGAAGAATTTAATGCAATATTCCGAATTAAAATAATATTTTCTTTTGGAACTAAGAGAATAAAAAAAGAACCTATTAAAGGCAATAAAATTAATATTTCTAACATAAATTATAAAAAAATTAAAGGCGAAAAATGGGATTTGAACCCATACCGTCTAGACCCACAAACTAGAGCTCTACCGTTAAGCTATAATCGCCTTTTATTTATTATTAACTAATAATTGTTTAATAGTATTATTTAACTTTAAAGATAATAAAGTATTTATACTTACCCCCGCCTCAAAAGAAAGTCTTTCAATAGAAATCATTCTTTTAAATTGTTTAAAAATTAAAGGACTATATAATTTATTTTTAAAAAAACAACATAAAATAAACTTATAATCAATAAATTTTTGTAATACTTTAAAACTTTCACTTAAACTAACAGTTTTTTTATATAAAATAAAAACAGGACCGTTAACTAAATTTTTTAAGTTCGAATTTTGAAATTGTTTTTTAAAAACATTATTTTTTATTTGTTTTAATAAAAACCCCTCCTTTTTTAAACTTATTTTTAATTTTTTTAAATAATCAGGATTAAGAGAATTTAATTCACAAAAAACAACCATTTGATTATTTAACAATATATCTTTATAAGTATCAAATAAATATTTATTTCTAAAACTCACAACTAGAATAAATAGTGATAGAGGGAATCGAACCCCCGACCTTAGAGTTATGAATCCTACGTTCTAACCACCTGAACTATATCACCAAAATTCTATGCCCTGTAGGAGTCGAACCTACGACCTACAGCTTAGAAGGCTGATGCTCTATCCAACTGAGCTAAGGACACTCGAAAATTGGGAAGAACTGGATTCGAACCAGTGAAGAGATATACTCGATAGATTTACAATCTATTGCTTTTAACCACTCAGCCATCTTCCCAACTTCGGATTGGTAGGATTTGAACCTACGACTTCCTGCTCCCAAAGCAGATACGCTACCACTGCGCCACAAACCGCTTTTTTATTTATTTTTATTTAAAAGTAATTAGATCCTAAAGAAAAAATTTTTAATTTTTTCTGCTTTCTTAATTCTTTAGCTACAGGACCAAAAAAACGTGTTCCATAAGGTTTAAAATTTCTATTTAATAAAACTATAGTATTATCAAAAAAATTAAAAAAACGACCATCTAAACGATGTTTCCTATACTTTGTTCGAAAAATTAAACCTAAACATATATCTTTTTTCTTTACCTTTAAATTACCTTTTGAACGCAATTGTTTAACAGAAACTACTACCAAATCCCCTAAAAAAGCAGGGGATTTAGAGTGTTTTCCTAAAACTTTAATACATTCAACTTTTTTTGCACCTGAATTATCTGAAACATTTAACTGAGAACCTACTTGAATCATTTAATTTTTAAATACAAACCCCAAAGATTGAAGTAACCGCATATTTTCATATTTATTTTGACTAGTAAAAGAAATAGAAATATTCAAATTTTTTAATGTACGAAATTTAAATAAATTATCCTCTAATTCTGAAAAGGTATAAATATCCTTTATAGTAAAAGAAAAAGTACCTGTCTCACTAAAATTTTTCTTTGAAAAACCTTCTTCCAAATCTAAAATATTTTTTAAATTTAATAATAAGAATTTTTCAATAAAATTTAATGCCTCGTTTTTTTTCAAACGTAAATTACAATTCATATTTTTACTAAAACTTGAACGACTGATACTAGAAACCTTACCTTTTTTATTAGCCAATAAATATAAAAAACCTAGACCTAAAATAACAGAAGGTTTATTTTTTAATTCAGAAAAATTTAAATTTAAAAAATTAATAGAACTTACTTCATTTACGTTCTTATAAAAATTTAATTTAGAGACTAAGTCTCTCCGTGAATTTAATAAATGCGATTTTTGCAAACATAACATAAATTACTTTATATTAATGTCTTAATAATGAAGAATAAATAAAAATATTTTTTCTTATACGATAAAAGGCAATTAAAATTCCTAAACCTATCGCAGACTCTGCTGCTCCTATTGTTAAAAATAATAAAGAATATACTTGCCCTAAAATGTCATCCAAAAACCTAGAATAAATTATAAATATAAAATTTATACTTAATAACATCATTTCAATTGATATAAAAGTTATTATAATGTTACTACGATTAAGTATAATACCGAGAAATGAAATACTTAAGATTGAAAATGCTACAATTAAAAACTTTAAAAGTCCTAACTCCATAATTAAAATATAAAATTAATATTAAATAATAAAGTAAAAGGGTTAATTAAAACCCTTATACCTTACTACCTTTACTGTAAAAAAAAAAATTTATTATTATTATTGTAATAGATTAATTAAAAAACCCTTTGTCAGCAAGATCTAAAAAATAAATAGGACCTTGTGATATATAAACAAAAGCACTCAAAAATATTGTCCAACCAACACATACAGGAACAAAAACTCTCCATCCTAATGAAATTAATTGGTCATAACGATAACGAGGTAAAACTGCCCGTATAACAACAAATATAGCACCTAAAACCCAAATTTTAATAGCAAACCATAAAGGACCTGGGATAAAATCTAAAAAGCTGAAAGGGGCTGTCCATCCACCAAAAAACAATATTGTACAAAAAGCACACATATTTAAAATTGCAGCATATTCTCCTAAAAAAAATAAAGCAAAAGTCATAGCAGAATACTCTACATTATAACCTGATACTAACTCAGCCTCTGCTTCCGGTAAATCAAAAGGATGTCTATTTGTTTCTGCTAACATTGAAACAAAAAAAACTAAAAATATTGGAAGTAATGGACTAGCCAACCAAACTATATCTTCTTGGTAATAAACAATTTCACTTAAATTTAAACTACCTACAATAATAAACACACTTAATAGCCCAAAACCAAAGGCTACTTCATATGAAAGCATCTGAGCTGCTGATCTTACAGCACCTAAAAAGGCATATTTTGAATTACTTGACCACCCAGACATTATAATCGAATAAACACCTATACTTGATAACGCAAATAAATATAAAACACCTAGATTAATATCACTAATTACGGCACCTTCCCCAAAAGGAATTACACCCCAACTAGCATAACCTATAAAAAATGAAATAATTGGTGAAAATATAAAAATACTTGGATTACCGCTACTAGGTATCGTCGTTTCTTTTAAAATTAATTTTAATCCGTCTGCCACAGATTGTAACAGACCATATAGTCCTACAACATTAGGACCTTTTCTTCTTTGAACGGAACCTAAAATATTTCTTTCTACTAAAACGTAAAAAGCTACAGTTCCAAGTAATAGTAAAATTGTAACTATACTTTTAAAAATTATTAATAAGCTAAGCTTAACATCATATGTGAATAGAATTAAAGGGATATTATTTGAATACATCTTTTTTTATTTTTTAAAATTTAAATGAGGAATATTTTTAGAACACTCCGTCATAATACGCGATAATTTTGATAAAATATTTGTTTTATAAAAATTGTTAATCCTTGATTTAAAAAGTAAATTAAAACTATTAAAACTACCTTTAAAATTTAAATTTACTAATAAACTAGAATTATAATGATTAGGTCTCAATAAAAAACTATACTCTCTTTTAAAAAAATCTTTTAAAGAAAAAAAATCATCATATTTAATACCTAATATATTTTGATAACCTGTTTTTAAATTTAAAAACTCTGAAAAAGCATTAAAAATTTTCCAATCTTCTCTAGAATCTGCTAACCCAACAGAACATCTATTTGTATTCTGTAAAAGACCTTCTAAATTAATAAAACTAGCTTTTTTTTCTGTATAAGCTTTACCTGGTAAAACTAAATCAACTTTATTTACTTCAGAAACACCATGACTTCCACAATAAACAGAAAAATTTTTTAAATTAAATAAACTATTTATTTGCTTATCATTTAAATTTGAATTTATATATAAATTTGAAACAGGATTTATCTTATCTATAACTAAATCATTAATACTTTTAATACCCAACTCTCTTAAATTAACACTACTAGCATCTATATTTAAAATATTCAAACAAGAACTAGGTAAATTTAAATTTTCAGAAAGAATTTGATTAATATATAACAATTCATTATTAGAAAAAGAATTTGCACTAATTAAAAATAAAGGATTTTTTGCTTTTTTTAATTTTTTAGAAAAAGGATGCTTTCCTTTAATTAAATCAAAAAAAGATTTAGTATTTAAACCCAAATGTTGTGTTTCAAAAGTTAAATCCATCGAAGGCCCAAAATACCCTACCTCCAATGTACCTAAATTAACTGCTTTTCTTAAATGCAAGTTTAACATAGAAACTTCAAATCTTGTATTACAGTTAATTAAAACACAAAGATCTTTTTCTTCAATATCTTTCATTTTACAATTTAATTTATAAAAAATATCAGAAGAATTAGTACAATAATTCTCATTTGAATATAATGAAAAACAATTTAACTTATTAAAAAAATACTTTAATGTTAAAATTGTTTCTAAATCAGACTCTTTCCCAAAAATAATATTTAATTTTTTATCTAAATTATAAATATCTTTATAAATATTCGACAAAAAAATATTAAAGGCTTTTTCCCAACTAAAAACTTCAAATTTTTTTAAATTATTTTTATTTAAAAATAAAGGAAGCCCTAACCTTTGTACAGTTAAGCCATCATAAGAAAAACGAGCTTTATCAGAAATCCATTCTTCATTAATATTCTCATTTAACCGAGGTAATATACGCATTACTTCAGTTCCTTTAGAATTAATAACAACATTACTCCCACAACTATCAGATAAATCTATAGAATTTGTACTTTTTAATTCCCAAGAACGAGCTTTAAAAGCATAAGGCTTTGAAGTTAACGCACCTACAGGACATAAATCTATTACATTACCAGATAATTCAGAAGTTAAAGCCTTATTTAAATAAGTACCTATTTGAGTATTAGTTCCTCTACCTAATGTACCTAAATCAGGTACACCCGCAATTTCTGTTGAAAAACGTACACAACGAGTACAATGAATACAACGAGTCATAATTGTTTTTATTAAAGGACCACAATCTTTATCTTCAACACCTCTTTTATATTCATAAAAACGACTAGAATCACTACCAAAAAGCATAGCCTGATCTTGTAAATCACACTCACCTCCTTGGTCACAAATAGGACAATCTAAAGGATGGTTTAATAATAAAAATTCAAGTACCCCCTCCTGAGCTTTTTTCACTAAAGGAGTTTTAGTAAAAACTTTCATACCTTCTGCTACGGGTAGTGCACAAGAAGCCACGGGTTTTGGAGACTTTTCTATTTCAACTAAACACATTCTACAATTACCTGCAATTAATAAACGTTCATGAAAACAAAAACGTGGAACATCAATACCTAAACTATCACAAGCTTGTAAAACAGTTGAATTTTTGGACACACTTACTGGAATATTATCAATATATAAATTTACCATAAAAAAAACTATTTATTAATACTATACGAAAATTATTATAAATTTTCTGGAAAGGATGGGATTCGAACCCATGGTATTATAAAAATAATACTTTAGTTTAGCAAACTAACACTATCAGCCACTCAGTCACCCTTCCGAAAATATTTAATTATAAATAAATAATAATAAACGAGAACGACAGGAATCGAACCTGCACAACCCGGCTCGACAAGCCGGTACTCTACCTAGTTAAGCTACGTCCCCGATAAATTATTATTTATTTATAAAGAAATTTTTTTATAATTTTCAATATAAATAATAAAAAAAATTAAAACTAAAAAAATAAAAATTAGATTAGTATTAAAAAAAATACCAAACCAACTAGAAAACCCTATAAAAATAAATAAACCTATCATACTTATTAACATTACAAAAGCCGAATGGTAAATCAAACCTGTCTGTAAAAAATTTAATTTCATAGCATTATTATAAAATAATTTAGAAATACCAAAAGGACCTAAATTTTCAATAATACCTCTATCAATTAATTTATATGTAGTATGATAACCCATTTTCATTACTGATTGATTAATAAATTCATTATACACTTTATCAAAGAACCATTTTCTATTAAAAAAATTATAAAAAAGATTACCTAATGAACTCATCTTAAAATCATAAATTACTCGCGGAGATAATAATACATAAATTAAATAAGAAACAAAAGCACCAGAAAAGCTAAAAATTACAGGAATTAATTTTATAAAAGTTGGTAAAAATTCTGCATCAAAAATTACTAAATTTTCTGGTAAAACAAATAAAGCATTACCCCAAAAATTTGTACCTACCCCAATTACCATATCTTTCATTAAAAAACCAACAAAAATACTTCCAAAAACTAAAATAAATAAAGGATACCCCATAATTTTAGGTAAATCATGAATATGTTGAATTGAATAACGATAAGCATTTGTTTTATTAATAAACGTTAAATATAATAAACGCATTGAATAAAAAGCAGTTAACGAAGCAGAAATAGTACCTAACCAATAAGCAAAATGTGAAGTTACTGTAAATTTACCAAAAGCTAATTCTAAAATAGCATCCTTAGAATAAAAACCTGTTAAAAAAGGGAAACCCATTAAAGAAATAGAACCAATAAACATCATTGCATAAGTAAAAGGTATTAACTTAGCTAAACCACCCATTTTACGCATATCTTGTTCATCGCCTAATGCATGAATAACAGAACCCGCACTTAAAAATAAAAGTGCTTTAAAAAAAGCATGATTTGCTAAATGAAATACACCCACAGAATAATTAGATGTTCCACAAGCAAAAACCATATAACCTAATTGACTACAAGTTGAATACGCAATTACTCTTTTTAAATCATTCTGAACTAAAGCTGTAGTTGCAGCAAAAAAAGCTGTCATAGCTCCAAAACAAGTAACAACCATTAAAGCTGTAGGAGAATATTCAAATAAAGGAGAACACCGCGCTATTAAAAATACACCGGCTGTAACCATTGTAGCTGCATGAATTAATGCAGAAACAGGAGTTGGACCCTCCATTGCATCTGGAAGCCAAGTATGTAAACCTAATTGAGCAGACTTACCAACAGCACCTACAAAAAAAAATATACAAATAAAAGTTAACATATCAATATCAAAACCCAATAAAGGCAGTGTAGATTTAATTTCTAAAGCATAAAAAGGTACTAATGAAAAAAGTACTGCATAATTAAAAGTTTTAAATGTATAAAAAACCCCCAACATACCTAAAACAAGACCAAAATCACCTACACGATTAACAATAACAGCTTTTATAGCAGCTTTGTTTGCTTGTAAACGAGTATGCCAAAAATTAATTAATAAATAAGAACATAAACCTACTCCTTCCCAACCAACAAACATTTGAACTAAATTATCCGCTGTTACTAGAATAATCATAAAAAAAGTAAACAAAGAAAGATAACTAAAAAATCTAGGCATATGAGGATCAGCTTCCATATAACCAATAGAATATAAATGAACTATTGTTGAAACTGTTGTAACTACTATTAACATTAAAACTGTTAAAGTATCAAACATAAAACCCCACGAGATATCAAAAATACCAGAATTCATCCAAGTAGCTAACTGTATATAAACGGGGCTATGAGATAAAGCGACATCAAAAAAACTAATATAAGAAAAAATACATGTAAGAAATATACAAAAAGATGTTATTCTAGTAGCTCCATAGGGACCTATTTTACTACCGAATAAACCTGCTGCGAGAGAACCAATTAATGGTAAAAAGACTATTAATAAATACATTTTTATTTTCTACGGAGTTTTTTAGGCCTACAACCGTTATAAGGCAAATCTGATAAATCGATTATCGAAATAATAGAACGTTTTAAAAAAGAACGTATAAAAAACTTTACAATACGATTACGTTTAGAACTAAACCCTTTTAAAACAATATTAACTTTAAATTTTGGACCTAAAGTTTTAAAAAAAGATAAAACTTCTTCACCTAAAGCTAATAAACTAACTTGGTTATAACGTTGTGCTTTCTTATAACCTAATTTACCTGCACTAAACATTTTTAATACACGCCCATTATTATCAGAAACATTTATATGAAACCCTCTTAAAGAACTTCTTATATATAAAACATAATAAGAATCTTTTAAAGGATCCATTTTTAATTTATTATAACTACGATATTTATTATTCCTATAAAAAATATCATTATTAAGATCTTTATTTAAAAATTTTTTATTTTTCTTTACATCAAACATTTCAAAACTACTTTTTTTTCGTTTGAGACTATATAAACAATTTAAATTTTTTTGATTAAATTTATTATTTAAATTTTTAAACTTATTTAACATAAAATTAAAATAACGGGTAGAGTGAGATTCGAACTCACGGTATCTTTCGATACATTAATTTTCAAGACTAACGCTTTAAACCACTCGGCCATCTACCCTACTTTTTAAATATGTCGCCGTAATTTTTTATTCTTTGATCTTTGACCACGAACTAAATAACCGTAATAATGACGATTACCCCGATAAGTCCGTAATTTCATTAACATATTTATATTTTGTTTTTTTAAACGTTTTAAATGAAAACCATATACATAATTAAATTCAATAAAATTAGATAAACTATTACGCGACTGGTTATTTAAATTTTTAAAAAGAGTTTTAGGATTTAACCCTAATTTTTTACAAATTTTAATAGATTCTTTACGACCTATTCCATAAATATGTGACAAAGAAATTTCTATATTTTTATTATTAGGTATATTTGTATTTAAAAAATGAATCATTTTTTTTTAAATAAAAAAATATAGGTAGAGGGAGATATTAATTACCTCCCCACCAATAAACAGCAACAAATAAAAATAACCAAACTACATCAACAAAATGCCAATACCACGCAGCTGCTTCAAAACCAAAATGATTTTCTCGAGTAAACTGATAATCATAAATACGGTATAAACAAACAGATAAAAAACAAGTACCTACAAAAACATGGAACCCATGAAAACCTGTTGCCATATAAAAACAAGACCCATAAATACCATCTGCAATATTAAAACTTGCATGCATATATTCAAATAATTGGAATCCTGTAAATGCTGCAGCTAAAACAATTGTTGCTATCATACTACGAATAGCTAATGTACGATCTCCAGTAATTAAAGAATTATGACATACTGTAACTGTTGCACCAGAACTTAATAAAATTAAAGTATTTAAAAGAGGAACCTCCCAAGGATTGAAAACCTCTATAGCCGCTGGAGGCCAAATAGCACCAATAGCTATATCTGGATTAATACTAGAATAAAAAAAAGCCCAAAAAAAAGCAAAAAAAAACATTACTTCTGATGTAATGAATAATAACATACCCATTCGCATACCAGATTCTACTTGTAAAGTTTGATTACCTTCAAAACTATTTTCTCTAATAATATCTCTCCACCAAAAAGTCATTACTAAAACAATAATAATTAACCCACTAGTTAATAAAAAACCTCCCCCAGAATAAGAATGGAACCACATAACACCACCTGTTGTAGCACTTAAAGCTCCAAAAGACCCTAATAAAGGCCAAGGACTGGGATCTACTAAATGAAAAGGATGAATTTGATTATTCAATTTACTCATTTAATTTATAAAATAAAAAAAAATTTATCGGTCAACCTCCCCAAAAACAATATCCTGAGTACCGATTATAGTAACCACATCTGCCAACATATGGCCTTTTGACATGAAATCTAAACCCTGTAAATGAAATACTCCAGGGGCTCTTACCTTACATCTATAAGGTTTATTAGTACCATTAGAAACTAAATAAACACCAAATTCCCCTTTTGGAGCTTCGATAGCTGCGTATGTTTCTCCTGGTAAAATAGAAAAACCTTCTGTATATAATTTGAAATGATGTATTAAAGATTCCATAGAATTTTTCATATATGTTTTAGAAGGAGTACTTATTTTATTATTATCAACCTTAATAGGACCTGCAGGCATTTGATTTAAACATTGATTTATTATGCGAACACTTTGACGCATTTCGTTTACCCGTACTAAATAACGATCATAACAATCCCCATTAGTACCTACAGGAATATCAAAATCTACAGCTTCATAAACCTCATAAGGTTGTGTTTTTCTTAAATCCCAAGGAATTCCAGATCCACGTAATAAAACACCACTAAAACCATAATCTAAAGCATCTTCAACATTAACAACACCAATATCTACTAAACGTTGTTTCCAAATTCTATTACCAGTTAAAAATTCTTCCATCTCATCTAAACGAGCTGTTAAATTCTGTGAAAAAGTATTAATATCGTCTAAAAGACCTAAAGGAAGATCTTGACTAACACCTCCTGGTCTAAAATATGCAGCATGCATTCTTGCACCAGAAACTCTTTCATAAAATTCAAATAATTTTTCTCTTTCTTCAAACACCCATAACATCGGAGTCATTGCCCCAACATCTAAAGCATGTGTAGAAACAGCTAATAAATGATTCATTATACGAGTTAATTCAGAAAAAAGTGTCCGAATATATTGTGCTCGTAATGGTATTTGAGTATTTAATAATTTTTCTATAGCAAGAGCATAAGAATGTTCTTGACACATCATAGAACAATAATCTAAACGATCAAAATACGGTAACCCTTGTAAATAAGTTTTATATTCAATCAATTTTTCCGTACCTCTATGTAAAAGACCTATATGAGGATCTGCACGTTTAACAACCTCCCCGTCTAATTCTAGAATTAAACGTAAAACCCCATGGGCTGCGGGATGCTGTGGACCAAAATTTAATGTGAAATTCTTAATATCTTTATATTTATTTAACATATTTATTAAACCAAAACAATAAAAAGTTCCTTACGGGAATCGAACCCGTCTTTCCGCCGTGAAAAGGCAGCGTCCTAACCGATAGACGAAAGGAACTTTAAACCATTTAAATTTTATTTAATCTAAAGCCCCTTTTTTCCAAATATAAATATACCCTATTACTAACTCTATTATAAAATCCATCACAATCCAAAAACCGAACGGACCTGTATAATTAAAAGCAACAGACCAAGGAAATAAAAAAGCTACTTCAATATCAAATATAATAAATAAAATAGCAATGATATAAAATTTAATATCAAAAGTATTTCTAGCATCTTCAAAAGGTTCAAATCCACATTCATATGTAGATAACTTTTCTGTCCCCCCTACCTGACTTGCAAATAAATAAGAAACGATAACTAGAGCTACTGCTATAACTAAAGATACTATTAAATAGATTAGTATTGCGTTATATTCTAAAAAAAAAAGTGCGTTCATATTAATTTAATTAATTTCGTTTAATTAAAACAACTGTATCTTCATTTTGTTCTGCTAATTCACCACTTGTTAATGAAACATAAATTATATAGAAAAAAATTAAAATTCCTATACCAGAAATATAAGAACCAAAAGAAGCAACTGCATTCCACCCAGCATAAGCATCTGGATAATCAGGAATACGTCGAGGCATTCCAGCTAAACCTAAGAAATGCATAGGGAAAAAAGTTAAATTTACCCCAAAAAATGTTACCCAAAAATGTACACGACCTAATGCCTCAGGATAATGTCGTCCTGTTATTTTTGGTAACCAAAAATAAAAACCTGCAAATATAGTAAATACAGCACCCATTGATAATACATAATGGAAATGAGCTACTACATAATAAGTATCATGTAAAGCAATGTCTAATCCTGAATTAGATAACATAATACCTGTAAGACCTCCGATAGTAAATAAAGATAAAAATCCACTACCAAATAACATAGGAGTATTCATTGTAATTTGACCACCCCACATGGTTGCTAACCAACTAAAAATTTTAATACCTGTAGGAACAGCAATAATCATTGTTGCCGCTGTAAAATATGCACGAGTATCTACATCTAACCCAACAGTATACATATGATGAGCCCATACAATAAATCCTAAAACACCAATAGAAATCATTGCATAACACATACCTAAATACCCAAAAATTGTTTGCTTACACTCTCTAGAAATAATATGAGAAAGCATTCCAAAACCAGGTAAAATTAAAATATATACTTCTGGATGTCCAAAGAACCAAAATAAGTGTTGATATAACACAGGATCTCCACCACCAGCTGGATCAAAAAAAGTTGTGTTAAAGTTTCGATCTGTTAATAACATTGTAATAGCACCTGCAAATACAGGTAATGATAATAATAATAAGAAAGCTGTAATTAAAACAGCCCATACAAATAAAGGCATTTTATGTAAGTACATACCTGGAGCTCTCATATTAAAAATTGTTGTAATAAAATTAGAAGCACCTAAAATAGAAGAAGCACCTGCTAAATGTAAACTAAAAATTGCTAAATCAATAGAAGGTCCTGAATGAGCTTCAATACCTGCTAAAGGAGGATAAACTGTCCATCCTGTACCCGCACCAGCTTCTACTAAAGTAGACGCTACTAATAAAATAATAGATGGAGGTAATAACCAAAAACTAATATTATTTAACCGAGGGAAAGCCATATCAGGAGCCCCGATCATTAAAGGAACTAACCAGTTACCAAAACCACCAATTAAAATAGGCATAACCATAAAAAAAATCATTAAAAAAGCATGTCCTGTAATTAAAACATTCCATAATTGATAATTTCCTAATAAAACTTGGCTACCTGGTTGTGCTAATTCCATTCTCATATAAATAGACATCATAGTACCGACTACACCTGCAAAAGCACCAAAAATGAAGTATAGTGTTCCTATATCTTTATGATTTGTTGAAAAAAGCCATCGCGATGACCAATTATAAACCGCGTTCATATATATTTATTTATATATTTAAGAAAAAAATTTTTCTTTTATTTTAATAATTAAATTATTACAAAATAATTTTACCTTAGCAAAATTACCAAATAAAAGAAAAAGTAATAAAAAAATAATTAATAACTGTCCAAAACCTAACCGCATATTAATAAATAAAAATTTTAATTAATTTGCAAAATCAGCTGGTAATTCTTCATCTTGAATCATATTTAAAACAGATGTAATAAACTGAGCTGTAATAAATTCTTTCATCTCAACTCCTCGAACAACAATAGGCATAAATCCGTGGTTTACCCCACAAATTTCACTACACTGTCCATAAAAAACACCAGGTCTTTTAATAAAAATTGAAGTTTGATTTAATCGACCAGGACAAGCATCTACTTTAATACCTAATGCAGGAACCGCCCAACAATGTAAAACATCCGCTGCAGTTACTGTCACTTGTACGTGAGCTTGAATAGGTAATAATAAACGATTATCTACTTCTAATAACCGTAAATTTCCTTCCTCTAAATCTTCTGTAGGAACCATATAACTTTCAAATTTTTTACCATCAATATGTTCTGCAATATCAGCATCTTTACAATTAGAATACTCATAACACCAATACCATTGATGTCCTGTACACTTAACTGTTAATGAAGGCTCTACAAATTCTTCAATAGAATATAATAAAGCAAATGAAGGTACTGCAATTAACATTAAAATTAAAGCTGGGGTAGCTGTCCAAGCAATTTCGATAGGTGTATGATGATTAATACCTGTCGCATATACTTGTGCAGAATTTAATAATTCTTTTGAAGAATTATTAATATCCGTACTTTTAATACGAATTTTAGATTCTTTTGCAAGAGAACCAACAAAACCTAACTGGTTAGCCCAATCTAAAGTTTGATCTCCAGTAGGAGCATGAAAAATTACAATACAACGAGTTAACATCCATAAAACAAAAATTGAAATAACTACAACAAAAAACATTAAATCATTATGAAAATTTATAATACCTTCCATAATTGGTGTAGCCGGATCAGAAAAACCTAATTGCCAAGGAGTTGGCGCATCCATCTGACCTACTTGAATATATAAAATATTAGAAAAATAATTATGTACAACAAATAAACTATCTAATAAATTAGACATAATATTATTATTTTATTTTTTTAATCAACGGTATAATCTATATGTTTTTATATATTTTATAATAAAACTTTTATTTATCTTACTATATATATAAGATTATTTTTTTGACATAATAATCTTATTAATAATGAATCTTGATTAAAAACCTATATTATTTATATTCATTTTTGAAATTATTTTTTAGAAAAACCGAAAATATTTAAAATAAAAAATTTTTTATTTATGAGTACATTGGGAATCGAACCCAAGACCCTCGAGTTAAAAGCCCGATGCTCTACCAACTAAGCTATGTACCCAAAAAAAAAATCTCTAATTAATTAAAATTATTAGAAATTACGCTGAAACGTTTAAAACGAGTATCTACATTTAAATAATCATAGAACACTGCCGATGAATAATGTTTTTCTATTTTTTTTGATCGTAGATTTTGATTATAAAAACTTAATGGCCCGAAATTTTTATATATTAATACATATAAACTAAAAAAAATAACGAAAAGCCATAATATTTGAGGGAACCAAGTAATATTATCTAATTGAGTCACTTTTAATTTAAATAAAACCAGGGCCTAGTAGGATTCGAACCTACAACGTTACCATTATGAGTGGCATGTTATACCATTAAACTATAAGCCCCCTTTAATACTTTACAATTTTTGTTTTAAAAGGAAGTTTGGCACCTCCAATTGTTAAAGCATCGATAGCTTTTTGACTATCTATACCAGAAACTTCGTATAAAATTTGACCTTTTTTTACACTACAAGCCCAATAAGAAACACCACCTTTTCCTTTACCCATACGTACTTTTGATGGTACAGAAGTAACGGGCGTATGGGCAAAAATACGAATCCACATTTTACCAAAAGGTCGTATTTTTCTATTAATAGCCTGACGTGCAGTCTCTATATGTTTTGAAGTAACACGACCGTTACCTAAAGCTTTTAAACCAAAAAAACCAAATTTTAAATCTATAACCTTAGTCTCTGTACCTTTTGAAACTAATTTTCTTGCTTTTTTATACTTTCTCGATTTAGGAAAAAACATAATTTTTAATAATAATACCAAACTTTAACACCACAAATACCATAAATAGTAATAGATTCATTAAAAGAATATTTAACAATAGAATCTACAGTATGTAAAGGCATAGAACCGAACGAAATTATAGAAGTTCTTTTTCTCAAAGATGAACCTAAACGTCCTTTAAATTGTATTTTTAACCCATTTAATTTTGAAAAAACAAATAAAGGCAATAAAGCTCGTGAAAAAAAATTAAAAAAAAAATTAAAAGATTTAATATTTTTCTTTAAAATTTTACTTAAAAAAACTCCTAAAAGATCAGGATTTTTAAAAATAAAAGATGTATAAAATAAATGTATAAATTGTGTAGTATCTAAACCATTTAACTTATTTACACGACTTTGTATTTTCAAACGACTCATTACTTTTTTAACAGAATTTACTTTATTACGTAACTTAGGAACATCCCTAACAAACATAGGAAAATTTGATAAATGGGCTATATTTCTAACATATAAATTTACTTGACAACCTGTTAATAAAGATAAATTTAACACCATTAAACGTTTTAAACTAAATACAGGAACATATTTATCTTTTATAAAACGCTTATTTAATAAAACAGAAGTATTAGCATTTTTACGTTTAACTTTCAAAACACGCAATGTATATTTTTGATACTTACTAACACCTTTTTGCCGCAACTTCATATATTCTAAATAAAAGTTTTTTTTATTTTTCCATTTAAAATATTTTTTAATAGAAAATAATTTATCTTTTTTTTTCGGATTAAAATTAGAATTTAAAAAACTATTAATCTGATAATAATCTACAAAAATATGAATATTTTCTTTTTTTCTTTGAATAGAAATATCATGGATAATACTATCATTAACCCGATGCTGAAAAATATTTTTTACATAATTTTGAATATATAAATCTTGATAAAGAAGTTTAGAATAATTATAATTTTCAAAAAAAGATTTTGAAACCCAATCTTTATTTTTTCTAGAACGTAAAACTAAAGGATTTGTTTTTTTACTCATATTATTTTTTTTTATTTTTATGAGAAAATTGTTTACGAGTTAAACAAAATTCTCCAAAACGATGCCCTTTCATTCTAGAACTTACCAATAACGAAAAAAATTTATGACCATTATGTACATAAACTGTTTTACCAACATGATAATCTAAAATAATTGAACTTCGAGAAAAAATTTTATTTTTCTTTTTATTCATATTTAAAGTAGATAAATCACAAAATTTTATTTTATTCATATTTTTTATTAAAATTGTCGTCTGTTTTTAAAAATTAAAGAATTAGTATATTTTCGTTTAGAACGAGTAACTTTTCCTATAGTAAGTTTACCCCAAGGAGTTACAGAACAACGCCCACCAGAAGTTTTACCTTCACCCCCTCCATGAGGATGATCTATAGGGTTCATAGCAACCCCCCTTACTTTTGGACGCCTACCTAACCAACGAGAATTTCCTGCTTTTTTTAATTTTTTAATATGACAAAAATTATTAGCAATCGGACCTACAGTAGCTTTACAAGCCATATGAACAAAACGCTCTTCTAAAGAAGGTAGTTTTATCCGAACTAAAGATTTTTCATAATCTTTTTGCAATATTTTACAAAACATACCACTAGCCCTTGAAATTTGACCTCCTTTTTTAGGTTTAAATTCTATATTACTTACTAAATAATTAGGGGGCAAATCTTTTAAAGAATAACGCCCCCCATTAATAATACGATTTTTTGTAGAAATAACATCTCCAGGTTTAAAATCTTTATTCGATAAAATATAATCAAATTTTCCTGAAGATAAACATTTTACAACGCTAATTGTACTATTTCTATTAGGGTCGTACTCATTACTTAGTACCTGAAAAGAATCAGATTCAAAATTAAAGTTTATTTTACGATATAAACGCTTATGACCGCCTCCTCTTCTACGAACAGTAATACGTCCATGATGATTACGACCCCCTTTACTATTTTTTTTTGTTATTAAATGTTTTAAAACATTACTTGATTTCATAATTTTATTAAAAAATCTTTTATTAACTAATTACTCATCATCAGTATTAGTTAATAATAATTTATTTTCTAACACTACTAAACCTGGAACTAATACTAAAAAATAAACAAAATAAAAAACTGTAGCGATTTGTCCAATTTCAATATAAGGATATTCTACAACATTTTGCCCAATCCATCCTAAAATTACACAATTAACTGCCTGGAACCAAAATAATTTTCTCGCAATAGGCCGAAATAAAGAACTTCGAATATTTAAACGAGGAATTATAAAAGGAATTAAAGCTAAAACTAAAATAGCCCCAAACATAGCTAAAACACCCCCTAATTTATCAGGAATTGATCTTAAAATAGCATAAAAAGGTAAAAAATACCACTCAGGAACTATATGAGGTGGAGTTACCATTGGATTTGCTGGTATATAATTATCAGAATGCCCTAAAACATTAGGGAAAAAGAATACAAAAAAAGCAAACATAACTAAAAGACCAAAAAAAGAGAATAAATCTTTTACATAAAAATAAGGGTAAAAAGGAATACTACTAGTTTTTGTTTCAATACCTAAAGGATTGTTATTACCATGTACATGTAATAAAATTAAATGAACTAATGATAACCCTGCAATTAAAAAAGGTAAAAGATAATGTAAACTTAAAAATCTGTTTAAAGTTGCATTATCAACAGAGAATCCACCCCATAATAAACTTACAATCATCTTTCCTACAACAGGAATAGCTGAAAATAAGTTTGTAATAACAGTAGCTCCCCAAAAACTCATTTGACCCCAAGGTAACACATAACCAATAAACCCTGTAGCCATTGTAGCGATTAAAATAACAACACCTGATACCCATAACCAATGTCTAGGCGCTGTATAAGAACCATAATATAAATTTTTAAACATATGTACATATAAAGCAATAAACATCATTGAAGCTCCATTTGCATGTGTATAACGAATTAACCACCCATTATTTACATCACGCATAATATGCTCTACACTTGCAAAAGCATAATCAATATGAGGAGTATAATGCATTGCTAAAAAAATACCTGTAATTATTTGAATTACTAAACATAAACCTGCTAAAGATCCAACACTCCAGAAATAAGATACATTCACTGGGCTGGGATAATCTATTAAATGATTATTAACTATTTGAAATAACGATTTTTTTTTCCACATAATTTTATTATAAACTAAATTATAAAATAAAATCTCCGCAGGTTGGATTTGAACCAACGACCTGACGGTTAACAGCCGTCTGCTCTACCACTAAGCTACTGCGAATCATTTTATTTATTAAGATTTTAAATTGTACATATTATTATTAATATAATATATATTTTAAATATCAGCCACAGGTTCCCCTACAACTACCTTGTTACGACTTAACTACCATTTCAAATTTCTCTTTAACAAAAATTACAAAAAAATATTAAAAAAAAGATTAAAAAATAAATCAAATTATTTTTAATAAAATAATGTATATTAAAGCTTCAAAAGAAACTTAATTTGCTAGCTTGACGGGCGGTTTGTACAAAGTTCGTAAATTTTTTCACCGCAACGTGCTGATTTGCGATTACTAGCGATTCCAACTTCATATAGGTGAGTTTCAACCTATAATCCGAACTAAGATAATTTTTAAAGATTTGCTCATAGTTTCCTAATAGCTTCTTATTGTGATTACCATTGTAGCACGTGTGTAGCCCAATCCATAAAGGCCATAACGACTTGTCTTGGTCCCTACCTTCCTCTGGATTTCTCCAGCAGTCTTTTTAAATATATTTTTATTAAAAAGCTTTTTTAATAAAAAAAAAATAAAAAAAAGGGGTTTCGCTCGTTAAATAGGAATTAACCAAACATCTCACGACACGAGCTGACGACAGCCATGCAACACCTGTATAAACCTTTACCTTAAGCACAAGACTTTTATTTAAGGTTTTAAAACAGTTTATATACAAAGATTGGTAAGGTTTTTCGCGTATCATCGGATTAAACCACATGCTCCACCGCTGGTCCGAACTCCCGTCAAGTCCTTTGAGTTTTAATCTTGCGACCGTACTTCCCAGGCGGAATGTTTAATGCGTTAGCTTTAAAACTAAATTTTTTTTAAATCTAATTTTTAACACTCATCGTTTACAGCTTGGACTACTGGGGTCTCTAATCCCATTTGCTCCCCAAGCCTTCGTCCCTCAGCGTCAGTTATAACCCAGGTAGTCGCCTTCGCCACTGAAATTCCTCCTAATATTCACGGATTTTATCCCTACATTAGA
>Ga0213839_1000616_pt1 | contig 36501 bp, 34 predicted proteins | sample SWPATP21_FD_160075 | JGI IMG/M metagenome (GOLD analysis project Ga0213839, IMG submission 160075) | Coastal seawater microbial communities from Marineland, Florida, United States - SWPA TP2 #1 | ecosystem: Environmental > Aquatic > Marine > Coastal | place: USA: Florida | collected 2016-08-14
TCCTCGGCCAGCAAGACGCGCTGCAGCAGGTGGTGCTGGGCCGCGACCCGGGCACCGAGGAGTTCGACGTGCTCGACGCCGCCGGGTTCAGCTCGGCCGTGCCGGGCGTCATCCACTACGACGTCCTTCGTGACGACCCCCACATGTACCGCGTGCTCGACTCGCTCTACTCGGCCCGCGGCATCACGCGCCTGGGGGAGGGGGGCCTGGTGAGCAACGTCCCAGCGCGGGTCGCCTGGGAATCGGTGGTCTCGGGGCGCTGGCAGCGTCGGAACGTGTTCGTGCTCGCGCTCGACTGCTTCGCGCCCAGTCCCCGGAACCCGGCCTGGTACCCGATGCAGCAGGCGGTCCGCAGCGCCAACGTCGACCGCGACCGCCAGTTCGCGGATCTCTACGTGCCGATGACCCACACCCTGTCCCCGATGAACCTCGTGCCGAAGGTCAAGGACGCCATGACGGCGATGCGTTGGGGGCGCGAGCAGCTCCGCCCGCACATGCCGTTCGTGCGGGCGATGTGTGCGCCGATCCCGGTGCTCCGCGATCACCCCGTGGCGCAGCCCTGAGCACCCCCGGGGGGCGGTGGGTCACAGCTCGTCGGGAAGCGTTCGGGGCTGCTGGGGTAGGGGAGCCTCGTCGGTCTCCAGATCGTCCATGATGTCGAGCCAGGTGCCCGTGAGGGTGCGGCCCACGATCCCCCGCATGGGACCGGCCTGCTCGTCGGCGACCTCGTTGAGGTGACTCGCGATCTCTCGGATGGCCCGTCGCTCGTCGCCCGAGACGCGCCAGATGAGGCCGAACAAGCCCCCGGCCGACTCGGCCACCACCGTGCACAGCTCGACCACGGTGTCGATGACGCTCTCGGGCATGTCGGCGCCGAGGCCCTGCTTCCGCTGCGCCAGGACGCCCAGCACCCGACGGCCCAGCGCGAAATCCTCGTCGCTCGGGCGTGTCTCGAGCCAGCCATTGACCACCTCTTCGGCGCTGCCGACGAGGAGATCGTGCCCCTTGGCGATGAGCAGGATGGCCTTGCGCTCCTGCGGCTGGACGCGCTGGTCGGCCCAGGCGACCTGGATGAGGGGGAGCAAGGCCACGGCGCGGAAGCTCTCGGCGTCGAGGCCCAGCTTCTGCAGCTCGGCGATCAGCTGCAGGTCGTTCATCCGTCGGCCAGCACGGTCTTGTCGCCGGCTGCCTCGAGGTAGATGAGCTCGCTGCTGTCGTCGTCGACCACGTCGACATCGACGTTGTCGGAGCCCGCGCCTTCGAGCTGCAGGTCGTAGCTGCCGGCGGGCACGGTGAGCGTGAGGTCGCCCGCACCCCCGTCGATGACGGCCTCGGCGGGCCGGTCGGCGAAGGCCACGTCGGCCTCGCCGTTGGTGAGCACCGAGAGGCTGGCGCTGCCCAGGTCGATCCCCACCACGTCGCCGGAGGTGGTGGTCATGTCGATGCGGCCCGACAGCGCGCCCTTCACCGCGAGCTCACCATCGTCGGCCTTCAGCTCGAGGTCGGTGGAGGTGGGCACCCGGATGATGAAGCCCACCCCGCAGCCCACGGTGTCGTCGCTGCAGCGCGCCTCGATGGTGAGGGTGTCGGCGCCCTCGTCGCTCGACCAGGTGTCGCTGCCGTTGCCGGGCAGGACCTCGACGTCGATGGAGGAAGCGTCGTGTGCGACGATCTCGACACGGCCGGTGGTGGTGACCACCACGAGGTTGTCGACCGCGTCGAACGTCGCCGATTCCCCAGGAGGGAGGGCGTCGGTGCCGCAGGCGGCGAGGAAGAGGGACAAGACGACTGACCGCATCGATCCTCCAGGAGTGACCGGGTACCACGCTGAACGGGCGCGGCAAAGCCGCAGAGCTACTCCCGCTGCGTCGGCAGCCACAGATCCGTCGCGTCGTCGCCGTCGATGTCGGTGAGCACGAGATCGCGACCGATGCGGCGGAAGGGCTGTGTGTCAGTGAGGATGCCGGTTGCATCCGCCAGATCGGGCGCGAGTCCGACGTCGCGGCCGAAGATCCACAGTCGCCCCACACCGAAGGTGTTGTTGTCGACGCGGTAGTCGGGGGCAGCCACCAGCAGCTCGTCCTGGCCGTCCCCGTCGAGGTCGGCGGCGGCGACGGTACGACCTACGTGATCGGGGGTGTCGCGCGAGCTCTCGTAGACCCCGACCGGCTCCAGTGGGAGCTCGTCGAGGGGGCGGTAGAGGTAGGCAGCCCCTTGCCCCTCGGCCACCCCGGGGGCGCCGATGAGCAGATAGGGCTCCGAGTCCCACGAGAACGCGGCGAGGGACTCACCGAACCACGCGCCTTCGCCCGGGCTGGCGATCGTGCGCCACGCCACCTCGTCGAGCGGGCCACTGTCGGGCAAGGGCCCGGCGATGAGATGCACGGCGCCTGCTTGGTCGTCGGCCCGCGGCTCGCCGACGGCGAGGTCGGGCCTTCCGTCGCCGTCGAGGTCGCGGTCGCAGGTGACGCCGGGCCCCACCCCTGCGCCGGCGGTGGTTCCCCAGTAGACCGGTCCGAGGTCCCAGGGACGCTGCTCGCCGGTGGCCTCGGCCACGGCCTCGCTGTCGAGCACCACGATGGCCCCGGCCAGCGGCGGCACTTCGCGGCCGTCGAGGATGGTGAGGCCCGTGGAGGGCTGCCACCACGGGATCGAGGCCACGAGCTCGGGCAGGCCATCGCCGGTGAGATCGGCACAGGGGAAGAGGTGGGTTCCGAGGTGGTCGGCCTCGGTGGTGGAGCGCACCACCAGGCGCGCCGGAGACTCGATGTCGCGCGCCGCGTCGGCACCGGGGTAGCGGTAGAGCGAGCCTCGGCCTTCGTTGGCGTCGGGGGCTGCGACCCACAGGTCGAACGCTTCGGGGGAGGTGGGGAGCGGAAGCACCGCGATCGACTCGCCGTACGCCGCCGCGGGCGCGGTGAAGATGGCATTGATCTGCAGCTCGGACGTGTTCCCGAGCTCCGGCGTCACCTGCACCACCTGCTCCAAGGTGGGCTGGCCGATCAGGAGATCGCCGCTGCCGGGCAGCGAGGCGACCGACCAGCTGGTGCCGTCGGTAGACAACCCCACGACGGTGCCCAGTCCCGACGCGTCGACGTCGCGCTCCCCGGCCAGCAGGTCGGCTCCGGAGATACCCGTCAGCGCCATGGACTGGAAGTCGTCTTCGCAGCCGGGCCCACGGCACCGGGTGGTGCAACCTGGTCCGACCGATGCGACCCCCACCACGCACGCCACCGTGAGGTACGCTCGCGGCGTGAGGCGAGGAACCCTGGAGGGCTTCGTGGCGACCGGCGGTGGGCGAACGATGACGGTGGTTCTCGGGGGTGGGCGCGGCACGCGTCTGCACCCGCTGACGGCGCTACGCGCCAAGCCAGCGGTGCCGCTGGGGGGTAAGTATCGCCTGATCGACATTCCGATCAGCAACGCGATCAACGCTGGGCTCCGCGAGATCTTCGTGCTGACCCAGTTCAACAGCGCGTCGCTGAACGCCCACATCGCCCGAACCTACCGCTTCGACATGTTCGCGAGAGGGTTCGTCGAGGTCCTCGCCGCCGAGCAGACCGACGCCGACGGCGAGTGGTACCAAGGCACCGCCGACGCCGTGCGCCAACACCTGCATCGCTTTGCGCGCGAGGGGGTGGAGAACGTGCTCATCCTCGGTGGCGACCACCTCTATCGGATGAAGTACGAGGAGATGATCGCGCAGCACGACGAGAGCGGCGCCGACATCACGGTGGCCACCTACCCGGTCACCCGCGAGGAGTGCGAGGGCTTCGGGGTGCTGGCCACCGACAGCGAGGGGACGATCCGGGCCTTTCGGGAGAAGCCGGCTTCCGACGAAGACATCTCAGACCTCGAACTCCCCGGTGCCATGAAAGAGCGCTGGGGCACCGACAAGGGCTTCCTCGCGTCGATGGGGATCTACGTGTTCCGGGTGAGCGCCCTGCAGGCCTACCTCGCCGACAGCTCGCTGATCGACTTCGGGCGCGACATCCTCCCGAAGGCCATCCACTCCCACAAGGTCTCTGCCCACGTGTTCGGCGGCTACTGGGAAGACATCGGCACCATCCGTGCCTTCTACGAAGCCAACCTGATGCTCACCGAAGAAGACTCGCCGTTCCGGTTCTATGTGCCAGAGGCGCCCATCTTCACGCGTCCACGGTTCCTTCCGCCTTCGGTGCTCCGGGAAGGCCACGTCGAGCGGTCCCTCATCGCCGAGGGCAGCCTCGTGCTCGGTGCCCGTGTGGTTCGCTCCATCATCGGGCTGCGCAGCTGGCTGCAGCCGGGCTGCCGCGTCGAAGACGCCATCATCATGGGCGCCGACTTCTACGAGGTCCACGAGAAGCGTCAGGAGGTCGTCGACCGAGGGGGCATCCCCCTGGGGATCGGCGAGGGGGCCAGCATCTGCCGCGCGATCATCGACAAGAACGCGCGGATCGGTGCGGGCGCGGTGATCCACGGCGCGCCCGACCGTCCCGACGAGGACCACGGCGACTGGGTGGTGCGAGACGGCATCGTCATCGTCGCCAAGGGCGCCACGGTGCCGCCGGGGGCGGTGCTCTAGGCTCCTACTTCTTCGGCTTCTTCTCTTTGGGTGCGGCCCGCTCGTGCGCCGCGATCTCCACCTGCTCGCGGTGCCCTGTGGGTGTGATGAGCACCACACGGTAGGTGCCAGGGCGCACGTCGCGAATGGTGGCGAGCTGGAAGGCACCGAGGGAGCCGATCACCGTTCCTTCGACTTCCACCTCCACCCGCATGCCGAACATCGGGTTGTGGAGCATGAGGTCGTAGCCGGTGGGTGCCAGCTCGGGGGCTGGGAGCGCGCCCCCCGGCATGCGCGTGTTCGGCACGGGGACCACCTGCAACGTGCCCAGGCTCCCGACCGTTCGCGTCGCGTCGCCGGCGGGCACCTCCACGACACCGAGGTCGGCATGGGTGCCGGGGCGGGCGCGGACCTCTCCGTCGACGACCTCGGCCTGCACGCCGTCGATGGTCTTCAGGTGGTCCGCCAGTTCCTCGGCGGTGACGGGGCTGTCGTCGCGAAGACGAATCACCACGAGTGGGTTCTTCGGGGCCATCGGGGCCGCCTCGGCGCCGCCCTCCGAGGGCACGAGGCCCCGAACGAACGCCTCAGGGGTGACGTAGAGCTGCTGCAGTCCTCGGATGCGTGGCGGCCCCTCCACAGGGAGAGGGGGGGGCGTGGCCAGCGCGAGCTTCGTGATGAGCAACCATGCGAGCACGAGACCTCCTGTGCCGGTGGGATACCACGTCCCCGTGGACAGGAGGACACTTGGACCCCGAATGCGTGGTGCATGTTCCACTGCTGCTCTCGATGGACCCGACCACCGGCGAGGGAGCGCTCGGCGCCGTGCACGATGCCGCGGTTGCGCTCGCTTCGGGTCGCGTGTGCTGGCTGGGGCGCTCGGCCGACGCACCGGATGCGCCGGATGTCCGCCACGTGCACGGGGTGGCGCTCCCGGGGCTCGTCGACTGCCACACCCACGCGGTGTGGGCGGGCTCGCGGGCCCACGAGTTCCTACGCCGCCTCGAGGGCGTGCCCTACCATCAAATCCTCGAAGAGGGAGGGGGGATCCTGTCGACGGTATCGGCCACGGCCGCCGCCGACGAAGCGACCCTGGTCCAGCTCGCTGTCGAGCGCTTGCGGCGCCTCCGTGCGCGCGGTGTCACCACGGTGGAGGTCAAGTCGGGCTACGGCCTGACCCCGAGCGCCGAGGCACGGATGCTGCGAGCGGCGCGCGAGGCCGGTCGGCTGGCTGGTGTGCGGGTGGTCACCACCTTCTTGGGGGCGCACGCGGTGCCGGCCCGGCTGAGGGGCGACCGGGCGGCCTACGTCGACGAGGTCATCCACGAGCAGCTGCCGCTGTGTGCTCCGCACGCCGACTTCATCGACGCCTATGTCGACCGCGGAGCGTTCACCGTCGACGAGGGGCGGCAGATCCTCACGGCCGGGCGTGCGGCAGGTCTCGGGGTGCGAGTGCACGCCGAGCAGGTGGCCTACACGGGCGCTGCGGCCATGGCGGCACGCTCGGGCGCGACGTCGGCCGACCACCTCGAGCGCATCGATCGTGACGGGATCGAAGCGATGGCCACCCACGGAACGATCGGGGTGATGCTCCCCGGCGCCATGCTCTACCTCCGCGACACCGCTCCGCCGGTGGCGGCCCTTCGCGAGGCCGGCGTGCGCCTGGCGGTCGCGACCGACCTCAACCCCGGCTCCAGCCCCGTAGGCTGTCTGCTCACCTGCGCCACCTTGGCGGCGGTCACCATGGGAATGACCGTCGACGAGGTGCTGCTCGGCATCACCGCCGTCGCTGCGGACGTGCTGGCCCGACCGCAGCTCGGGCGTCTACGGGTGGGAGGACCGGGCGACGTGACGGTGGTGGAGCTCCCGCCCGGTGAGCCAGCCACCACCGGTGCGCTCGTGCAGTTCCTCGGGGCGGGGTTCGGTCCGGTGCATACGTGGGTCGGCGCAGACCGCGAGGGTCGGGTGGCCGACGCGTGACGCCCGCTGGCGTCGCATCCGGGGCTCAGCCGTGGCCGACCTCTTCCTTGGCGCGCTCCACCACTTCGGCGTCGTGCAGCTCGTTGTCGCCGAGCTCCCTCGGCGTCACGTCTTTCGGCTCGTCGCGCTGGGCGTCGCGGAAGGCCTTCAGTCCCTCGCCGAACGACGCGAACACCTGCGGCAGGCGCCCGGCACCGAACAGGATGAGCACGATGACCAGGATGAGCCCGAGCTCCCACGGACCCAGCCCGCCGATGAAGCCGAACATGGTCAGTCTCCCTCGCCGCTGGGCGTCACGTCGAGGGCATCGTCGCGCTGAGCGTCGCGGAAGGCCTTCATGCCTTCGCCCATCGAGCGGAACACCTGCGGCAACTTGCCGGCCCCGAACAGGATCAGCACGATCGCCAGGAGGATGCCGAGCTCCCAGGGCCCCACACCACCGATGAAGGCGAAGGGAATGGCAGCAGATGCAAGCATGGTAGCTCCGCAGGGTGAAGAGTCTGCCGGTAGCTTATCGCATCAGGCCGAACGGGGCGGCGTCCACAGGCCGCCTTCGGTGATCCAGCCGGTGACCAGCTCCGCCGGGGTGATGTCGAAGGCGGGATTGAATACGTCGACGTTGGCGGCCCATCGCAGGTCGCCGAACCCGCGCACTTCGTCGGCACTGCGCTCTTCGATGGGGATGTCGCTGCCGCTCGCCGCGCGCTCGTCGATGGTGGAGGTGGGCATCGCCACGTAGAACGGCACGCCGTAGTGGTGGGCGAGCACCGCCAGCCCGAGGGTGCCGATCTTGTTGGCGACGTCGCCGTTCGCGGCCACCCTGTCGGCGCCGACGACGACCGCGTCGACCGCGCCGGTGCTCAGGACGGTGGCGGCGGTGGAGTCGGTGACGAGCGTGCACGGGATGCCTTCCTGCTCGCACTCCCACGCCGTGAGCCGCGCGCCCTGCAGGTAGGGACGGGTCTCCCCCGCGAACACCCGAGCGAGCCTCCCGGCGGCCCATGCCGACCGGACCACGCCGAGCGCCGTGCCCCAGCCGCCGGTCGCCAGGGCTCCGGCGTTGCAGTGGGTGTAGACCCGGGAGCCCTCGCGGAGCAGCTCGGCGCCGTGCGCGCCGATGGCCCGGCACATGGCGATGTCTTCTTCGTGGACCAGCCGTGCCTCGGCCTCCAGCGCATCGGGAGAGGTGGCGAGCATCCGCTCGACCGCCCACCGGAGGTTGACGGCGGTGGGGCGCGCGAGCAGCAGCTCGTCGGCGGCCTCGGCCAGGGGGCGTCCCCTTCGGTGAGCGAGCACCATGCCGTAGGCGGCGGTGATCCCGATGGCTGGCGCGCCGCGAACCACCATGTCGCGGATGGCCCGAGCGGTGCCGCTGGCATCGGTGAGGGAGATCCACTCCACCTGTGCGGGCACGACGCGCTGGTCGAGGAGGTGGAGTCCTTCGGCGTCGAAGCGGATGTGGGCCTGCACGGGATGCCTCCGGGATGGACCGCGAGGGTACCCCGGATGTTGCCCGAGACGTCGAAAGCCGCGGGGAGATGACCCACGGCTTTCTTCGATGTGGTTCTCGAAAGGTCTCGAGAGCCTCCTCCGCCCGAACCCACCGCTAGAGATGGAGGAGACGCAAGAGCTTTGCCTGGTGTGACACCGGCGAAGGAGGCTGTCTCGAACCCTTCAAGGCTCAAATGGATGGTACGGCCCACCAGGGGACATGTCAAGGAGATCGATCACTCTCGATGGGTCCTTGACATGACGTGACGGGTCGCGCGGCGACCGCGCTCGCGTCGGCGTCGTAGTGGTGCAGATCGTAGCGGGGGATCGTCTCGTGGGGCGATGCCGCTGAATGTTGCGGCAGGGCGGAGCGTCGACCCCGGCACACGAGATGGAGGTCTCATGACTGGCAAGATTCGCAAGTTCGCGGCGTCGATGGCGCTTCTCTTCGGAGCGTCGTTTGTCACTTCGGCACATGCTCGCCCGATCATCGACGTGCAGATCGTCCCGCCCGAGCTGCAGGTGGCCATCGCGCCCATCGCGCCGCCGCCCCCCGTGAAGGTGGTGCACGTGGTGCCGGGACGTGTGTGGGTGCCGGCCTACTACCAGATCGATCGCCGCGGTCGCCGGGTGCTCGTGCCGGGGCACTACACCACGCGCCGCGTCACGACGAAGCGCCGGGTGGTGGTGGCTCGCTGACGGACCGAATCGCCGTGCGCAGCGTGTCGAGGCGCAGGGGCTTGCTCACCACGAGGTGCGCGCGCCCCAGCACGTCGCGTGGCAGGTTGGTTCCGTGCCCCGAGCACAGGATCGCCCGCGCCGCGGGGGCGTGCTCGGCGATCAGATCGAGCACGTCTGCGGCGGTGCCGTCGGGCAGCCGGTAGTCGATCACCACGACGTCAGGCTGGCGTCGGAGCTGCTTGTCGGCTTCGGATACCGAGCTGGCGGTGCGCACGTCGAACCCGGTCGCGGCGAAGTAGTCGCGCCACAGGCCGAGCAGGTCGATTTCGTCGTCGATGAGCAGCAGCTGCATGGCGGGGTCATACCATGAGTTGCGGTGCAAGCGGGAGAATGCCGCGGCCTGGTTTGTGGACGAAACCCCGCGAGGTGCATCACCGCTCTGGACGGGACGACCGCGTGCTGGTATGCTGACAGCGTCTCCCGGCGATGCCGGGTCATGCGTCTAGGAGCTTCTACGACTCCACACCCACCCCCGAGTGTGGCCTTCTCGGCCACATGAGGAGCTCGAGGGGTGGGTGCATGACGCGGGGCAACATCCTCTCGCGAACGCAACGACGCCCCTACGAGCTGCCGCCGGTGGTGCCGCGGCGTAGGCGTGGGCCGATGAACCAGCCGCCCACGAGCCCGAGGAAGCAGACAGCGACGAACCAGTCCCCGAGTCGTGCGTAGAGGGTGGGCTCGCGACCGAGGCGGACCGAGACGATGCGTGCCACCTCGGCGAAGGGCTCGGTCTCGCTGTGGATCACCCCGTGGGGCTCCACCACGAAGCTCACGCCCGTGTAGCCGCTCCGAAGCAGCGGCACCCCGAGCTCGGTGGAGCGGATGGCCGCCAGCATCGCGTGCTGGTGCGGGGCTGCGGTGTCGCCGAACCACGCGTCGTTGGTGACGTTGACGAACAGCGTCGCGTCGTCGAACCAGCGGCACACAGCAGGCAGGATGGCCTCGTAGCAGATGGGGGTGGCGACCTTGGCGGGCCCCGCGTCGAACACCACGGCCCGCTCGCCGGCGCGGAAGTCGCCGATGCCTCCGATCATGTCCTGCAGCCATGGCACGTACTCACCGAAGGGGAGGTACTCCCCGAACGGCAGGGGCACCATCTTGTCGTAGTGATCGAGCTCGTCGCCTTCCTCGGTGAACCAGTACACGCTGTTGAACACGCGCACCTTGGTCTCGCCCATCTCAGGGTCCACCTCGCGACGCCGGGTGCCGCCGCCGACCATGATCTGGAAGCCGCCTTCGCGGGCCACCTCACGGATCATGTCGGCGGCGCGGTTGGTGCGGCCCTCCACCTGGTTGAGGTTGTAGGGGCACGCTCCTTCGGGCCAGACCACCAGGTCGACGCTGCCCGGGGCGAGGGTGGCGGTGAGCGCCAGCCACTCGTCGAACGCGTCCCGTGCGGTGCCGTCCATGCGCTCGAGCATGTCGGTCGACGACTGCAGCTGGGCGACCCTGAGTACCTCGGCCTGCTGCAGCCGTGCCTCCACGGCTTCGAAGCGCCACTTGCCGAACGCCATCACGGCCGCCAGCGTCGCGAGGGCACCGCCCAGGGCGCCCCACGGGGCCACACGCCCCTCTCGGTGCCGGTAGAGCGCCTCGGCGAGCGCGGCGTTCACCAGCAGCACCAGGTAGGTGGAGCCATAGATCCCGGTGATCGACACGATCTGCCAGGTGAGCGGCACGCGGTACTGAGTGACGCCCTGGTTGTAGGGAAAGAGGAACACCCACATGCCGATCCACTCGATCACCACCTGCAGGGCGGGCCAGGCGAGGATCCAGCCCAGCCCCAGGCGGCGTCGCAGCACGTGCACCGAGCCCCACAGCAACGGGTAGCCGGCACCGAACGCCACGCTGAACAGCAGGAGGACCACCAGCGCCAGCACCACCGGTAGGTTGCTGAACAGGGAGATGGTGTCGACGAGCCACCGGAAGATGACTGCCACCGAGACGATGCCGTAGAGGTAGCCCAGTGCTGCGTTCCGCTTCGGTCGGTCGGGGGCGAGGGCCCAGAACATGGGCAGGTAGGCCACCCAGTGCAGCCAGTGGAGGTTCGTCGGCGGCGCCAGCACCGCCTGCAGCGATCCGGCGAGGGCGGCCACCAGGATGCTGGCGACCAGGGGAGGGGCCATGTTCACGACAGCTCTTCCATCCACTCACCGCGGATCCAGGTGCGTGCCGCGGCCTCGGTCTCGGCTTCGAGGGTGGTGCGCACCAGGTTCTCCTGGAGGGTGCGGAGCGTCAGCAGCCCCTGCTGGCGAGCGTGGGACGGGGCGTCGAACAGCTCCGACACCAGGATCTCGGTTGCTGCCTCGAGGTCGCCGGGAGGGCAGCATCGCGTGACCAGGCCCATGCGCTCTGCCTCGGCGCCCGACCACGCCTGGTGGGTGAGGGCCGCCGTCATGGTGCGGGCGGTTCCGAGGAGCACCGCGAGACGGGAGAGCGTGCCGAGGCCGGTGATGAGGCCCCGCTGTACGTCGGGGACCGAGAACTCCGCGTCTTCGGTGGCCACGCGGAAGTCGGCGGCCAGGGCCAGGGCGAGCCCCGCCCCCGTGCAACGGCCCTGGACCGAGGCGACCACCGGGCACGGGAGGCGATTCCAGCCATCGATGGCGCTGCGCAGGCGCTGGATGAGCTCCTGGGCGCGGAACGCGTCGCGTTGCGGGATGAGCTGCTCGAAGGCTGCGTAGAGCGGCTCGTCGCGGTGAGCAGGCAGGCCGACGCAGAAGTCGGGACCCGTGGCCTGCAGCACGACGAGATCGGGCGGCGCATCGGCGAGGCTCACCACCACCTTCCGCATCCGCTGCAGCAGCGCCAGGGTCAGCGCGTTGCCGTCGCCGGCGTCGATCGTGACGCGGGCGATGCCGTCGGTTGTCTGAACCGCCACCTGGGCCACGACTCCTCCAGCGGGCTGAGCAGCGGAACAGTAATCGATCCGCCCACCCTGAGCGCGACGACCCGTCGGCGAGGGCCGACGGGTCGCTGTGGCTGGACGACACAGAGTCGTCGAGGATCAGTCCTCGATGTACTCCTCGTCGTCCTTCTCGGCGATCATCGCCTCGGTGGTGAGCAGCAGGCCCGACACGCTGGCAGCGTTGGCCAGGGCGGTCAGGGTGACCTTGGTGGGGTCGATGACGCCCATCTCGAACATGTCGCCCCAGCTGTCGGTGGCCGCGTTCCAGCCGTGGGAGGCATCGGCGCTGCGCACCTGGTGGATGACGATGCTGGCGTCGGCCCCTGCGTTGCTCGCGATGCCGCGCAGGGGGGCCTCGCAGGCTTCACGGATGATGTCGACGCCGAAGCGCTGCTCGCCTTCGACATCGACGCTGTCGAGCGCCTCCTGGGCGCGGATGAGCGCCACACCGCCGCCGGGCACGATGCCCAGCTCGGCTGCCGCCCGCGTGGCGTTCAGGGCATCTTCGACCCGCGCCTTCTTCTCCTTCATCTCGACCTCGGTGGCCGCACCGACGTAGATGACGGCGACGCCGCCGATGAGCTTGGCGAGGCGCTCCTGGAGCTTCTCGCGGTCGTAGTCGGAGCTGGTCTCCTCGATCTGGGCGCGGATCTGCTTGACCCGGGCCTTGAGGTCGCTGGCGGAGCCGGCACCCCCGACGATGACCGTGTTGTCCTTGCTCACCGCGACGCGCTCGGCGGTACCGAGGTCGTCGAGGGTGATGGAGTCGAGCTTGATGCCCAGGTCTTCCATCACCGCACGGGCACCCGTGAGCGTGGCGATGTCGCCCAGCATGGCCTTGCGGCGGTCACCGAAGCCCGGCGCCTTCACCGCGCACGCCACCATGGTCTTGCGCAGGTTGTTGACCACCAGGGTGGCCAGCGCGTCGCCCTCGATGTCTTCGGCGATCACCAGCAGGGGGCGGCCCGACTCGGCCACCTTCTCGAGGACCGGGAGGAGGTCCTTCATGTTGGTGATCTTCTTCTCGTGCACGAGGATGTAGGGGTTGTCGAGCACCGACTCCATGCGGTCCTGGTCGGTGACGAAGTAGGGGGAGAGGTAGCCGCGGTCGAACTGCATCCCCTCCACGATGTCGGAGGTGGTCTCGAGGCCCTTGGCCTCTTCCACCGTGATCACGCCCTCCTTGCCCACCTTGTCGAAGCACTCGGCGATGATCGCGCCGATCTCGGTGTCGCCGTTGGCAGAGATGGTGGCCACCTGGGCCAGGTCGTTGGCGGAGTTGCACTCCCGGGACTGGCCCTCGAGGTGCTTGCTCACCGCGCGCACGGCGGCGTCGATGCCGAGCTTGAGGTCCATCGGGTTGGCGCCAGCGGCCACGAGCTTGGAGCCCGACTCGAACACGGCCTGGGCGAGGACGGTGGCCGTGGTAGTGCCGTCGCCGGCGACATCGGAGGTCTTGCTGGCGACCTCCTTGACCATCTGCGCGCCCATGTTCTGGAACTTGTCGCGGAGCTCGATCTCCTTGGCGACGGTGACGCCGTCCTTCGTGACCACGGGGGCGCCGAAGGACTTCTGCAGAACGACGTTGCGACCCTTCGGGCCGAGCGTGACCTTCACGGCCTTCGCGAGGGTGTTCACGCCGGCGAGAACCTGGGCGCGGGCGTCTTCACGGAACTGAATGATCTTGGCAGCCATGGGGAACCTCTCAGGACTCGATGATGGCGAGGATGTCGGACTCGCGGAGGATGATGTGGGCCACACCCTCCAGCTTGATCTCGTCGCCGGCGTACTTGCCGAAGAGCACCTTGTCGCCGGGCTTGACGGTCATCTCGGCGATCTTCTCGCCGTTGACGAGGCGGCCGGTTCCCACAGCGACCACCTCGGCCTCCTGTGGCTTCTCCTTGGCCGACTCGGGGATGAACAGCCCGCCGGCGGACTTGGACTCGCTTGCCACGCGCTTGAGCAGCACGCGATCGTGAAGGGGACGGAAGTTGGCCATGTCGCCACTCCATGATTCGAAGGTTGAGCGGTTGTCGGGCGGTGTGACCATGCCCGGGGCGCGCTGAGCTAGGCACCGGTGGAGCGGCGTCAAGGGGAGATCCCGCAGCGGCGATCGCGCGGGGTATCGTGGCGCCATGCGAAACCTCCCCCTGATCGTGTGCCTGGGCCTGTCGGCCTGCGTCATCATCCCTGCCTCGGAGCTCGACGAGCGGAAGGCGGGCTTCGGCTTCTCCGCCGAGGTGCTCGCGGCGGCGCCCAGCGAGGCCTTCCAGTGCGATGCGCCCGGGGTCGACCTGAGCTTGAGGATCGACGGATCGATGGCCGGTGTGCAGCTCACTCCGACGGTGGTGATCGGCGATCTCCGCGAGGGGCGGGATCCCTTCGTGGTTCCGTCCGATGGCGAGGTCACGATCACCATCGACGAGCTTCCCAGCTGCGCGAGCGGAAGCTGCATCGCGGACGTGGGCATCGAGCTGACGACGGCGGAAGGCGCGGCGACATCCACCACCGTGCAAATCACCCGCTATGCCGACCCCGAGCCCCGTCTGGTGCGCGCGGGCCTCCTGGTCGACGGCGAGCCCACCGAAGGCGACGACCTCATCGACTACCTCGCCGACAGCGACGGGTGGATCGACCCACGGGAGGCGACGGCGCTGTACGCGGTCGTGTCCGACTCGCTGCTCGGGGAGGGCCTCGAGCTGGGCCTGCTCGAGGTGGTCGCCTGCCCTCCCGACGTGGCGTCCAACGATCCCGACTGCGAGCGCCTCGACGTGACGCAGCCCCCGGGGGTGGTGGGCGGCGATGCCGACGAGCGGGTTCTCGCGGTGCAGCTGCTCGAGCTGGGCGAAGAGCAGTGCGACAGCGGTGAGGGGGTGCAGCTGCACGCGCGGCTGATCGATGCCCCGTGCGACGAGCCGTTCTCCGCGTCCATGCTCGCCACGCTGCGCGTGCTCGCCGACTGCGACGGCGACCAGGACTGGGTGACCGACGGCGACTGCGACGACACCGACCCCGCTGCGACGGCCACCACCTGCGACGACGACGGCGACGGCTACGTCGACGAGGCGTTCGGTGGCGACGACTGCGACGACGAGCTCGCGGCGGTCCACCCCGACGCCGACGAGGCCTGCGATGGCGTCGACACCGACTGTGTCGGCGGCGCTACGGCCGACGAAGTGGATGACGACGGTGACGGCTACGTGGTCTGTGCCCTCGATGCTGGCGGCTGGCTCGGCGACGGCAAGGTGGTGGGTGGCGGCGACTGCGACGACGCCGAGGCGCGCAGCAACCCGGGCGCGGTCGAGGTGTGCGAGGCCGACAACCTCGACACCGACTGTGACGGCAACGACGATGTGGCGGACGGCACGTGGGTGTCGGGCTTCGTCGACGGTGACGGCGACGGATGGGGAAGCGACACGCCGGCCGATGGCTGCCTCGGCGATGGCGTGGCCGACAACAGCGACGACTGCGACGACGCCATCTACGAGACGGGCAGCATGCCCATGATGGGCCAGCCGTGGGGGGGCAACCCCCTGCCGAACCACTGCCGCGACCTCGACATGGACGGCTATGGCGACATGGATGCCCCCATCGAGGCGGCCTGCCCGGGTCCTGGGTGGACGCCGGCCGATCGGTGCACCGACTGCAATGACGACCCGAACGACGGCGGGCCGCTGCAGGTGCCGGGAAGCGTGGAGCTGTGCGACGGCGTCGACCAGAACTGCGATCCGACCGATGACCACCTCGAGACCGACGACGAGAGCGACGGCTACGTGGAGTGTGCAGGGTGGGTCGGGAAGACCAAGGGAGTCCTCGGCGGCGGCGACTGCGACGACACCCTCGATACGGTCTACCCCTCAGCCACGGAGCTCTGCGACGGGGTCGACCAGAACTGCGACGGCGCCGACGACTACCTCGAGACCGATGACGACGGCGATGGATTCGTGGAGTGCGCCAACTGGGTCGGCGACGGCTCGATCCTGGGCGGCGGTGACTGCGACGAAGACAGCGTGCTCGCCGATCTGGTGAATCCCGCGGCGGTGGAGGTGTGCGACGGCGTCGATACCGACTGCGACGGCAACCTGCCGGCCGACGAGGTCGACGACGATGTCGACGGGGTGCTGGGGTGCTTCGACTGCGACGACAACGACAGCAGCGCGTTTCCCGGCGCCTTCGAGATTCCCTGCGACGGCATCGATCAGGCGTGCGACGGCTTGGGCGACGAGGCCGACGCCGATGGCGACGGCTACGTCGTCTGCGACAACTACGTCGGCACGGTCCCTGGCATCATGGGGGGCAGCGACTGCGACGAGGTGTCCGTCGTGGCCGCGAACGTCTTCCCTGGGGCGCCCGACCGCTGTGACGGCGCCGACAACGACTGCGACCCATACACCATCGACGGGGTGGACACCGATGTAGACGGCGACGGGTCTTACACCTGTGATCCACAGGGCGAGCCGACGCTGTCGCTCGGCATCGACTGCGACGACGACGACCCGAACCGCTACCCCGGCAACGTCGAGCTGTGCGACGGCATCGATCAGAACTGCGACGCAGCCGACGACGACCTCGAAGACGACTTCGACGGCGACTTCTACGTGGAGTGTGCGGGTTGGCAAGGCGACGTGGCGATCCTGGGAGGCGGCGACTGTGACGACACCCAGGCGAACTTCCGGCCGGGACGCGTTCGCTACCGCGACGGCAACCTCGTTGCGACCGACCTCGCCACGGCCATCCGTGCAACGGGTTCCCCCTACGAGGTGTGCGGCGCGGTGGGCTCGAACGTGATCGACTTCGACGTGTCGGAGACCGACATCGTGATCGAGGGCGTCGGAAGCGAGCCCGCGAGGCTGGTCGACACCAACCCGATGGGTGGTGCGATCTCGGTCTTTGCGCCGGCCGTCGGCTTGCCCATCCACATGACCCTTCGGAACCTCACGATCAGCGGGGGCACGAGTGACTTCTCGGGCGGTGCCGTGGGGCTGTTCGGAAGCTTGACCCTCGACAACGTCGAGGTCACCGGCTGCGACAGCTACGACGGCGCCGTGGTGGTCAACAACGGCACCCTGGAGCTGATCGACACCACCATCCACGACAACGTGGCCATCGAAGGCGGTGGAGTGCGCGTGCTCGAGGGACAGATGACCATGGTGCGCTCGTCGATCTCCGACAACGACGTGGTCGGCAACGGGGGGGGCGTGCTTGCCGTCACCGCGTCGGTCGACCTCGACGCCGACTCCAGCATCACCGGAAACTACGCGGCTGGGAAGGGCGGTGGCGTCCACCTCATGGGAGTGGCCAACTTGTCCGGACTGGGCACGATCAGTGGCAACGAGGCGCAGTGGGGGGGGGCGGTCGCTGTCGGCTACGAAGGAGCCGAGCCTGACGACACCTCGACCGTCGCCATCACCGATGTCACCATCGCCGACAACGATGCACGCTCCGAGGGGGGCGGGATCGCGGTGTTCGCCTACTCGGACGTCGATGTGGTCTCGAGCGAACTGCAGGGCAACGACGCGGCAGGGGACTACGGCTCCATCGCCCTCGCGGGCCAAGACATCCTCGTGGCTGAGATCGGCGCGACCCTGGCCGTCGACGGACTGACGAGCTTCGAGTCGAGCGTCGACAGCGTGGTCGCTCGGGAGGATTGTGACGCGGGCTGTACGCCTGAGGCGTACGATCCCACGCTCGACTTCCCCGGGGTTTCGTTCTCCTGCGACGAGAGCGGGTGCACTTCTCCATAGAGTGCGCCCCTCCCATCGGCCGGTTGACCCCGGGCCCTTGACGCCCCAATCGCTGCGCTTACGGTTCAGTCGTCAACGAATCCTGCGCCCCTGGCTCGCCAGTAAGCGGGGTTCCACCTGAACCGCATCACGGGCAATGCCCGGGGGTGAACCACATGGGCAAGATCATCGGGATCGATCTCGGCACCACCAACTCCGTGGTTGCCGTCATGGAGGGCGACCAGCCCACCGTCATCGTCAACGACGAGGGGGCGCGCACCACGCCGTCGGTCGTCGGCTTCGGCAAGGAAGGGGAGCGCATGGTCGGCGTCGTCGCACGTCGCCAGGCGATCACCAACGCCGAGAACACGGTCTACTCGGCCAAGCGCCTCATCGGGCGCAAGTTCGACGAGTGCGAGAGCGAGCTGGGCCGCCTCCCCTACAAGGTGGTCAAGGCCGCCAACGGCGACTGTCGCATCAAGGTGCAGGACAAGGAGTACTCGCCTCCCGAGATCTCCGCGATGGTCCTGCAGAAGCTCAAGGCCCAGGCCGAGCGCTACCTCGGGTCGCCGGTCACCGAGGCGGTGATCACCGTCCCCGCCTACTTCAACGACAGCCAGCGCCAGGCCACGAAGGACGCCGGCCGCATCGCCGGCCTCGACGTGAAGCGCATCATCAACGAGCCCACGGCCGCCGCCCTGGCCTACGGCATGAACAAGAAGAACGACGAGACCATCGCGGTCTACGACTTCGGTGGCGGCACCTTCGACATCTCGATCCTCGAGGTGGGCGACGAGGTGGTCGAGGTGAAGGCCACGAACGGCGACACGCACCTCGGCGGTGACGATGTCGACGATGCGCTGATCACCTGGCTCATCGACGAGTTCAAGAAGGAGAACGGCATCGACCTGTCGTCGCAGACCATCGTGGTCCAGCGCCTCAAGGACGCCGCCGAGAAGGCCAAGATCGAGCTGTCGACCGCCCAGTCCACCGAGATCAACCTTCCGTTCCTCACCGCCGACGCCTCGGGTCCCAAGCACCTCCAGAAGACGCTCACCCGTGCCGAGTTCGAGCGGATGATCGACCCGATCATCGAGCGCACCCTCTCCCCCTGCCGCAAGTGCCTCAAGGATGCCGGCGTCTCTGCCAGCGAGATCGACGAGGTCATCCTGGTGGGCGGCTCCACGCGCATCCCGCTGGTGCAGAAGAAGGTGCAAGACCTCTTCGGCAAGGGCCCGAATCGCTCCGTCAACCCCGACGAGGTGGTGGCCATGGGCGCCGCCATCCAGGGCGGTGTGCTCGGCGGCGATGTCACCAGCATGCTGCTGCTCGACGTGACCCCGCTCACGCTGGGCATCGAGACCATGGGCGGCATCCTCACCAAGATGATCGAGCGCAACACCACCATCCCGCACAGCAAGACCGAGGTGTTCTCCACCGCGGCCGACAACCAGACGGCGGTCGACGTGTTCGTCTTCCAGGGCGAGCGTCAGATGGCGCGTGACAACAAGCTGATCGGCAACTTCCGCCTCGCCGACATCCCGCCGGCCCCCCGCGGCATGCCGCAGATCGAGGTCACTTTCGACATCGACGCCAACGGCATCCTGTCGGTCAAGGCCAAAGACAAGGCCACCGGCAAGGAGCAGCGGATCACCATCGAGGCCAGCTCGGGTCTGTCGGAAGACGAGATCAAGAACATGGTCAACGACGCCAAGAACCACGAGGCGGAAGACCAGGTGCGTCGCGAGCTCATCGAGGCCCGCAACCAGCTCGACGCCCGGATCTACGAGGTCGAGAAGACGCTCACCGAGCACGGCGACAAGCTGCCGGCCGACGACAAGGCCAACGTCGAGGCCGAGCTGGCCAAGGCCCGTGAGGCGAAGGACAACGACGACGCCGACACGGTCAAGGCCGCGCTCGAGTCGCTGACGGCTGCGTCCCACAAGCTGGCCCAGGTGATGTACCAGGCCCAGGGCGCGCCCGGCGGCGAGGCCCCCGGCGGTGGCGGTCCCACCGGCGACGGCGGCGGCGGCGGCGACGACGTGATCGACGCAGAGTACGAAGACGCCTGATCGGCTGATCGAGGCCATCTGCCCGCATCCGCAGCCAAGCGGGTGCGGGCTGTCGTTCGAGGGGTGAGCGCGTGCAGCGTGACTACTACGAGGTTCTGGGAGTGGCCCGGGACGCCTCGGCAGACGAGATCAAGAAGGCCTACAAGAAGGCTGCGCGGAAGTTCCATCCGGACCTCAACCGCGACGATCCCACTGCCGAGGACAAGTTCAAGGAAGCCACCGAGGCCTACGACGTCCTTCGCGACGACGACAAGCGTCGCATCTTCGACCAGTACGGCCACGAGGGCCTGCGCGGCCGCGGCTTCGAGCCCAACTTCACCAACGTGCAGGACATCTTCGAGAGCTTGTTCGGCGGGGCGGGCTTCGCCGACTTCTTCGGCGGCGGGCGGGGCGGTGGCCGGGGTCCCCGGCGCGGCGCTCACCTCGAGTATCCGCTCACCCTCGACTTCATGGAGGCCGTGCACGGCTGCACCAAGGAAGTCACCATCGCGCGCCGGGTGAACTGCGAGGACTGCGACGGTGACGGGCTGAAGCCGGGTGCGTCCCGGCACGACTGCTCTACCTGCGGCGGGGCTGGGCAGGTCATCCAGGCGCAGGGCTTCCTCCGCATCCGCACCACCTGCCCCGCCTGTCGTGGCCAAGGCAGCACGGTGGCCGCCGAAGACCGCTGCGGCACGTGCTCCGGCTCGGGCAAGCAGCGAGAGACGGCGGAGATGGAGCTGCGGATCCCGGCCGGCTCCTACGCCGGGCTGCAGATCCGCCACGCCGGCAAGGGCGAGGCGGGCGACCCCGGAGCGCCTCCCGGCGATCTGTTCGTCACCATCGACGTGCGCCCCCATGAGCTGTTCAAGCGGGACGGCGACGAGATCTACGTCAGCGTGCCGGTGCCCTACCCGGTGATGTGTCTCGGCGGCGAGATCACCGTGCCCACGGTGCACGGCGAGGAGCCGTTCACGGTGAAGCGCGGCACGGCCAGTGGCCACGTGGAGGTGCTGCGCGGGAAGGGCGTCGAGCGCCTTCGGGCCCGGGGCACCCGCGGCGACCAACACCTCCGGCTCGTGGTCGACGTGCCCACTTCGCTGTCCGAAGACGAAGAAGAGCTGCTACGTAAGCTGGCAGACATGCAAGACGTCGGAGTCCGTGAGAAGGGCTTCTGGCACAACCTCATCGGCAAGTTCACGGGGTAGTCCGACGTGGCAGCTCACACGGTAGAGGAAGTCGAGGCGCGGGTCGCCGAGATCGCTCCGGTCATCGAGGCCGCGCGTGCGGAGATGGGGCGGGTCCTCGTCGGGCAGCGCTACATGGTCGACCGGCTGCTCATCGGGCTGCTCGCCGACGGCAACGTGCTGGTCGAGGGGGTGCCCGGGCTGGCCAAGACCACGGCGGTCAAGGCCCTGGCGAGCAGCCTGGCGCTGGAGTTCAGCCGCATCCAGTTCACGCCGGATCTGTTGCCCGCCGACGTGCTCGGCACGCAGATCTACCAGCCCGCCACGAGCGAGTTCACCACCCGGCTCGGGCCCATCTTCGCCAACGTGCTGCTCGCCGACGAGATCAACCGTGCCCCGCCCAAGGTGCAGTCGGCGCTGCTCGAGGCCATGCAGGAGCGACAGGTCACCCTCGGTGACAAGAGCTACCCGCTGCCGAAGCCGTTCCTCGTGCTCGCCACCCAGAACCCCATCGAGCAGGAGGGCACCTACCCGCTGCCCGAGGCCCAGATGGACCGCTTCATGCTGAAGCTGTCGGTGAGCTATCCGTCCCTCGACGAAGAGCTGGAGATCATCGCGCGCTCGGGCCACAAGGCCCCCGAGCTGCGGCCGGTCTGCACCCAGCGTCAGCTCGAGGCGGCGCGGTCCCTGGTTCCCCACATCAAGGTCACCGACCCGCTGATGCGCTACATCGTCGCCTTGGTGCGAGCCACGCGGAACCCCGACGAGGTCGACGCGAGCATGGCGCGCTCTATCGAGTTCGGCGCCTCCCCCCGTGCGTCCATCGCCCTGGCCGCCGCGGCTCGGGCCCACGCCTTCCTCGACGGGCGTGGCTTCGCGCTCCCCGAAGACGTGAAGGCGATGGCCCCCGACGTTCTCCGCCACCGCATCCTGCCGACCTACGAGGCAGAAGCCGACGGGCTCGACAGCGACAAGCTCATCGCGCGACTCCTCGAGAAGGTCGACCAGCCATAGGCGCGGAGGTCCGGTGCTGACGGCAGAGGAGCTTCGCGAGCTACGACGACTGCACGTCTCCGCTGGGAGACGGGTCGACTCGCTGTTCGCTGGCGACTACCGCTCGGCGGTCCGCGGTCAGGGCATGGAGTTCGAGGACATCCGCGAGTACGTCCCGGGCGACGACGTTCGGCACATCGACTGGAACGTCACCGCCCGCACCGGGGAGCCGTTCATCAAGGTCTACCGCGAGGAGCGGCAGGTCACCGTGCTGCTCGTGGTCGACGTGTCGGGGTCGACCCGCCTGGGCTCGGGGGGGCGTGACGGTCGCACCGACCGTCGGCTGCAGATCGCTCGCGTCGCCGGCGGGCTGGCCTACGCGTCCCTGCGCAACCAAGACCGTGTGGGCCTCGTGACGTTCAGCGACCAGGTCGAGACCTACCTCGCCCCACGTCGCTCCCGGGGCCACGTGTGGGCCGTGATCCAGAACGTCTACGAGTCGCAGGGAGGCAGTCGGGGCACCGACATCGCCGAGGTGGTGCGGTTCGTGCGTCAGGTGCAGCGGCGCCGGGCCGTGTTGGTCTTCGTGAGCGACTTCCTCGATCCGTCCAGCTGGGACCGGGTGCTGGGCTCGATCACCCGCAAGCACAAGGTGCACGCTGTGCTGGTGCACGACCCCATCGACGAGGGACTGCGAGGGCTCGGCCTGGTCGAGCTCGTCGACGCGGAGACCGGTGCACGGCGGCTCGTCGACGGCTCGGCGCTCAGGCCCGTCCAGCCGCTGGAGGCACGCCTGCAGCGGCTGCGGCGTACCGGCGCGCGGGCGGTCGCGATGTCGACCGGCGACGATCCCTACGGTGTGCTCCACAAGCACTTCCAGCGGGAGGGCGCCAAGCGATGACCCCGGCGCTGCTGCTGCTGATCGCGTGTGGTTCCCCGGGCCTTCCGTCCGACGGGCTGACCGACGACGTCACCGTGTCGCTGTGGCTCGACGGGGTGCCCACCAAGAGCGGTGGGGCGCTGGTGGTGCAGACCAGCTTCCGGGCCGATGGGGAGCTCGAGCCGCCCATCCCCGTCGCGCAGGGTCTGGCGTTCGAGCCCGACGGGGCCCCCAGCTTCGAGCGCTTCGGCGACCACGAGGTGGTGGAGCAGCGCTACATCTTCCGCGGCAAGCCGGGCATGTACGAGATCCCCCCGCTGCTGGCCACGTGGTCGGGCCCCGACGGCACCGAGGAGCAAGACGCCACCGACGCCCTGTGGGTCGATCTCGGCGTCGAGCCTCCCGAGGTGGGCGAGCTGGCCGACATCGTGGAGCCTCCGGCGGTGTGGAGCATCCCGTGGACGCCGATCCTCGCAGTGTCCGGCGCCATGGTGCTCGCGCTGGGGGGGCTTCTCGTGGCCTTCGCCCGACCCCGCCGCGAGCGGCAGCAGGTGGCTGTGCCCGAGGCCCCCGACATCGTGGCGATCCGAACCTGGGAGGCCGTGCGCGACGACGACGGCCTCACCGAGGAGCAGAAGGCAGAGGCCCTCAGCCGCCTGTTCCGCGTGTACGTCGAGTCGGTGCTCGCGTTCGAGGCCACGGCCTGGACCACGACCGAGATCATGGCGCGCCTGCGCGACCTCGGGCACCTTCCCGAGGGCAACGTTCCTCGTGCCAAGCGGCTGCTGCGGGCCACCGACCGCGTGAAGTTCGCGGAACACCGTCCCGACGCCGACCTGTTCGACGACCTCGACGCCGACCTGCGTGCGTTCATCGGGTCCACCCGGCCCACCGCCTGGCGCACCGATCAGGAGGCGCCGTGATCGAGCTCGCCTCCCCGTGGATGCTCCTGTTGCTCGTCCCGGTGCTGGCGTTGCCGCTGCAGCGCTGGGCCACGGGCCACAACCCCCTCGCGGTGGGGCAGCTCGACAGCCTCGAGGCGGGGTGGAGCCTCCGCCTGCTGCTGGCCTGGGTGCCAGGCTTCTTGCAGGTCGTGGGGCTGCTGCTGTGCGTCGTGGCCCTCGCCCGTCCTCGGGAGACGCTCCGCGACGTGGTCGTCGAGAGCGAAGGGCTCGACATCATCCTCGCCGTCGACACCTCGGGCTCCATGCAGGCCACCGACTTCGTGCTCGGCGGGCGCCAGATCGATCGGCTCAGCGTCGCCAAGGGCGTGCTGTCCGACTTCGTCGACGGGCGCCCGAACGACCGACTGGGGGTGGTGGTGTTCGGCGAGGAGGCGTTTACCCACGTGCCCCTCACCCTCGACCACGACACGCTGCAGTCGGTGCTCGACGATGTGCAGATCGGGGTCGCCGGCGCCCAGGGGACGGCCATCGGCTCGGCCATCGCCGTCGGCGCCAAGCGCCTCAAGGAGCTCGAGGCCCCCGATCGCGTGATGATCGTGCTCACCGACGGGCGCAACAACGCCGGCCGCATCGGCCCCATGGAGGCCTCGCAGGCCGCGGCGGCGCTGGGGATCAAGGTCTACACCATCGGCGTCGGTGCCTCGCGCAAGACGGGCATCCGCTTCGGCATGGGCGACGGGCTCGATGAGGAGGGGCTCACCGCCATCGCCGAGGTCACCGGCGGCCGCTACTTCCGCGCCACCGACACCCGCTCGCTGGTCGACATCTACGAGACCATCGACGAGCTCGAGCCGAGCCCCGCCGAGGTCACCGAGCTCGTCAGCCACGTCGAGCGCTTCCGCTGGTTCCTCGTGCCGGGCGTGCTGGCACTGGCGCTGCAGCTGGTCCTTTCCACCACCTGGCTGCGGAGGGGTCCATGAACTGGGGCGCCCCCGGCTACCTGGTGTTCGTGGCGGCGGTGGCCGCGGTCGCGGTGCTCGTCGCGGCCGGCGGGTGGCGCCATCGCGTGGTGCTCCGCCGCGTGTTCGCCGAGGGGCTGATGGAGCGGCTGCTGCCTGCCTCGGTGCGGCGGCGGCGCCTGGCCCGCGACGTGGCGCGGCTGGCCGCGCTGGCGCTCATGGTGGTGGCCATGGCCGAGCCCCGGTTCGACAAGCAGATCCGCACGGTCACCAGCACTGGCGCCGACATCATGCTGGTGGTCGATCTGTCGCGAAGCATGGACGCCCGGGACGTCGACCCGTCCCGCCTCGAGCGCGCCCGACGGGAGGTGGCCGACCTCGGCCGGATCCTGCAGGGCGACCGCGTGGGGCTGGTGATCTTCTCCGGGGGGGCCTACCTGCGCCTGCCCCTCACGGAAGACTTCGTGGCCCTCGAGAACGTGCTCGCGGCGGCCGACACCAGCACCTTCCAGGCCAACGGCAGTGCGCTGGGCCTGGCCATCGACGAAGGGGTAGCGGCGCTGTCCCGGAGCGAGACCAGCGCAGGGCAGGCCCTCCTGGTGCTCTCCGACGGCGAGATCCACGACGCCGACGCGGCCCTCGCTGCGGCCGACAAGGCGGCGGCGGCGGGCGTTAGGATCTATGCCATGGGCGTCGGCATCGAGCCTTCGCCGGTGCCCGACGGCAAGGGGGGCATGCTGCGACATGAGGGGAAGGTGGTGATGACCTCGCCCGACTTCACGGTGCTGCAGCAGATCGCGTCCCGCACCAGCGGAGCGTTCGTGCAGTCGGTGGCGTCGAGCCGCGACATCGAGAGCCTCTACGGCGGCACCATCCGCAAGAGCCTGGTGATGGTGGAGCGGGCCAGCCGGCAGCGCGAGACGTGGCGTGCGGCGTTCCAGTGGCCGCTGGGTCTCGCCGTGCTCCTGTGGCTCGGGGGTGCGTGGCTGGGCGATGGCCGGCGTCGGTTCGGCATGGCGGGGGTGGCCGCGGCGCTGCTGGCCGTGGCGATGGTGCCCGACGCTGCCTGGGCCGCCACCGTGGAGGAAGCCGATGCGCTGTACCGGGAGGGGGCCTATCCCCAGGCATCGCAGGCCTTCGAAGAGCTGAGCCTCGAGCACCCGGGCGACGCCGACGTCTTCGACCGATTGGGGGCGGCACGCTACCGCTCGGGCGACTTCGACGGGGCCCAGCGGGCTTATCGCGAAGCCAGTCGGCTGCGGGGTGGCGACCCCTGGGCCGACTTCAACGCCGGGAATGCGGCGTATCGCTCCGGCCGCCTCGAAGAGGCCATGGAGCTGTACGACCGGGCCGCCGACCTGCCGGAGGCCGTGGCGAACCGCGATCTGGTGCAGCAAGCCCTCGAGGCTCGCCGGCAACAGCAGCCGCCTCCACCCCCGCAGGGCGGCGAGGACCAGGAGCAGGAGGGCGACCCGCAAGACGGCGAGGGTAGCGACAGCAACAACCCCGAGAGTGGTCAGGGGTCGGGCGACCAGGAGCAAGACGAGGGCTCCGACGACGGCAGCGACAGCGACCAGACCGACGAGGCCTCCCAGGGCGAGCAGAGCGAGTCGGGGCAGCAGGGCAGCCAGGGCAGCGACCAGGACGGCTCCTCCGATGCAGGGCAGGAGGGATCCGACGACCAGGAGCCCGAGGGCGAGGGCAGTGCCCCCGTCTCGCCCGACGAGCTCGATCCCGACGGCGAAGACGGCGATCCGCAGGATGCGCAGACCGGCGGTGCCGGGGGAGGCATCGACAGCGAAGACCAGGGGCCCATCACCCAGGGGCAGGCCGAGCGGCTGCTCGACAGCATCGAAGAGGGCAGCCAGAAGATCTACGTCCGCGGGCGAGGGGAGGACAAGCCGTGGTGACGAGCCTGCTCGCCAGCCTCGCGCTGGCGTCTTCGTCCCTCCAGGTCGTGGCCGAGCCGGCCACGCTGGTCGAGGGCCAGACCGGCACGCTGCACGTCATGGTCGTGCAGGAGGGCAACCAGGGGCCCACGCTCGCTGGCGGTGCGACGCCACGGATCGACATCCCGCCCCAGGTCGACCTGCGCTACCGCGGTCTGTCGCAGAGCTTCCAGAGCAACGGGGCGCACATCCGCAGCGTGTTCGACTTCCGCTATGCGCTCACCGGCCTCGACGACGGCGAGCACGAGATCGGCCCGGTCACGGTGCGCCTCACCGACGGCACCACGCTGAGGGCCGACCCGATCTCGCTGACGGTCACCGTGCGCGCCGCAGGGGGCGACACCCCCGAACAGGAACTCGAGCTTTTCGCCGGCTTCGAGCAGGAGCGGGTGTGGGAGGGGCAGGTCGCGCTCTACCACTACGGCCTCACCACTTCGCTTCCCGGCACCCGCGCCACGTGGCGGCTGCCCGAGTTCGAGGGCCTGCGGGCGCCCCAACATGGTCAGCCTGCGGAGCGGCAGTACACCGTCGAAGACGGCGAGAAGGTGTTCAGCACCTACGAGGGCACGGTGCCGCTCATCGCCACCGGCACGGGCACCCTCGACATCCCGGCGGCACGGGCCAGCGTCGCGCTGCCGGGCCGCAGCAACGGAAGTCCCTGGGGCTCCCGGTTCCGGCCGATGCGCGAAGAGACGAGGGTGACCGACGCGGTGTCGCTGCGCGTCGAGCCTCTGCCGCAGCCCCCCTCGGGGTTCTCCGGGGTGGTCGGCGAGGTGGTGGCCTCGGCCCGCCTCGACCGAGGGGTTGCGGAGGTGGGCGACTCGGTCGAGCTGGTGATCGACGTGCGCTCCGACGGCAGCCTCGAGGGGATGGCGCTGCCGGCCTACGAGCCCGAGGGGGCCTCGGTCTACGAGGACGACAGTGCCATCACCGGGCGGGTGCGTGAGGGGCGCTACGAGGGCAGCGCGCGCTTCCGGCGGGTGATCGTGCCCACCGAAGAAGGCACCCTGGCCCTACCGGATCTCGAGCTCGTCACCTTCTCGCCGTCGAAGGGCGACTACGAGACCCATCGCCTGGTGGTGGGGCAGCTCGAGGTGGCGCCGGGCCGGGAGGGCAGCGGGGGCGAGGTGCAGTCCTATGCCGCCGACGAAGTGCCCGACCTGCCCGACGAGCCGGAGGTGGTGCTCGAGGGCCCCTTCACCTGGGGCTTCGCGTCGACCCCCCGACTGGTCTTCGTGGTGCCGCTCCTGCTGGTCGGTGCCGCCGCCCCCGGGGTGGTGACCCTCACGGGGCAAGGCATGGCCTGGGTGCGCCGGCGCTGGAAGGTCCGTCGGGAGCAAGCCGACACGGGGCCGCCCACGCCGTTCTCCTACCTGCGAGGACTCCCCGACGAACCCTCGGCCCGCCTGGCGGCGTACGACTCGGCGCTCCGCCAGTCCCTCGCCAACCGGGAAGGGGTCTCCATCGGCGCCCTCGATCGTGGCGCGGCCATCGACGCGCTCCCCGACGACGTCGCCGCGCTGGTGGTCGAGCTCACCCGTCGCCTCGATCGTGCGCGCTACGGGGGGGCCGACTTCGGCGACCTCGAGACCGCGGTGCGCAAGGTGATCGGCTACGTGGAGGCCGCGTGACGCTCGCCGCGCTCTGCCTTTCCTTCGCCCTCGCAGGCCCCGTGGGCGACGGAGCGTCGAAGTTCGACGACGGCTCCCTCGACGACGCCGTCACCACCTGGGAAGACGCGCTGTCGTCGACGCCGTCGGGCGTGCTGCTCTACAACCTCGGCACGGCCTGGTACCGTCGCGGCGATGCGGCCCGCGCGGTCGGCTACCTGCGCGCGGCCCAGCGTCTGCGTCCCCGCGATGGCTCGGTGCACCACAACCTCGCCCTGGCCCGATCCGAGCTGTCGGGCACGCCGGCCCCGGTCGACGCGCCCGTGGGCTGGGGCTTGGTGGCCACGCCAGGGGAGCTCGGCCTCCTCGGGGTCCTCTTCGCGGGGCTGGGCTCCCTGCTGGTGGTGGTGGGCGTTCGTCGCGAAGGACTCACGCTCCCTGGAGCCTTGATCATCGCAACGGGCGTGGGGGTGGGCACCGCCGCCACATGGGGCGCCGTGGAGCAGGATCGCCACCCGGTCGGCGTGGTGGTGGATCGCCCAGCGAGCCTGCGCGACGCGGCGAGCCTCGACGGACGCACGCGCGGAGACCTCCCGGTGGGCTCGGAGGTTCGGGTGGAGCGAAGCTACGGGAGCTTCCTGCTCGTCGAGGACGGTCGGGGGCGCCGTGGATGGGTGCCCGCGGGAGCTCTGCTGGTGCCACCGACCCTCGGGTCGTGACCGCGCGGTGTCATCCCCTGGGCCTGGGTGTCGCCCCGTGGCACACTGCGGGTGCGCGGAGGAGACGCGATGGGTGAAGAAGAGTCGGAGATGCCGGAGGTCGCTCGCCGAAAGGGAGCGAAGGACACGCTGTTCAGTGCCGACTGGTACGACGACGACGACGACTTCGGTGGCGCCGACAAGAAGAAGGAGGCCTCGGCCCCCAAGGCGGCGGCCGCGCCGGCCGCGTCGGGGGGCTCCTCAAACCTGATGCTGATCATCGGCGTGCTCGTCATCGGGATCGGCCTCGGAGGGGGCCTCGTGCTCGTCGCTGGGGCTGCCGCTGCCTACCTCTACCTCACCATGGGCGTCTGACCGCTCACCCTCGACGGAACGTCGGGAAGCGGCTGCGGGTTAAGGCCCCCAGCCTGTGGAGGTCCCATGATCCGCGCTCTCACCTGGTTGTGCGCCGCCAGCCTCTGGCTCGCCGTTCCAGCCCACGCCGGCAAGTTCGAGAAGCTCGACCCGCCGGAGCAGATGCACTTCCGTGCGCTGCAGGTGTTCATGGACAAAGACCAGGAGAAGGCCTTCTTCAAGCTGAAGGAGCGCGCCGAGCGCGACGCCTATCTCAAGGAAATCGGCCTGTGGGACCGGTTCTACAAGTACGACGAGACCATGCAGAAGATGGTGGTGAACGGGGAGATCCAGCTCGGGTTCACCCGCGATCAGCTCTACATGGCGTGGGGGCCGCCCTACCGGAAGAACCGGCTCACCGGTCGCCCCGCCGAGCGTTCCGAGCTGATGATCTTCCGCTTCGGGATCGACAAGAACGGCTACGCCACGCCCATCAGCAAGCGCGCAGACTACAAGGCCGTCGACCGCTACCAGATGGAGGTCATCGTCGACGACGACGTGGTCACCGAGATGAAGGAGAAGGACGACTGGGAGTGAGCGACGGTCCGAAGGTGGTCTCGGCGGGGCGTCTCGACGCCCTGCGCTGCCTGGCGCTGCGGCGCGACGTCCTCGCGGAGGAGCGCTGGTTCATCACCCGCGCCGACGAGCTCACCACCACCGTCGACGAAGAGGAGCGGCGCATCCTCGCGGCGCGCGACGACCCTCGAAGCCTCTACCTCGTCGCCCGGCTTCCCGGGTCGCGCGTGGCGGGGCTGCTCACCGCCACGGCCGGGCCGTTGCGGCGGATGCACCACGCCGCCAAGCTCGAGGTGATGGTGGCGCGGGAGCACCGGGGAGCCGGCGTCGGTCGCGCCCTGCTCAAGGCCTGCTGCCGCTGGGCCGACGAGCACGACACCGTCGAGAAGCTTGGCCTCACGGTGTTCGCCGACAACGAGCGCGCACGAGCGCTCTACGCGCAGTTCGGGTTCCGCGAGGAGGGGCGGCGCCCGCGCGAGTATCGGATGGCCGACGGCACCTACCGCGACGACGTGCTGCTCCATCGGTTCTGTCCGCCCGACTGACCTCCGTCGGCGACGGCCGTCACCCCAGGGAAGAACCCGTCATCTTCCGTGGACTGCGGCTTGCACATCGGAGGGCCCGGAGGTGCGAGTGGTGTGGCTGGGCTTGCTGTGGGCATGGGGTGAGGTGGCGGGCTTCGCCACCCACGACGGGCGAGGGGTGGTGGTCTGGGCCGACGAGTGGGGCTGCGTGGTCCATCGTCGCGCGGTCGGCTGCGGTCCGGTGGTGCGCGACCTGTCGGAAGACACCCTCGATGTCGACCTGCGAGCGTGTGCCGTGCGGCTCGTGGGGGGCGGCGCGCCATGGACGGGAACCGTCGTTGACCATTCCTTGGCGCACCCGGCGGGTCGGCGGCTGTCGGAAGCAGAGACCCCGGAGGAATCGTGGCACGACGTGGCGGCTGGCAGCGGGTGGTGAGCGCAACGGTCGGCACGATGGCTGCCACGGCGCTGTTCGTCTGGCTGCCCACGTCGGGCCCGCCCCTTCCGCCCCCGCTCGCCCCCGTCACGGTCTCGGCCCCCGCAGTGCCTGACTTCCCTGCGGCTGTGCTGCGGTCGGCGGGCCTGCGAGCGCCGGTCCCCGGGCCCGAGGAGGCGGCGGCCTCGATCCCTGTCGACGAGCTCTATGCCTCGCGGGTGCTGCACGACGCGGAGGCGGTGCTCGGCGTCCTGGAGGGGCACGTGGTGGGCGACGGCGGGGAAGCGCTGGCGGGGGTGTTGGTCCTCGCCCGGGCCGAGGAGGGCGGGGTTCATGGCGCGCGCACCGACGCCGACGGGCGGTTTCGCTTCGCCCTGCCCGTGGGGCGCTTGCTGGTGAGCGCCAGTCGCTGGGACGATCTGGTGGAGGTCTGCTCCGACGACGTGCTCGTGGCGCTGAACGCGGAGAGTCCCCGTTACGTCCCGCTGACGATGCAGGCCGGCGCGGGGGCCGACGCGGGTCTCGTGGCGGTCGAGAAGCCCTACGGCTTCGAGGTTCGGTGGGCCATCCCCGGCCTGGCAGCGCACGAGCTGGGCCTCGGCGAGGGGGACCGGATCCACACCGTCGACGGGCGCGCGGCGTCCGAGACGACCCTCGCCGAGCTCGAGTCCGCCCTCGTCGGTGCCGAGGGCAGCGAGGTTCGGCTGGGCGTCGAGCGCATCGATGGTGAGCGGGCCACGCTGTCGGTGCCGCGGTGGGGCCTCGACCCCGCCACCTTCGAGGCCGCCGAGGAGAGGGAGGGCTGACCTGCCCGCCGCCGCTACGACGAAGCCTCGCCGTCCTTGGACCACTCGGCCTCACGCCGGTAGATCGTGCGCGCCGTGATGCCCATCAGCGAGGCCGCCAGCGACTTGTCGCCATTGCACATGCGGAGGGTCTCTTCGATCATCCGTCGCTCGATGGTCTTCAGGGGCGTGCCCACCTCGAAGGTCACCCGCTGGCGGCTGGCCTGTGCGGCACGGACAGCGGGGGGAAGGTCGTCGACGCCGATGCGATCGGCCCGGCAGAGCACCACCGCCCGCTCGATGGCGTTCTCCAGCTCACGCACGTTGCCGGGCCAGCGGTGGCCCTGCATCGCCTCGAGGGCTTCGGGGCTGAAGCCGCCGAGCTCCTTGCGGTTCTTCTCGGCGTAGCGGACCAGGAAGTGCTGGGCGAGCAGCGCGATGTCTTCGCTGCGCTCGCGGAGGGGGGGCACCTGCACGGGGATGACGTTGAGCCGGTAGTAGAGGTCTTCCCGGAAGCGGCCCTCGGCGATCTCCCGCTGGATGTCTCGGTTCGACGCGGCGATCACCCGGGCGTCGGCCGTGAGCGTCTCGGTGCCGCCGACCCGCTCGTACTCCCCCTCCTGCAGCACCCGCAGCAGACGCACCTGGACCGCGGGCTTCATCTCGGTGACCTCGTCGAGGAAGACGGTGCCGCCGCGCGCCATGTCGAAGCGCCCCTCCTTGCGGGCCACGGCGCCGGTGAACGCGCCCTTCTCGTAGCCGAACAGCTCGCTCTCGAGGAGCGACTCGGGGATGGCGGCGCAGTTGACGGTCACGAGGCGCCCCTGCCGTCGTCGGCTCATCCGGTGGAGGAGGCGCGCGAGGCGGCTCTTGCCGGTGCCCGACTCGCCGGTGAACAGCACGGTCGCGTCCGAAGGGGCCACCTGCTCCACCTCGTCGAGCAGCGCACGCATCACCTGCGAGCGGCCGATCATCTCGCCGTCGCCCACCGCGGCCAGGCGCTCGCGTAGCTGGCGGTTCTCCACCGACAGGCGACGCTTCTCCAGGGCCTTTCGAATGCACGAGACCAGCTCCATGCGACGCAGCGGCTTGCTCACGAAGTCGTAGGCGCCCTCCTTCATCGCCTCGACCGCGGTCTCGACGGTGCCGTAGGCGGTCATCACCACCACCTCGATGTCGGGCTCGACCATGCGGGTCGCCTTGAGGAGGTCGATCCCCGACATACCCGGCATCTTGAGGTCGGTGAGCACCAGGTCGACGGAGCGCTCGCGCAGCACCGCCAGCGCGTCGCGCCCGCTCTCGGCGTGCACGACGTCGTGCCCTTCCCGGGACAGGATCCGCTCGAGGGTCACGCGGTTGCTCTCGTCGTCGTCGACCACCAGGATTCGGTCGCTCATGCGGTGTTCTCCCTGGTCAGCGGGCGTCGTCGGGGGCATCGGGGGCGTCTCTGCGAGGGAGGACCAGCGACAGCTCGGTGCCTTCTCCTGGGCGCGAACGTACCCTCACCGTGCCGTCATGATCTTCCAGGATCTGTCGCGTGATGGCCAGTCCGAGGCCCGTACCGGTGGCCTTGGTGCTGAAGAACGGGTCGAACGCGCGGTGAACCTGCTCGTCGGTCATGCCGGGCCCGTCGTCGACGAGGGTGAGGGTGATCTCGCTGGTCGACGACCGCAGCAGCAGGCGCAGCTCGTGGGCCCCCGCTTCGGTGGCATTGCGGACCACGTTGAGCAGGGCCTGGCGGAGCTGGCTGCTGTCGGCGAGCTGCGGGCCTGGGTCGTCGAGGTCGAGTGTGAGCGTCGCTCCCTGGCTCGTCAGCTCGGCTTCGAGCAGGCGAGCCACGTCGCGCAGCAGGCTCGACAGGTCGGTGGCATCGAGCCGGGCGCGGGGACGCCGGGCGAGCTGCAGGTAGTGGGCCGTGACGTTCGTGAGCCGATCGATCTCCCCGGACACGGTGCCCAGCAGCTCCCACGCCTCCGTGTCGCGGCCCGGATCGAGGGCAGACAGCTCGTCGGCCAGCATCTCCGCGTTCAACGACATGGCGTTGAGGGGGTTCCGTACCTCGTGGGTGATCTGGGCGAGCATCTGCCCGACGAGCGCGAGGCGCTCGCTCCGTGCGAGGCGCTCCTCGGCGTCGCGCTGCTCGGTCACATCATGGGCGATCAGGATGCGGCCGCCGTCCCCGAAGGGCCCGGAGCGTAGGTCGTAGCGTCGCCCGTCCAGCCGCAGCTCGTGGTAGCCAGGGGTCGTGCTGGCCTGCTGGAGCACGTCGGGGGGTTGGGACTGGCTGCGCACCCCGAGGCGTGCCTCGGCCGCCGGGTTCGCCAGGGTCACCATGTCGTCCTCGACGACCAGCAGGGCGTCCTGTAGGGAGTCGAGCACGGTCCCCAGGTAGGCCGAGAGGCGGTTGAGCTCCTCGGCGCGCTCGACGAGGCGACGGTCACGCACCCCCAGGGCCTCCACCATCGCGTCGAACTCGCGCGCCAGCACGCCGATCTCGTCGTTGCTGCGGACCTCGATGCGGCTGGTGCGGTCGCCGGCGGCCACCCGCTGCACCTGCTGCGTGAGCTGGTCGAGCGGGCGCAACGCGACGAGCACGGCGAGCACGAGAGCCAGCGACAGGCCGAGCCCCAGCAGGGTGAGCGCAGCGGCCACGCTGGTGGCCCGGCTCCGCTGTTCGTCGATGGCCGCCCCCATGCGCTCCACGCGCGCGTCGAGCAGCTGGCTCAGGGCGTCGATCTCGTCTTCCAGTGCCTGTCCATCGGCCAAGAGGCGGGCCTCGATGGCCGCCGCCTCGGGGGACCCCGCCTCGGACAGGCGCACGAAGGTCGCGACCTGCTCCTGGTAGGAGTCGACGAGCCCCTCGATCCGCTCGAGGCTGATCTGCACCTTGTTCAGCACCGCCAGCTCGGCAGGGGAGGGGGACAGGCGCAGCGCTTGCCGACCGGTGATGCGGGCTGCGGCCGCGTTCTCGCGGAGTCGCTCTCCGTGGATGCTGGCCGTGGACGCCGACCCGGTGCCTGGCCGTCGCTCCTGGCGAAGGAGGCGCCCGATGTCTGCGGCGATGCGTTGCTGGTCCTGGCGCAGCTGATCGGCCTCGAGGGCGAGCGGGAGGTAGCCTTCGGTCAGCAGGAGCTGAGAGCGTGCGATGTCGCGGTGCTGCAGCACCTGGAAGAGCAGGGCTCCGACCAGCGCCACGGCGACCAGCAGCACCGACGCGACGATGCGGACCCGCAGCGAGCGCGTCACCATGCCCCGAGGGGACGACGGGGCCGGCGCGGAGATCTCTAGCTCCCGCCGGGGTCGAAGCGGCCATCACCGGACACCTCGGGCAGCCGCCCCTCGGCGACCTGCACCACCACCGACTCGCCGCCGTCGACCGTCAGCCGCCCGGACGCCCAGATGATGGTGCCGTCGGCCGACCGCACCGACACGGGGTGGGTGCCCACGGGGAGGTCGAGGGTGAGCCGCTCGCCCTGGGGAATGGTGTGCTTGGCACCTGCGATGCGGATCATCGACGCCATGCCGTCGAGCACCCGAAACTCCACGGGCACGCTGCCGCTCGCGGTGGGACCGGCATCGACCTGCTCGCTCGACACCCCGGTGCGCCCCACCACCACCGACACTTCCTTGCCCGGCTCGATGGCGACGTTGACGTCGTGGGGCTGCCCGTGAGTGTAGACCCGAAGCAGATGGTCGCCGGGAACGATGTCGAAGGACAGCTCTGCGGCCGCGTAGGTCTGAGCCAGGCGGACGCCGTCGACCAAGACCTCCGCAGGCAGCTTGGCGTCGATGGTGAGCACCCCGGAGGTGACCGTGCTGCCGTCAGCGTCGTTCGGGGGGGGCGCTTGCATGGGAGCGTCGGCTGCGAGGGCCGCAGCGACGAACAGGAACAACGGCACGGGGGCTCCGGGTTGGAACGTCAGGCGCGACGTAACCGGCGTGGTGCGCGGAGGCGGGTCAGGATAGGGCCCGTCCCTTGTGGAGGACCCATGATGGCACGAGCGCTTCCTCGTCTGGCCCTGATGGCGATGCTCGTCGGGTGCGCTGGCGGGTCCGAGCCCGAAGCCCCCGATGGAGCAGGTGAGGTGCGTCGGTCGCTGCCAGAGCTGCCCGGGCCCGAGGGGCCCGTCGTGGCCGACGTGGGCGATGGGTTCGTCACGGTCGACGAGTTCTCCGACGCCGCGGCCCGCTCGCCGGGAGCCTCGCCCGACATGCCTCTCGAGGCGCGCAAGGAGGTGCTGGAGCAGCTCCTCACGGAAGAAGCGATGTTCCAGGAGGCGCTGCGGGTGGGGCTCGCGCGCGACCCGAAGGTGCGGAAGGTGCTGGTCAACCTCCTCCTGCGCAAAGAGGTCTACGGCAAGGTGAACAACTCCGACTTCACCACCGAGGAGCTCCGCGCCTACTACGACAGTCACAAGGCCGACTTCGTGGTGCCCGAGAAGGTGCAGGTGAAGCGCATCCTCGTCGGCTTCGGCGACAAGCGCACCAAGGAGCAGGCGATGGCCATCATCGAGCCTGCTCGCAAGAAGCTTCTGCGCGACCCGGGCGCGTTCCGGGATCTCGCGGCCGACATCAGCGAAGGCAACTACCGTCGTCGTGGCGGCGACCTGGGCTTCCTCCCGCGGGAGGGCAAGCCCGGCATCGATCCGATGGTGGCCGAGATCGCCTTCGACCTGCCGGCAGGCAAGGTGTCCGAGGTGTTCGAGGCCGACGGTGGCCTGAACATCGTCATCACCGAGGCGCGCCGTGAAGAGATGGAGCGCTCGTTCGAGCAGATGCGTGGCTCGGTGCTCCGCAAGCTCCGAAACGAGCGGTTCCAGGAGCTCACCGAGCAATACGTGAACGACCTCCGCGCCCGTGCCGGGGTCAGCGTGCACGAAGACGAGCTCGCCAAGGCCCCGATCGAGAGTCGGCGCCGCGACGGCCTCGACCTCGACGACGACCCCGACGGCGAGGCCGACGAGGGGCCGGGTCGCCGGGGGAAGCTGCGGGAGGGGTTGCGCCGCCCCCCCGGTGAGCACTGATGCTCGGCTGGCTGCTGGCCCTCGCCGTGGCGCTCGGCGGCGTCACCGACCGCATCGCTGCGGTGGTGGAAGACGACGTGATCGCGCTGTCGGAGGTCTACGACATCGGGGCCCCCTATGTGGAGCAGGCCTGTGCGTCCCGTATGCCCGCCTGTGTGCGCCAGGTGGAGCTCGAGGTGCTCGA
>Ga0213839_1000617_pt1 | contig 36490 bp, 32 predicted proteins | sample SWPATP21_FD_160075 | JGI IMG/M metagenome (GOLD analysis project Ga0213839, IMG submission 160075) | Coastal seawater microbial communities from Marineland, Florida, United States - SWPA TP2 #1 | ecosystem: Environmental > Aquatic > Marine > Coastal | place: USA: Florida | collected 2016-08-14
GGTCGATCAGGTGGGACCAGCGCTCAGCGGCTGGGGTGCGGGCCATGGGTTCCTCCTGTCGAGGAGGTCACCCGGAGAGATGGGCCTGCCGAGACCCCTGCGAAGTGTGGATACACGGAGCCTGGGGTGCTGGTGTCCCCCATGGCTGCTGCGAGGGCCCAGAGCTCCCCGCCGGTCACGCGAAGGATGCCTCTTAGCCCGCTCCCCGAGGTACCCGGGACGGGGCCACCGAAGTCGCCGCCATTGGGCACCAGAGTGTCCATGACGTTGTTGACCGTACCGAACTCCAGGTCGCTGGGCCACTGGTTGTCGTGGATGAGGCCGATGGCGTGCCCTAGCTCGTGCAGCGCCACGTAGCGCAGGGATACGGTGCCCGGCGGGACCAACGATGGCGTGTCGGTGTAGGACCAAGAGGCGCTCGTCGGGGCGAGCAAGGCGATGTCGATCTCGGAGATCTCGGGTTCGGGCTCCACGCAGGTGGGGTCGGACTCCTCGCAGGTGGGCTCGGGCTCCTCGTACATGTGGCGGACACAGCCGTGGGGTACCACCTGTGCCGGCGCAGAACGAGGAGAGGTTTTCGACGTAGAAGATGTCGCTCTCTCCATTGCAGACGGTCTGCTGGGTGGTGACGCCGGAGGCGACCTCCGTCGGGTCCTCGGTCAGGAAGGTCATCGACCAGTCGTAGACGCCCTCGATGGAGGAGCCGGGCTGATTCGACCAGTGCTTCGCCGCGTCCGCCACCGCGCTAATCGCCTCCTGGGTCCAGGTGGCCTGCAGGTCGGCGTTGAGGAAGCGAAAGGTCCAGGACGTCTGGACAAACGGTGGCAGGCTGTATGGGGAGATGTTGGTGGGTACGCGGTACTTCGCACCGTCGGGCTCCGCTGGGTCGACGGGTACACACTTGATTGCCCTCTCGCGCCACATACCGGGTACTACGGTCGGAGGGGTGGCGATGAGGCATAAGCAACGTGGTGAGGAAAGAGACCCACAACCGCGGCGACCGCAACGACGTGGGGATTCAACGCGCCTCCCTTGTGTGGGCACCCACGCTGTCGAACACCAGTAGATCGTCGCATGACCAAGGCGTCCCTTCGAGATCGAACGAGGGCACCCCTGCAAGCAGCCCCGCGACACCACCGAGGTGGCGGCTACTCACCCTATCCCTATCGTCCCCGCGTAGGTCCGTCGCCACTCTCCCCGCGAGTTCCGAGAGCTCTTTTTGCGATGGCGCTATTCGCAGGACGTAGCCGCCGCGGGTAGTGGCCGCACCCGGGCAGTCGTGTGTTTTGTCCGCCTCGTAGACGAGGGTAGACGAGATGTCCATCTCCGGGAGCACGAAGGCCTTACCGGCTTCACTCCACGGGCTGACGGTGCCCTCCTGCCTGAGCACGTAGCGCTCGGCGAAGGCGACGAGGCGAGGGCTGCGGATGGCAAAATTGCTGGGCACGTACAGATCGACCAGTTCCCCTGCCCTCACGTCGATGTCCGCTTCGCTGGCGATCACTTCCTCGACCTCCACTCGGAGCATCTGGAAGCCCCATCGGCCCATCCAATCCGGGTCGGGGTAGCCGGCGAAGCGGTCGGCGACGTAGGCCTTGTAGGCTTCCGTGAGGGGAAGCTCCTCGTTGCCCGCAGGCTTCCACTCGCCGTCCTGCCAGGTCATCGTCGCGATAGGGATGACGGTGCTGGGCTGCAGGTGAATCGACTGCACGGTGCCCTGCACGATCAGGGCCGCCTGGAGCATGGGCCGCTTCACGGGTCGCTCGTAGGGGGGGGCGATGACCCCCTCGGGTGGAGGTCGGTCATGGGCGTGCGCCAGCGAGGCGACGCCGCAAAGGAGAAGGGTGTAGCGCAGCCGCAGCACGGTGCCTCCGTCTGGGGAGTAGTCAGCTGAAGTGTTCAATGACCCACTATCCACGGACTGCGACATCTATCCAAATACTCCCGTGCGCTGGCAACAGCAGCAACCCGCACTCAATCTGAGCCTGAGCCCGCTAGCGTTCTCCTGTGAAGGCGTGAATGACGGCGACAGCACCGGAGCCGAGAGTAGCTACTTTAGTGGTACGAGCAGCTTTATCTCTGAAGCCACAGCAGGCTGCAACTTCCCATGTCCGAGCTTGGCCTCCAACGAGTACGACTATCTGCTGGCATTCTGGGACCTCTGGACAAAGTCGTCCATGACCCGAAGCGATTTCCTGGCAATCACGACGGCATACGCGGACTCTTGGGTCTCGGATTGCCGCGAAGTGCCTGACGGCATCATCACGTTCGACCCTGCCGAGAGGATGACCAATGCCGCTGGGCCGTTCGGCCTACAGGCTGACTTTGAGGACGAGTTGCAGGAGCAGGACATTGACACCTCAAGCTGTGGCACAACACTTGATGGGCTGTGCATGGGGCCTGGAGACCCTGATTGCGTATCAGGGGCATGCGAAGAGGATGCGTGCCCAGACACAGACAAGGGGCAACAGGAATGCATCGGCTGTTGTCCGGGGCACCAGTAGGTAGCAAACATGTCGTTTGCCACCACATGCTCCTGGGTCAGCCCGTTGGAAGCTCGGCGACTGGCCCGCCGATCAGGCGTCTCCACCAGGCACCCCCCTGCCGGGAGGCCATGACCATCCGGAGAGCCTTCCGCTCGGACTCGCGAGCGTCGTTGCGGTCCCGCCAGTCGTCGCGCTCGGCCGCCACGTCCTGTAGTTGCCCCCGGAGCTGGGACATCTGCTGCGACAGAGCCTCGCGCTGCGCCTCCGGGGCCGCCACCTCGGCCCGAAGGTCAGCAGCGGCCAAGCGAGCTGCGTTGAGCTCGCGCTCGGCAGCAAGCTTCGTCTGCAGCAGCAGGACGTCGGCCTCGAGGCATCGTGCCGAATGGCCGCTTCGCCAGAGGCATCCTCCCGAGCTGGCCACCCATCGGTGGGCGGCCTACGCCGGTGGCGTCTAGGTTCGCTGCCGCCGAGCCTCGGCCCGGGCGAGGCGGCGCCGCTCGTCGTCGTCGGCCACGGCCAGCTCGCCTCCAGCGCTCTCGACGATCGCCAGGCCACCGACGTCCGAGCGGTCGCCCTGGAGGGTGCGGATGGCGTCCAGGATGGCGTTCTTCGCCACGGCGCTGGTCGTGTCCTCGAGGAGGGCGTGCAGGGTGGTGAGGCCGTCGGTGCGGTCCGCCACCCGGGTGTAGGTCGTGACGACATGGGGGTAGGCGTGTCCCAGACCGCGGTGCAGGAGGTCCTCCACCCAGTCGGCGTCCTGGGACGTCAGCTCCGGGTCGATGGCGGACCACAGGCGCGCGAAGACCGGCTCGAAGCGGTCGTGCAGCGGATAGGCGTGATCCAGCCACGGCAACAGGGCGTGCCGTAGGGCGAAGCGCGCCTCCTCGGTGTCGGCGTCGGCCAGCGCGGCGCAGCAGGGCTCCATCGCCTCGATCCGGGTGACGGCGAGGGGTAGGAGACGGGCGCAGGCGGCGACGTCGAGCCCTCCCATGGCGAGGGCGATCTGTTGCCGACTGGCGCTCGGGAGGAGCTGCTCCACGGCCTTCTCGTCTTCCTGGACCATGGCCCGCGTGGCGAACCAGAGGTCGTGGCCGTTCCGTTCCCGCGGCAGGTCGCGGGACACCCGCCGAGCCTCCATGAGGTCCTCGGCCGCCAGAGCCTGCAGCGCGGCCGCCTTGACGTCCGGGTCCGGGTCGTCCTCCACGATCCGAGCGAGAGAGGGAGGGGCGTCCATGGCGTGGAGGGCACGGGTCAGTGCGTCGAGGGCTCGCTCGAGGCGCGCGCGGTCGGCATCGTCGATGGTGATGACCAGCTCCCTGGCCTCCAGCACGCAGCGGCCGACGTTCCCGGCATCTCGAAGGGCGCGGCGGAGCTCCAGGTGCAGTCCGTGGAAGCCCTCGTGCTCGGCCACATAGAAGGCGTCGCTCAGGGCGTCGCTGTCGGAGTGGCCCCTGCTGTAGGTGTTCGGCCCGTCCCAGGCGAGATCGACCTCGAGGCGGATCGCGTCGAGGCCCGCGATGGCCCGGACCCGACGACCCACCACGTCGCCCACGCCGCCGGGGAGGCCGCTCTTCTCCAGCTCGGCGGTCAAGGCCTGGCGCTGTGTGCCCTGATGCTCGACGACTCGGCTGGCAGCGAGGAACGCGAGGTAGCCGACGGTCAACGGGATGCCGAAGACGGTGACCACGAGCAGGGTGAGGAAGAGGAACATGAGGAGGCTCGCGAGTGCGTCCATGGGCTTCCTCCGGGTGAGGTCCATAGCATGGCGCCGACCTCCATCACTCGGTAGCAGGGGCGATGACGACGACGGTGTACATGGCGCGGGCCTTCCCGCGGGGAGAGGCGGGCGGGAACCCGGCCGGCGTGGTGATGGACGCCGAGGGCCTCGATGCGGCCACGATGCAGGCCATCGCTCGCGAGGTCGGGGTGTCAGAGACGGCCTTCGTGCAGTCGACGCCCGATGGCCACCGCGTCCGCTTCTTCACCCCCCGCACCGAGGTCGCCCTGTGCGGCCACGGCACCATCGCCACCTACGGCGTGCTGGCGACGCAGGGCCTGGCCGACGGCACCTACACCATGCACACCCCGGCGGGGCCCCAGTCGGTCACGGTGTCGGAGGGCTGGGTGCAGATGAGCCAGAACCCGCCACTGTTCGCCGGCCCGCTCCCCGTCGACCGCATCGCCTCGGTCCTCGGCATCGACCCGTCGGACATCCTCGCCGAGCCGGCCCCGCAGGGGGTGTCGACGGGGCTGCTGAAGATCCACGCCCGCGTCGTGGATCGCAGGGCCCTCGACGGCATCGACCCCGACTGGGATGCCATCGCCCGCTTCGGCGAGGCGACGTCGTCGACCGGCATCTTCGCGTACACCCTCGAGACCGCCGAGCCGGGCCACACCGCCCGCTGCCGCAACTTCTCCTCCGCTGTGGGTGCGGAAGACCCGGCCACGGGAACGGCGTGTGGAGGCCTGGCTTCGCTGCTGGTCCGGGAGGGGCTCGCGCAGCCGGGGGAGGAGCTCCGCTTCGAGCAGGGAGACGCCGTCGGGCGGCCGTCGACCATCCGTGCGGTGATCTCGGGAAGTCGCGGTCGGATCACCGGGGTCCGGGTGTCCGGTCGGGCGGTCCTCGACGCGGTCCGCACGATTGCCTAAGCGGGGGATCGGGAGGTCTTCATGGCGCGTCGGGTCGGCATCATCGGGTTCGGACATCTCGGGCAGTTCCTGACCGAGCGGGTGCAGGAGAGCCCGGACCACGAGCTCGCCTTCGTGTGGAACCGCAGCCCGGAGAAGATCCGCGAGGGCCTGCCGGTGCTGGAGGACCTGGCGGACGCCGCCTCCATGACGCCGGACCTCATCGTGGAGGTGGCCCACCCGGTGGTCGCCAAGCGGCACCTGGCCTCGCTCCTCGGGGTGTGCGACGTGATGGCGGGCTCTCCCACGGCCTTCGCCGACGCCGACACCGAGGCGGCGGGACGGGCGGCCTGCACGGAGCACGGCCTGTACGTGGCGAAGGGGGCCCTGCCAGGGCTCCACGACGTGCGGGAGATGGTGGCCAACGGCAAGCTCCACGGGGCACGGATCCGCATGACCAAGCCACCCCACTCCCTGCGCTACTCGGGGCCCGTCGATCTCGACGCCATCACCGAGGAGACGATGATCTACGACGGGCCGGTCCGTCAGCTGGCGGGCTGGGCCCCCAACAACGTGAACACCATGTGCGTGCTGGCGATGGCCAGCGAGCTGGGCTTCGACGACGTGAAGGCGGAGCTGGTGGTGATCCCCGACTTCGGCTTCCACCTGGTGGAGGTGGAGCTGTGCGGGCCCCCACGAGCGGACGGCAAGCAGTTCAAGCTGGAGCTGAAGCGCACCAACCCCGCCGCGATCGGGGCGGTGACCGGCACGGCGACGTACCAGTCCTTCTGGCGGAGCCTCCAGCGGGCCGAGGGCATGGGCCCCGGCGTGCACTTCGTGTGACTCAGATGGGCACGGGCACCACGTCGGAGCCTGCATCGGGCAGGTGCACGCCCGCCGGCATCTCCTCCTCGGCGGTCTCGTCGACCCACTCCCGGTAGCAGCCCGGGCAGGCACGCTGGATGCCGCGGAGCTCGAAGCCCTCACCACCGGGGTCGTCGCGCGGCACCGGCTTCTTCTTCCCCCTCACGGCCGCCTCGAAGGCCTTTCGCCGGTAGGGGTAGGACACCTCGCGGTAGCCCTCGGGGATGCGCCGGACCTTGGTTCCGGGGCGCGTGGTGTTGCCGCATACATCGCATGTGAACATCGACTCTCCAGGTTGGGGTTCAGCGCGCAGCTCGGCGCGCACCTGCCTCCCTGGGTCGCGGATCGTCGTCCCCAAGGGGACAGGACCACATTTCTCTCGCCGAAGTGGATCCGGTTGGCCGCTCCGAGCGTGGGTCTGGTTCGCCGCCCCTTGACACCGTGGGGCGGTCCGCGGTTGCCGTCGGGTGCCGGGGCGCAGCGGCATGGGCGGGGGCGGTCCGAGGGCCGGTCGGGCCAGCGGCGTGGGCGAAAGGGGTTTTCTTGCCGAAAGTGGTCCGGTCGAAAAGGTATCGAGCCTGGATTGGTCCAATGTGGCGGCGGCGGGCGGTGCCTGTACGGAGCGACGGTGGTTTTCGGCGGGCGTGGGACGCCGGAAGGTGCCCATGGGTCCAGTTTGGGGCCGAAACCTCCACGGGTGGGTCGGTTCGGGGAGGAAAACCGGTTTCCCCGGTGGAGGTGGCCATCGTGGGGGCCGTCCGGGGTGGCCGTCGGTCTCCGGGGCCAGCGGCGGGCGGAGGCGGTCCGAACGCAGCGTCGGCTCCCCGGGCGGAATGGATCGGGCGCGGGAGAGTGCCGCGTCTGGGGCGGACCCTCCCCGTCGTCATTTCTTCGGAGCGAGCTCCCGCATCGCGGTCAGCTGGTTTCGGAACGAGCGCACGGTGAGCCCGTTGCGGATGAAGCCCGGGACGCTGCGACCGGTGTCGGTGGTGCTCCAGTACACGAGCCGGATCTTGTCGCCGGCCGGGTAGGTCCAGTAGCCGCCGTTGGTGTCGACGATGCCGTTCTCCTTGTCCTTGTCCAGCTTGAAGTTGCAGCCCTCGTCGTCGATGTCGTAGCGGATGTAGTAGACGATCTCGGTGCCGACGATGGACAGCGTGAACTTGGCGCCGAGTCCCTTGGGATCGGTGGCGGGGGCGTAGGTCTCGATGGCGTCGATGGCACCGACGGACTTCACCCGCGCGTCGAAGTCCATGACCGTCTTCATCACCTGCTCGCGGCTGGCAGGGATGTCGATGGCGCCCACCACCAGTCCGGAGTCGGTGGGGTAGCGGACGACCACGTCCCCCGCGCTGAGCTGGGCCTTCTCGGCCTCGGTCAGGTTCACCTCGAGCGGGCTCGCACCCAGAGCCAGAGCCATCCACAGCAGCATGCCACCTCCCGTTGCAGGAAGATGGCCCGTCGGCGCAGCGATCGCCAGCGAGGAAGGTCACCGGCCACCGCTTACCGGTGCAGGTGGTGTAGCCGTCGGGCGGGCCGGGGCGGTGCCGCGGTCAGGCTCGCCAGGGGCGTGGCTCGTCGCGAAGCAGTCCGAAGATCAACGAGTCCCGGAGGCCGATGTGGGTTCGCCAGGTGTGACGCAGGTGCCCCTCGCGACGGAAGCCGAGGTGCTCGAAGACCCGGATGGACGGTAGGTTGTCGGGGTCGATGTCCGCCTCGATCCGGTGTGCGTCTTCTGTGTCGAAGACCCGGTCGATGGCGAAGGGGAGGGCGCGGCGCGAGAGCCCCTGGCCCCGAGCCGCAGGAACCACCAGGCAGGCCGCTTCCCAGACCCCGGGCCGCTGGGAGAACAGGGAGACGCGGCCCACGGTGACGCCGTGCTGCCGGATGGCCCAGTCGTTGGCTTCGTTGCCGTCGTGCCACTGGCGGAGGAGGGCGCGGGTGTCGTCGACGGCGTCCTGGGCTGGACGGGGCAGGTACCGGCAGCTGGCCTCGTCGCCGAGGATGGCGTGGAGGGCCTCCGCGTCACGGTCGGGGTCCAGCTCGACGAGCTCCACTCAGGCCCCCAGCACGGCGTCGACAGCGAGGTGGGCGGCGAGCAGGCCAAAGGCACCGGTGACCATCGAGGCGGTGCCGTAGCCGCTGGCGCAGTCGAGACGCAGGTTGTCGGCGGCCTCGTCTCGGCGTTCGCAGACGTCGCCCGTGGGGGTTGGGAAGACCTGGGGCTCGGGGGAGTAGACGGCGCGGACGCCCATGGAGCCCTTCCGGGGGAAGCCATGCTTCTGGCGAAGCTTCTTGCGGATGGTGAACAGGAGCCGGTCGCCCTTCACCTCCGACAGGTCGGCCCAGCCCACCTGGGACGGGTCGCGGCGGCCGCCGGCGCCGCCGGAGACGATGACCGGGATGTCGAGCTCTCGGCAGCAGCGGATGAGCAGGCCCTTGTGCTTGACCGAGTCGATGGCGTCGACCACCACGTCGATGCTGGCGTCGAGGAGGTCGCCGGCGGTGCGCTCGGTGAAGAAGCGGACGTCGGCGCGGGCGTCGATGCCGGGGGCGATGTCGCGGAGGCGGGCCGCCATGGCCTCGGCCTTGGATCGGCCGACGGTGCTGGTGAGGGCGACCAGCTGCCGGTTGGTGTTGGTGACGCAGACCTCGTCGAGGTCGACCAGATCGACGCGACCAACGGCGGTGCGGGCCAGGGCCTCGGCGACCCAGGTGCCGACGCCTCCGACGCCGACCACCATCACGCGGGCGGACTGGAGACGCTGGAGCGCGTCGCGTCCGTAGAGCCGGGCGATGCCCGAGAACCTCGCCTCGTTGGTCGCGTCCACCGACCCTCCCGCACCGCTCCTATCGCGCTAGGGTGGCTACGGGAGGGGGCATGAAGGAGGCGGGTCCGACGGTGGTGCGTCGCTGTGCACGCTGCGATGCGCCCTCGGCCGTGGTGGTGCGGGACTGGGGCACGCGGCTGTTCTTCGGGCTCGTCGACGGCAAGCGGACGAGTCGTCTCGACCCGGGGAACCTCGGGCTGGCCGTGGTGCTGGGGCTGTTCACCCTGGGCGCGTGGGCGCTGCTGGGGTTCGGGGTCCTGGCGAAGCTGCGGCACCCGGTGGTGCGGGTCTCGCCGTGAAGCCCCACGATCGACCGAGGCGACGGGTCGACGAGCGTCGGGTTCGTGCTCAGCTCGACGCCCATCTGGCCTGGGTCGGAGGCTGGCCGCTGGGGGGCGGGCGCTGGCAGGTGGTGCCGCGTCCCGGGAAGGGGCCGCCGCGGGTGGAGATGGTGGACGCAGCGGGGCTCGCGCGCGCCGCTCGGTGCTGGGCGAAGACCACCGGGCCCTACAGGGAGGCCTTCCGTCGGGCGGTGCCTCGCCCCGCGTCCTGGGAAGCGGAGGTACCGGAGCGGCTGCGGATGGCGCGGGAGCAGCTGGAGGGGGTGGCGTCGGAGCCGCCGGCGGACGCAGAGCAGGCGGTGGGGATGGTGCTGACCACGTCCCCGGAGCTGGAGGGGGCCGTCGCCTGGTGTCGTGCCCACGCCGAGGAGCTGACGAGGATCGACGATCCCGTGCGGCAGGTGCAGCTCGCGTGGCTCGGTGCCCTCCATGGTGCGGCGGTGGATCCGCTGCTGACCCTGCTGGTGGGGCCTGAACCCGCCCTGGATGGCGGGACCGTGGTCGCGGATCTGTGGAGCTGCCTGAAGAAGGGAGAGACCCCCGCGGAGCTGCCCCGTGGGGACTGGAAGACACTGCTCCTCGCGTGGCTCGACACGGCCTGGGTCGAGAAGGCGGCCGCCCGGAAGCTCGCTCTGTCCTGGCTGCCCCTGGCCCTCCCCGTTCCCTTCGTGAGGGCCTACACGACGTGGTGGCGCTCGGTCGCCGAGGCACGCCGGGCCGTGGTGGGCTTCGTGTCCCGGACGTCCCGAGGGGTGGCCGACGGACACACGGTCTCGGCCCACGGGGTGGCGTCGACGCGTCTGTCGGGCCTGGAGAAGGCGCCAGGTCGCTACTGGCCCCACGTCGTGTCTGGCACGTGGAGCCTTGCTCGAGCTGGCGTCAGCGGTGCGGACGGGATGGCCTGGCTCGCGGTCCGGCGGCTCAGCCGACCGACGCGGATCGTGGATCTGTGGGCGCAGTGGGGGGAGCGTCCCCGTGCGGCGCGGCTGCTGTCCCGGGTCGGGCGGGATGTGGCTCGTGATCCATCCCTCGGCGACCTGTGGGGGACGAACCGGGACGGCCCCTGGTGGGGCCCTGCCCTGGAGGCCCTCGAGCACCCCGACCCGGTGGGAGCGTGGCGGTTGGTGGTGGAGCTGCATCGCGACCCGGGCCTGGAGGAGGGGGAGGTCGACCTGGCCATAGCCGTGCACGCCGTGGACCCGTCGCGCGCCAGGGCTCGCGTGGTGGCGTTGAAGGCCCGGGGACTGCTGGCAGAGTTTGCGGGGGACCGCGTCCTGAAGCTCGCGGGGCGCGCCGCGGGGGACGACGGGGAACGGTTCGCTGACACGGTGGCGCTGTTGCTCGCAGAGGATGATCGCGTGTGGGAGCTGGTCCGCTTCGTGGGGTCCGCCGCCGCCGCCCTGGCTCGAGTGGTGGGCCGCAAGCCTCTGGTGGATGCCTCGTCGAACCTGGCGCTGGCGCGGGTGCTGGGTCTGGAGACGGCTCCGTGGCCAGGTCGCAGCGAGGCGCCGCTCCCGCCCGAGCTTCAGCGCTACCCGGTGGAGCTCTACCCGCAGCTGGCCTGGCTGGCGGCCGTTCACCCGTCGCCGGCGAAGGGTGCGGCGGCTGTCCTCGACCGGCACCTTCCCCACCCCCGCAAGCTCCAGGCCCAGCTGGAGGTGCTGCGGCGACGGAACGACCCGGCGCTCGCCTCCCGGATCGCTCGGCTGGAGCAGTGGCTGGCGTCGCCCCCCGAGCTGTCCCCGGTGCGGCGCGCGAAGCTCCAGGAGAAGCTGGAGGCAGCGGCCTTCCGGGCGACCTTCGAGGCGTGGTCCAGCCACCTTCACGAGGCCACCTCGGCCGCTTGCGCCGCCCGCTGGGGTCGGCAGCCCCGTCTACACGACCCGCGGACGGCCGCCATCCTCGGCGGCGTCGCCCGTCTCGACACCCCGTTCCGTGCCCTGGTCGACCGCATGCTGGAGCGACGGAACGGACCCCGCCCGTGGGACCTCAGGGACGACCCCGTCCACGTCGAGCTCCTGGAGCGGTGGCGCGCTCGCGGCATCGACCCGGGGCCGTGGCTGGATCCCCCCGAGAGCACCCTCGAGGTCGACGGAGCCTCCCTGCGACTCGCCGTGACGGTCGACCCGCTGGACACGTTGTGGATGGGCGGTGCCTTCGACACCTGCCTGTCGCCCCACTCCTTCAACTTCTTCTCGGCGGTCACGAATGCCGCCGACATCGACAAGCACGTGGTCGCAGCGTGGAGGGGGGAGGAGATGGTGGCCCGGTGCCTGGTGGTCGTGGACGACGTGGGGGCGCTGCTCACCTTCCAGCCCTACGGTGCCGTCGAGGGCTTCGCGGACGCCGTCGGCGCCTGGGTGGACGACCTGGCGAAGGCGATGGGCACGGTGGTGGCCACCGCCGGCACCGTGAAGGCCAGGCTGGGGCCCAGGTGGTACGACGATGGTGTGGTCGACATCGCCGGCACCTTCCGATTTCTCGCTGTCGATGAGGACTTCGTGCGAACCCACGGTGATGCCAGCCCTGAGCACTTCGCAGCGCGGGTCCAGGAGCGACTCGGGCCCCTCCACCCGGCCCTTGCCCGGGCCCTCTTGGGAACGCCGGCGTTGCGGAAGCACCCACGCTGGGTGCTGGGGCTGCTCCCATGGCTCGACGGACCGGTCGACCCGGTGACGGCCCAGCAGCTGGCTACGCTCCTGGCCCGCGCGGAGCGGGCGGACCTCGCATGGCCCTATGCGCGGAAGGTGGTTCGACGGCTCCCCCGCGAGATGGCGGACGGAGCGTGGGTCGAGCCCGCCCTGCTCGAGCTGTGGGTGGAGCGGGATCCGGTGGCGGCGCAGCGAGCGCTTCGTCGCAGCTACCTTCGGAATGGGCAGCTCCGCTACCTGTGGGTGCGCGCGCTGAGGGCGCTGGGCCGGGAGCAGCAGGCGGCCCGGGTCCAGGCCGGTGGCAACGCTAGTGGTTGAGACCGCCGTCTGGTGGGTCGGAGTCCTCTGCGTCCAGCTCGCGGGCGATGGCCTCCAGCAGGACGTCGGGGGGAGACTCGATGTGGAAGTGGATCACTCCACCCTCGGCGTCGATCTCACCGTCGTTCTCGCTGCGCCCGTACACCGTGTTCGCGTCCATGGAACCTTCCTTTCCGTCGGGCAGGCGGTATGGAATGGCGTCGGGTGGTGGCTGCGGCGCGGTAACACGGCGGTCTCACCCTGCCGGTGCGCCGGCCTCCCCAGGATGCCCGGGAACTACTCGTCGACCACGGTCAGCACCATCTCTGCGATGCGTGCGTGGCCCTCGGGCGTGGGGTGGATGCAGGTGGCGTCGAACCAGATCTCCGCCTCCTCTCCCCGGTAGCAGGGGTTCTCCGGGTCGTCGTAGAAGAAGCCGTGCCCGCAGAAGTCCTCGTGTAGGAACACCACGTCGCTGCTGGTGCGGATCGCCATCTCGGCGTAGCGCAGCCCGATGGTGGCGTAGCCCTGGCTGAACTCCTCGATGTCCTCCGGCACGTCGAAGAAGTCGGCCAGGGGGCATACCCCCACCTCGTTGGTGCTGTCGGTGTACTCGTACACGTTGGCGAACACGATGCTCAGACCCGCAGGGAACAGCGTGGGCTCCTGGTCGCGGAGCCACTGGAGCGAGGCCTCGAGGTCGACCATGGCCTGCTCGAAGGCCGCCTCCACCTCGTCGACCGACTGGCCGCCGGCGAGGTCTTCGCCCCAGGCCACCATGTCGTTGCCGCCGACGGTGAACACCACCAGGGTGGGCCGGTCCGTGGGCTCGGCGAAGCAGGTGGAGAGCTGCTCTCCTCCGACCAGCAGGTCGTCGATGCGGGCGCCCCACTCGGAGCAGTCCGCCACCTCGACGTCGCCGAAGCGCTCCTGGAGCCCGGCCACCACCAGGGAGGTGTAGTACTCGTCCTCCCGGGTCGGCGGGGTGCCGGCGGTGATGGAGTCGCCGAGGAACACGACGCGGCCCACCGCGCCGACGTCCTGGTGGTCGGTGCCGAGGCAGTGGTCGGGGACGACGAGCTCGAGGCCGTCCGGCAGCTGGTCGTAGTCGGCCGCCACGGCTCCCTCGCCCAGGTGGGGGAAGCAGCGCTCCCGCAGGGTGGGCTCTGGCTCGGGCGTGGTCGCGGGCGGGTCGTCGGTGGCGGTACAGGCCAGCAGAAGGGGCAGCCAGGTCATGTCGCCTCCCGGTGCAGCCTACCCTCACCACAGGCCGTTGAAGGTGAAGTACAGCCAGCAAGCGGCCACGGCGCTGCAGATTCCCACGAAGTCGGCGGTGAGCGCGGCGGCCATGGCGTGGCGGATGCGCTGCACGTTCACGGCGCCGAAGTAGACGGCCAGGACGTAGAAGGTGGTCTCGGTGGAGCCCTGGAGGGTGCTGACGACGTAGCCGATGTAGCTGTCGGGGCCGTGCTCGTTCATGGTGGCCATCATCACGCCGTAGGCGCCCTGGCCGGAGAGGGGACGCATCAGGGCCATGGGGAGGGCCTCGGCGGGCAGCCCGAGGGCCATGGTCCACGAGCCGACGGCGGCCACGAACATGTCGATGGCGCCGGAGCCCCGCAGCATGCCGACGGCCGCCAGGATGGACACCAGGTACGGGATGATGGTGACGGCGATGCGCCATCCTTCCTTGGCGCCCTCGACGAAGGCCTCGTAGACGGGCACGCCGCGGACCGCGCCAGCGGTGATGAAGCCCACGACGATGGCGGGCACGATCCAGGGCCCGACCTGATCGCCGAAGACCAGCGCGATGGGGACCATGCACAGCCCGGCGCCGATGGCGAGGATCGAGACCCACAGGGGGTAGGCGCCGTCGGCGTCGTCGTCGATCCGGGCGTCCTCGGCCAGGGGCGGCGCGTCGGTGAAGCGCTGGTAGAACTTGGTGGCGAGGATGGCGGCCGTCGTGGAGAAGATGGTGGCGAACAGCGTCGTCGACATGATGGCGGAGGGCGCCTCGCTGCCCAGGGTGGCCCGGATGGCGATGACGCCGGTGGGCAGCAGGGTGACCGAGCTGGTGTTGATGGCCAGGAACAGGCACATCGCGTTGGTGGCGGTGCCCTTCTCGCCGTTGAGGGTGTCGAGCTCCTTCATGGCGGCGAGGCCGAAGGGGGTGGCGGCGTTGCCGAGCCCCAGGGCGTTGGCCGACATGTTGAGGATCATCGCCGACATCGCTGGGTGGTTCGGGGGCACGTCCGGGAAGAGGCGCACCATGATCGGGCGCAGGAGCTTGGCGATGACCGTGGTCATGCCGGCCCGCTCGGCCACCTTCATGAGTCCGAGGAAGAAGGACATGGCGCCGATGAGGGGGAAGACGATGGAGATCACCGCCGCCTTGGCCATGTCGAAGAGGCCGTTGGTGAAGGCGACGATGGGGCGCGGCGGGGGCTCTGGGGGCGCCGCGGGGGGGCTCTCGAGCTGGGTCACCCGGTCGGAGAGCGCGGCGAGCTGGCCCTCGAGGGAGTCGTCGTGCTCGGCAGGTGCCGGCATGGGGGCCTCGACGGGGACGGGCTCGGCGGGTGGGTCCCAGGCGAGCTGGGCTTCCCGTCCGGCGGCCACGAGGAAGGCGACCAGGATCATCGCGGTGAAGATGCGATTCACAGGCCCTCCGCGAAGCGCTGCACGGCGCCGAGCATGTCGGTGTCGACGTCGTCCTGGGTCTTCCCCGTCTGCTTGCACCAGGTCTTGGTGACCTGCAGCGAGTGGTCGCCGGTGTCGACGACGTGGAGGGTGGACGGCGCCGTCATCTGGCTCCGCACCTCCTCGAGCACCTCGAGGGGACACAGCTTGTCGCGGGTTCCCTGCACGAAGAGGATGGGCACGGCGAGGTCGAGGAGCACCTGATCCCGCCGCTTCCCGCTCTGGGAGACCAGCGGGTAGCCGAAGCAGACGACGCCGGTCACGGTGGGGTCCTCCACGGCCAGGTGGCAGCTGACCCGGCTCCCCATGGACTTGCCCGCGAGCAGGACCCGCTCGCCGTGGGCGGCACGATGGTCGTCGAGGGCGTCGCGGTGGGCCTGCAGCAGGGTCGGCATGCGGTCGGGACGGCGCTTGCCGGCGGCCATGTACGGGTAGTCGAAGGTGGCGACGGGGCCGATGACGGCCAGCTTGTGGGCCCAGGCCCGCATCCAGCGGTGCTGGGAGCCGGCGCCGGCGCCGTGGGCGAAGAGGACGGGGAGGCTCATCGGGCGGCGAGGTCGCCTGGAGACAGGCGCGACAGGTGGGGGGACAGCTCGGCGTGCAGGGCGGCGGCTTCTTCGCTTCCGTCGTCCTGCAGGGCGACGTGGAGCAGGGCGAAGCGGTACTCCAGGGCGAGCTGGTCTTCGGCCGAGAGCGTCAGGTGGGGCTGCACGGTCTCGAAGGCGAGCACGGCGCGGGTCCATGTGGCCTCGGTCTCGGCGTCGGTCAGCGCGATGCGGGTCTCGACCTCCACACCCTCGACCTCGGCGTGGAGGGTGGTGGCGCCGTCGACGAGGAGCAGCAGGTCGCGGTCGAGGGCCTGAGCTGCCTCGGCGGGGTTGGTCGTGGGGGTCTCGGGGTCGTCGGCGAGGGGGTTGCACGCGACCAGGAAGGCGCTGCACAGGAGGGGCAGCAGCCGGGTGGCTGAACGGGACATGGGAGGGGACTCGGCGGGGAGGGGAGGAGGGACCCGTAGTATACACCGAACCGGTCGCTTCGTCTGCCCAGGAGGTCGTGAGCGCCTGCCTCGTCACCGCGAGCTCGTGGACACGCTGCCGGAGCTCCCACGAACCTCCCCACCGGCCGAGCTCCCGGCCGGCAGGGGCGCCTTCCCGTCCGCGACGTCGGTTCGACGCCGTCGACGTGGTGGCCTGGTCCTGGTGCGCTTCTCGTCGATCAGAGGGGGAGAAGCACGTTGGGGAGGTCCATGGCGTCCTCGCAGGTGCCCAGCGTGTACGGCCAGATGGTGGCCACCGGCGCGACCACGTTGAAGTAGGGCCAGGAGTTGGCCGGGTCGTGGTAGATGCGCTCCACATCGTTGGCGCCCAGGTAGCCGCTCGCGGCCTGCGGGCTTCCGCTCATCTCCACGTACGCACGGTCCTCGAATGCGCCCGGGTCCGGAATCTGGACCCAGGTGGTCGAGGCGTCGTCGCCGATCAGCAGGTCGACCGGCGCGACCGGCATCGCAGGCAGCTGGGTATCGCACAGGTAGTCGCGGCCCATGCCTCCGGCGATCTTGTCCTCGCCGGTGCCTCCGAACAGGATGTCCATGTCGTCGCGACCCCAGATCTCGTCCTCGCCGGCCCCGCCGTGGACGATGTCGTCGCCGGCCCCAGCGTCGATGTCGTCGTCGCCGTCCCCTCCGAGGACTCGGTCGGCGCCGGCACCGGCGAACACGGTACTGGAGGGCGAAGACGGATGCACGATGATGTCGTCGTCTCCGTCCCCACCGTCGATCCAGTCACTGCCGCCACCGCCTTCGATGTGGTCGTCGCCTCCTCCACCCTGGATCTCATCGATCCCCGTGCTCCCGAACAGGAAGTCACCTTCGCTCCCTCCGTACATCGTGGTGGGTTTCGAGGGATGAGCGATCAGGGTGTCGACGTCGGCTTCTCCGAACAAGGTCACGTTGCCACCGCTGGCCGCGCCGCCGATCAGGGTGTCATTGCCGTCCCCTCCGAACAGGTCGATCTGACCACCGACGGCCGAGCCGCCGGCGACCAGGGTGTCGTCGCCGCCTCCTCCGTCGGCGATGTCTGCCGGGCTGGCGCAGCCGTCCCCGTTGCCGGTGTTGAGGAAGTCGTTGCCATCGTGCCCGCGGATCACGTCACATCCGTCCCCGCCGTCGAGTTGCTCGGTGTAGTTGCTCCTCGCCCAGTTGGAGCCGTCCAGGAAGTCTCTGCCGGAGCCTCCCTTCACGACGGCCGACCGGGGCCCGTCCGGTCGCGCGGTGAGGTCGTAGTCGGTGCCGCTGTCATGGATGGTGAGGTCGATGTCGTCCACTCCCTCCGTACCCACGATGAACACGAAGTCCGTGCCCTGTGTGGTGGTCGCCTCGGTGACGTTCTGGCAGCAGAACGCGGTCTGGTCGCACACGCCGAAGGCCGTGACGACCTCGGAGTTGGGGTAGCTACCGACGTCCATCACGACGCCGTTGTCGCATTCGGGTTGGAGCGCCAGATCGCACGTGAACGCCTGAGTGTCGCTGTCGTAGGTGCAGATGTCCTTGCAGATCGACGTGGGCGAATCGCTTGGCACATCGACGCAGTCGCCGGCTGGGACGGGTTTGGCCATGGCCAGCAACGGGGCCATCAGGCCCAAGCAGACGAGTGGGAAGAAGATGCGGGTCATGGGGTCTTTCCTGGTCTCGAGGTACGCGGGCTGCGATGCCCTCCTCGAAACCTAGGAGCCGCCACTGGTACGTTCTGTCTCAGGTGCGTCTCAGGGACTCCGGTTGGCGTAGGTGCGCCCTCGGACTCACTCCCCGCCGGTGTCGACCGCCTCCGGTCGCCCGGTATCCGCCGCCGTGTCCAGCAGATCGACCGGGGGCGCCTCCTCCTCGGACCCGTCCTCCTTCCCCGCCCGCACGGCGTCGTCCGACCCTCCCCGAAGTCCCTTCTTGAGGGCCCCGAAGGCCTTGTCGACGTTGCGTCCGCCCCCGGTCTGCTTGGCGCGGACGGTGCCGTCGTCGGGCCCGCCGAGGTTCTTGACCGCCTTGCCCAGGGACCTGGCCACCGACTTGTGCAGGCCCCCCACGTAGGAGGACAGCAGCAGGTCGAAGGGGGAGAAGGCGGGGTCGGAGAGGTCGCCGTCGATCTCGATGGGGATGGAGACGGTGTTGTCGCTTCCCTTCACCGCACCGAAGCCGACGTTCGCCATCCCGGCGACGGCGCTCCCCTGCATCTTCAGGCTCCGACCGGTGCCGTTGCCTCGCATGCTCACCTGGGAGCCCTCGAGGTTCACCCGGAGCGCCGCTCCGCCGCGTCCTTGCTGGATCTCCATGTTGAACCGTGACATCGGGTCGTCCAGGTACATGCCCATCTCACCGAGCACCAGTCCCCGCACCCCGACGTCGGCCTGGATGACGCCGGCCGGCTCCACGTGGCCCTGCATCGCCAGCTTGCCGCCAGCGAAGTCCCCCTCGAGGGAGACCGGCAGGTGCCCCTGGGCGTCGTGGGGGCCGAGGGCGACGTCGAGGGTGAGGTCCCAGGTGGTGTGGGGGTTGGCGATGCCCTCGTCGGCGAGGTGGAGGAGGAGGCCGGGGGCCTGGATGGAGCGAGGGGCGTAGGGGCTGCCGGGGAAGGCGACGCCGAAGTAGGGCTCCGTTCCGCGGAAGGCCCCGCCGAGCCAGACAGGGGCGTGGTCGGCGGCGATGGGGGGCAGGTCGAGCTTGCGCTCTTCGTGGAGGCGGGTCCAGGCCTCGGCGCCGGTGAGGGTGACGGTGCCGTCGACCCCGAGGTCCGCGGTGTCGACCGAGGCACGGACGCGCTCCCAGCGGGCCTCGACGGAGGTGAGCTCGCCGCCGGCGACGGTCCACCCCTCGGGGGCGATGTCGACCTCGGCCGCCGAGATGCGGTCCGCGTGGACGGGGATGGTGCCGGTCTGGCCCTGAACCAGCAGGTCGGCGCGCTGGATCTGCAGCTCCTGCACCGACACGCCCCCGGCGAATCCCCCCAGGCGGAAGACGGCCTCTGGGACGCCGAAGGCATGGGCCCCCCACGCGATGGTGCCGGTGAGGCCCTCGACGTCCACGGTGTCGATGGCCAGGCCGTCGGTCGCGGGGGTGAGGGAGCCGGCGGGCACGTCGACCCGCTCCACGGCGAAGCGGGCCTTGCCGCCTCCGCCCACGGAGACACCGCGGATGTCGACGGCGGGCCAGGCGATGGACCGACCCGGCGTGAGGGTGGTGGGCTGGCCGAGCTCCACGTGGCGCACCGTGGCCTCGAAGGCGCCGTCGGAGAGCCGGATCCCCTCGGCGGTGGTGGCGTCGAGGGTGACGAGGTCGCCCCCGAGGCCGAGGTCGCGGACCGTGGCCCGGTCCACGTGGACGGGGAAGCTGCCGGCACGCCCGGTGACGTCGATGGTGACGTCGGCGGCCGACACCGCCCCGAAGGACATGCCGCCCCGGACGGCGGCGAGGCCCAGCAGGCCCTCGGGGAGGCCGAAGGACTGGGCGGTCCAGCTGGACGTGCCGCGGACCCCCTGGACGTCGAGCTCCTCGAAGGCGAGACCGGTGCGCCCCGGGGTGAGGGCGCCGCCGCTGATCGCCATCCGGTCGACGGCGAGCTGCTCGGCCCCGTCGAGGGTGACGACGAGCTCCTCCACGAGCCCCGGTCCCCAGGCGAGGCGCGCCCCCGGTCGGAACTGGAGGGAGGTGCTGGTGGTGCCGGCGCTGGCTTCCGCGCTGGCCGCGCCCACGGCGGTCTGACGGAAGACGACGCGGGGGGCGCGGACCGGCGGCAGACGGGCCCCCTCGGTGGCGCTCAGCAGCACGTCGAGGGCGGGCCAGCCCTGGCGGGTGGTGGTGGAGCGAAGGCCGGTGACGGTGAGCTCGTCGAGGACCACCTCCTCGTCGGCCAGGGTGAGGGGCTGATCGATGCGGGTCCGCAGGTCGCGGCAGTGGAAGACGTTGCCGGCGCTCAGGGAGAAGCCGTCGGACTGGAGCTGGCCGACGGTGAGGCTGGGGCCGGCGAGCAGGTCGAGGGTGACGTCGTTCTCGGCCTGGATCCGGGGAACCGTGGCCTTCAGGCCGTCGAGGGTGAGGGCCACGCCCTCGGCGACGAGGCCGTCGACGACCAGCTGGGTCGTGGTGGGGGTCAGGGTGTCGGTGAGGGCGAGGCGCAGGCGATCGACGCCGACGTGCTGGGCGGGCAGCGCGACGCCCTCGAGCTCCGCGCCGCCGAGCTGCAGGGTGAACGGACCGACGCCGGAGGGAGGCACGAGGGTCGCTCCGTCGGCGATGCGGGCGGATGCGGCGGTGAGCTCGTGGCCATCGAGGGCGACGCGGAGGCCGTCGACGGTGACGGTGGGCACCACCAGCTGGGGGAGCTCGACCCCCGAAGGGAGCGGGCTCTCGCCGCGGAGGAGGGCGAGGGTGGTGGTGGGGAGGGCGAAGCTGTCGCCGTCCCGCTGGGGATGCAGGTCGACCCCCTCGAGGTGCAGCCCCTCCAGCTTCCAGGCCGTGGGGGTGCCGAGGAGCTCGCGGGGGTCGCCCTCGAGGGAGAGCTGGTCGATGTGGAGGACCTCGCCGTCGAGGGCGTCCTTCACCGACAGGTCGTGGACGGTGACCGAGCGCAGGCCGATGGACATCTTGCGGAAGGTGATCTCGTCGCCCGTCGTCTGCGCGAGGGTGTCCCGCAGGGCGTCCTCCCACTGGGAGGTGATGCCTCGGTAGACGACCCAGCTGCCCACGCCGGCCAGCCCGAGGGTGCCAGCGACGCCGAGAGCACCGCTCAGACCGAGGCCCGCGAGGCAGCCCGCACCCCGGGCGACCAGCCGTCGCTTCGCCATCCAACGTCCTCCGGGGGCGATTGTATGCGGACCGACAGACTTCCGCAGTCGGCTGGCGACGGCCTGTGAGAGCGGTCACCGGCGCGTGTATGCTGCGCCATGCGCACCATGCCCTCCTCCCAACGTGCTCGTCGTGCCCTTCAGGTCGTCGAGGCCCTCCAGTCCTCCCTCGTGGCGAGGCTCACCCGGGCGGCCGCCAGCAGCGGTCACGAGGTGGACTTCACGCCCGTCGACTGGGACCGAGATGGCGGGCGTCACGGAGGTGGCGTGCGCTACGGGACCGGCGACAACGGAGCCTACGACCGCGCCAGCGTCAACGTCTCCGCCATCCACTACGACGACATGCCGGAGCGGCGCCTGGCGGGGGCCACGGCCCTCTCGGCCATCACCCACCCCCGCAACCCCCACGCACCGTCGATGCACATGCACATCAGCCACACGGAGATGCGGGCCCAGGGGGAGCAGCCCCGTCGCGCGGTGTGGCGGGTCATGGCGGATCTGAACCCGTCGATTCCCTACGACGACGACCGCAGCACCTTCCTGTCGACGCTGGAGCGGGCGACGGGGGACACCTGGGAGGAGGGGCGCGCGCAAGGGGACCGCTACTTCCACATTCCCGCCCTGGACCGGACCCGGGGCGTCGCCCACTTCTACCTGGAGTCGTGGACCTCGGGCGACCCGGACCACGACGAGGTCTTCGCCCGATCCGTGGGGACCGCGGTGATCGATCGCTACGGCAGCATCCTCGAGGGTCGGATGGGGACGGAGGCCAGCGACGAGGACCGTGCCGCACAGCGCGCCTACCACACGCTGTACCTGTTCCAGGTGCTGACGCTGGATCGGGGCACGACGTCGGGGCTGATGATCCACGACCAGAACGACGTGGGGATCATGGGCTCGCTGCCGAGCGTGGTGGACCCGGCCCTGCTGGCGAGCTGGGGGGAGAAGGTACCTGCGGTGCAGAAGGGGCTCGTGGAGGGGCTGGTCGACGTGCTGAGGGACACCGATGGGCAGGTCACGGTCGAGGCGAAGAAGGCGCTCGCGAACGCGGTGCGGGCGCACTACCGGGCCCATCCGGAGGCGCTGGAGCTGCAGGCGCGGGGAAACGTGGTGCCGCCGACGGTCGCGAATCACCGGTAGTACCCCTGCCCCTGCCCCTGCCCCTGCCCCTGCCCCTGCCCGTGCCCGCCCCGGTGGGCCGTAGCCCAGGAGCCACTGAGGCCGTGACCAACGGCACCGCGGTCGTGTACGACGCTCGGTCATCCCATGGCGACCGGTGCGTCTTAGGTTTTGGACCCGTGCCACGGGAGCGGCGATGCGTCGGTTCGATTTCGAGAAGCTGGAGGTTTTCACGATGGCCCTCGAGATGGCCGTTCGCGTCGACCCGATCGCCGACCACCTGCCGCGAGGTCGTTCGTACATGCGAGACCAGCTGCGACGAGCGGCCAACTCAGTCCCCCTGAACATCGCGGAGGGGGCAGGGGAGTTCTCGCCGGCCGTAGTTCGTAGCGGATAGCGCCTACGGCTCCTCCCTTGCCCCTGTCCTTGCCCGCGTCAAGGTGTCGTTGGGCTCGAACTCATTCGAAGCACTCAACCGATGGGCCGCTGGGGCCACCTCCTGTGTTGCCCCGATCATCGAGCCGATTCCGGAGGGGCAGGGGCAGGGGCAGGGGGAGGGGGAGGGGCTGGCTAGGGTACGCCGTGGAAGCTCCGCGCGAACAGCTCCTCGATGGCCTCGCGCCCGCCGGGCTGAAGCATCCGGGTGCCGGTCCCGGTGACGTGGAGCGACCGGATGATCGGCGTGCCCGCCACCCAGCTGCCGTTGTCCCACCGGTGCCAGCCGCCGCGGTCCTGGTCGAAGACCCACAGGTCGCGGGACCACATGCGGGCGAGCTCGACGGACCAGCCGGTGCCGCCCTTCACGGTGTCGTCGGGCTGGATGACGCCGACCACGAAGACCTGCTGGCTGCGGCTCACCATGTGCCACAGGGTCTGGAGCACGCCCCGGATGAGCCCGCCCTGGTCGTTGTAGGTGCGGTGGAGGCGCTTGCTCACGTACTGGAGGCTGACGTCGCCGGCGGCCAGCTCGCTGGGAGACAGCTCGTAGCGGCCCTCGCTCCGGGCCTGCAGGTGGCCCTCGAAGGTGAACGCCACCTCGGTGAGGCCGTAGCGGGAGGCCACCTCGCCGAAGCAGGCCTCGCTGCCCTTGGCGCCGCCGGTGTACAGCGTGACCGAGCCCGGGTGCACGGTGCCGGCCATCTTCTGGGCGACGTCCTCGGTGGACGGCCGCAGCAGCGAGCTGGGGTCGGTGGGGAAGGCGTGGGCCGTTCCGTCGAGAGAGACCTCCACCAGGGGGCCGTCGGGCCGGAGCCGGAGGATGGCCGCGCAGGTCTGCAGGAGCTCTGGGGCCAGGTCTTGCGCGGCGTTGGGGTCGATCCGCACGCCCAGCCACACGAAGGCGCCCACCTTCCGGGCGAGGTCGGCGAGGGGGGAGAGGTTGCGGAGCAGCTCGGCCGGGTCCATGGCGTCGACGACCAGCACCTCGGGACGGAACTGCGCGGCCTCGGTGAGCAGGGTCAGGTGCTTCTCCACCTGGTGCACGTCGAAGGGCCGGCCGGCGAAGCTGTGGATCATCCGGTTCCGCTCGGCACCGACCTGGGCCTGGTGCACCTCGCGGCCGTCGGACAGGAGCTTTCCCTGGGCGGCGATGGCGCGGAAGATCTCGTCGTAGTGGGCCCTGGCGTGATCCACCGTGTCGGTGAGCGCCACGTGGAGCACCCCCACCTGGCGCAGGAGGGCCTGGAGGGCCAGGTGGACGAGCATGGCGGACTTGCCGACGCCGGCTGGGGCCAGGACGAGGCCGATGCCGCCGGGGACGACGCGGTCGCCGAGGGCGTCGGCCAGCGGGGCCACGGGGCTGCCGGGGTAGAGCTCCTGGGACACCGAGTCCTCCTGGGCCGAACGGGTGATCGGCTGCGGCGGGGGCATAACGGATTCGGAGCCCCTGGGAAGCCCCAGGATGCAGGTCAGCGCGCCGTCGTGAAGGTCGCGGTCCAGTTGAAGCCGGCAGAGCCCGAGGTCGCGGAGCCTGAGAAGGCCCCTTCCAAGGTGTCATCGTCGGGGAAGCGGCCGGTCCAGTTGTCGGTGGGCATGAAGGTCGGATTCCAGTTCATCCGTGCGACGCCCTCGGCGTTCGGGTCCACGGTGATGCTCCCCTCGATGTCGATGACCAGGGTCTGTCCGGAGAGGATGCCCGACGGGGAGCAGACCGTGGAGCCGCTGATCTGGGGGACCGCCGCGGTGTCGACCGTCAGCGTCAGGTCGGCGTCGCAGGAGTCGTAGTTCACGACGAAGCCGACGTCCTCGATGTCGACGTGGATGGTGCCGACGTAGGTGCCGTCGCGGGTGAACGGCCCGGTGTCGCCGGTCGAGCCGGTGTCGGTGTCGGTGTCGGTGTCGGTGTCGGCATCGGCATCCGCGTCGGCATCGGCGTCGGCATCGGCATCCGCGTCGGCATCGGCATCCGCGTCGGCGTCGGCGTCGGCATCGGCATCGGCATCGGCATCCGCGTCGGCGTCGGTGTCGGTGTCGGTGTCCGCGACGCTGTCCGTGGTGGTGTCGGTGTCGTCCTTGCCGCTGCACGCAACGAGGAGCAGGGCCAGAGTGAGGGTGCGCATGAAGTCCTCCGAGCTGTCGCAACGTAGCAGGGCGGGCGGCGACCCACGGGACACGCTTTGCGTCGCGTCCTGGGGTAGGCTCCGCCGGCTTGGAGGTCGAGATGACGAAGCGTTGGAGTGTGTGGGCCCTCGGTGCCCTCGGTGCATGGTGTCTTGCCTGTAGCGGCGAGGTCACGGTCAACGACGAGCCCATCGGTGTCGACGACGAAGCCGAAGAGGCAGAGGAGGGCGAGGAGGGCGAGGAGGGCGAGGACGCCGAGGAAGAGGAAGCGGACGACGGCGGCGGGGACGGCCCGGGCCGCAAGGAGGTCGTGGAGGCCCTCAAGGCCCTCGACGCCAAGGTCAGTGACCTCGGAGACTCGTGCAAGGGGGCCGCTGGCAACACCAAGCAGCCCGTGGCCAAGTGGATCAACGCCCAGCGCAAGACGGCGGACAAGACGGAGATCGGCTGCGAGGGCACGACCTGCAGCGTGAAGATGACCGGCCCGCCGGACGCCGAGTGGATGCTGAACGTCCAGTTCGAGCTGGTCGACGGCGCGATCGACGTCGACAGCTTCGAGTGTCAGGCCGCGGGCTGACGACGGGGCGTCACTGGAAGCGCTCGGCCCACACGGCCTCGTTGCACGTCTCCATCTCGTCGCAGCTCTGCGCGGCCTCGATGCAGGTGGAGATGGAGCGGGGCCACCCCTCGCAGGCGACGAGGCACTCGGCCTCGGTCCGCTCGTCGCAGCGGAGGGCGTGGTCGGCGCAGGCCGCGTCACAGTCGACGCCCAGCTCCTCGTCGCCGCTCCACACGAGGCATCCGTCGCCGGGCAGGTCGGCGTAGCGCTCCAGGTGGGTGGCGAGGGGAATGGTGGCCACGAGGGCCGGGTAGCGCTCGATGACGGCGCCGGGCCGACCGGGGCCCTCCAGGGCATGGCCGTCCCACATGGTGTAGACGGTGCCCTCGCCCAGCAGGCGCAGGCGTCGCTCGGTGATGGTGTTGCCGCTGCCCCACAGGCCGGCCACGTCGTATCGGAAGGGGCTCCCATCCTGGGAGTCGCGGCGGAATACGTCGCCGCCTTGGATCACGGGTCAAAAGTCGATGAGCAGTGGGTCGTCGCCCCACATGTCGTTCACCAGCTCCCGGCCCAGCAGCTCGTCGACCACGTAGGCTCGCCCACGGGTGCCGTCGAAGACGGAGAGCACGCGGGTGTCGGCGGCGGTGACGTCCCGGCAGGGGGTGAAGATCGGGTCGTCGACCGGCACCAGCTTCAGGCCCTCCTCCTGCGCGCAGTAGTAGAAGCCGTCGATCCGGGTGTCCGTCTCGCCGCGGGCGATGCACGAGGTGTCGGTGGGTCCGGCGTAGGGGGCCTTGGCGCCGGGGGCGCGGCCGTCCCGGTAGTCGGTCGGGGCGCTGTTGCAGGCCATCAGGGCGAGCACGGGAAGGACGAGCCTCATGGGGACCTCTCGCGAAGGGGGCCGGACCACGCCACACCCAGGGAGCCTCGGGTGAGCACGGCCCAGCGTCGACCCGCCACGACCTGGGACGCGGAGGCCACGACCGACCAGCGGTCGGACAGGGGGACCAGCGCGCCCAGCTCGAGGGTGAGCCAGGAGGGATTGTCGACGACGAGGGGACCCTTGCCCCACTCGTCGAGGAAGACGTCGGGGGCGTCGCCGTCGCCGAGGGACACAGTGGCGTCGGCGCCGAGCCAGGCGTCGAACGGGCCGGCCTTCACCCCGAGCTGGGCGCGGGCTGGAAGGGCGGTGGAGTAGCCGCGGTTGCGGATCCGAACGCCTCCCTCGAACAAGGCCCAGCCGTGGAGCGGCCCGGTGCCGGTGCCGATGCCGCCGAGGGCCTCGGCCTCGAGGGTTCCCTGGCCGAGAGGGACACGGTCGTCGGTGAAGTCGGCGTTCGCGGGCGCGGTGCGCAGCGCCCGTGGATGGTTGTCGTACAGCGGAGCCCGACCGCCGCCGTACAGCGACAGCGCCAGACCCTTGGGCGTCGTGGTGCCGATGCGGGCTCCGGCAGACAGGTCTCCGAGGCCGAGGTTCTGCTGCACGATGGGCGGCTCGGAGCCGACAGCCCAGCTCCAGCGCTGGGTGGCGAAGCGGCCGGGAAGGGAGGCGACGACCTCGACTCCGTGGCCGAGGCCAACCTCGCCGTAGGCGGCCACGTCGACCCCGACGTAGCGTCCGCTGTCGAACAGGACGCCGGCGTTCCCGAACAGAGTGGGGTCCGAGACCGAGGTGCGGGCGCCGTCGGCGTCGTGGAGTGAGCTGCTGGTCGACGCCGATACCGATCCCTGCAGCCAGGCCTCCCCCGGGCCCTGGACCCAGACCCCGGCGTGGGCCGTGTCGAGCACGGCCATGACCAGTGCTCCCAGCATCATCGACTCCTTCTCCCTGAGCAGCGACGGGCCCCGCGGCGACTGCCGGGGACCCGTCTCGTAACCAAGGGGACGACCTACTTCTTGGCCTTCTCTTCCTGGTACTTGGTCTTGAGCTCCTCGGCGACGCCGGCGGGAACCTGGCCGTACTTGGCGAACTCCATGGTGAACTCGGCCTTGCCCTGGGTCGCGGACCGCAGGGTGGTGGAGTAGCCGAACATCTCGGAGAGCGGGACCTCGGCGTCGACGACGCTGTAGCCCTCTTCCTCGGTGGAGCCGATGATCATGCCGCGGCGGCCCATGATGGTGGACACGATGTTGCCGTGGAACTCGGCGGGGCCTTCGACGCTCACCTTCATGATGGGCTCGAGGATGACCGGGTTGGCCCGCGGGTAGGCATCACGGAAGGCACCGCGCGCCGCGGCCTGGAAGGCGTTGTCGCTGGAGTCGACCGCGTGGCTGGAGCCGTCGTTGATCTCGACGAACACGCCGGTGACCGGAGCACCGATGAGCAGGCCCTTGTCCATCATGGACTGGAAGCCCTTGTCACAGCTCGGGATGAACTCCCGCGGGATGACGCCACCGGTGATCTTGTCGTTGAAGAAGTAGTGCTGGCCTTCCTCCTCGGGGGGAGCGAGGTAGCCCGCGACGCGACCGTACTGGCCGGAGCCACCGGTCTGCTTCTTGTGGGTGTAGTTGAAGTCGGCCCGGCTCGTGATGGTCTCCCGGTAGGCGACCTGCGGCGGGCTGGACTCGACCGGCACCTTGTACTCGCGACGCATCCGCTCGAGGTACACGTCGAGGTGCAGCTCGCCCATGCCGGAGATGATGGTCTCACCGGTCTCGGGGTCGGAGGCGACGCGGAAGGTGGGGTCTTCCTTGCTGAAGCGCTGCAGGGCCTTGGAGAGGTTCTGCGAGTACTTGCTGTCGGCGTTGATGGTGTAGTGGATGACCGCGTCGGGGACGTGGATGTCGGTCATGGAGATCGCGACGTTGCCATCGGTGAAGGTGTCGCCGCTGTGGCAGTCGACGCCGAAGAGCGCGACGATGTCGCCGGTGGTGGACTGCTCGATGTCCTCCATCTCGTCGGAGTGCATCCGGACGAGGCGGCCGACCTTCACCTTCTTCCGGTCCCGCTGGTTGTAGATGAACTCACCCTTCTTGAGCGTGCCCTGGTAGACGCGCACGTAGGTGAGCTGGCCGTAGCGGCCCTCCTCGAGCTTGAACGCCAGGCCGACGAAGGGCTTGCTCTCGTCGGGCTCGACCACCACCTCGGGGGGGTTGTCGGGGTCGGCGTCGAGGTCGAAGCCCTTGTTCTCCACCTCGTGGGGGGCGGGAAGGTAGGCCGTGACACCGTCGAGCAGCGCCTGAACGCCCTTGTTCTTGTAGGCGGAGCCGCAGAACACGGGGACGATCTGGTTGGCGATGGTGGCCTTGCGGATGCCGGCCTTCAGCGTCTCGAGCTGGACGTCTTCCTCGAGCATCTGCTCCATGAGCTCGTCGTCGAACATGGAGACGGCGTCGAGGAGCTCCTCGCGGTAGGCGGCGGCATCGTCGGCCATGTCGGCCGGGATCTCGTCGATCCGGATGTTCTCGCCGTTGTCGCCCTCGAAGTAGATGGCCTTCATCTCGACGAGGTCGACACAGCCCTTGAGCTGGTCCTCGAGGCCGATGGGCAGCTGCACCATGTGGGCGTTGAGGCGGAGCTTGTCGCGGAGCTGGTTGCGCACCTTGACGGGGTTGGCGCCCTGGCGGTCCAGCTTGTTGACGAAGGCGAGACGCGGCACGCCGTAGCGACGCATCTGGCGGTCGACCGTGATCGACTGGGACTGCACACCGGCCACGCCGCAGAGGACGAGGATGGCGCCGTCGAGCACGCGGAGGGCGCGCTCCACCTCGATGGTGAAGTCGACGTGTCCGGGGGTGTCGATGATGTTGATGTGGTGGCCCTTCCACTCGGTGTGGGTGGCCGCCGACTGGATGGTGATTCCACGCTCGCGCTCGAGCTCCATGGAGTCCATCTTGGCGCCGACACCGTCCTTTCCGCGAACCTCGTGGATCGCGTGGATCCGGTTCGTGTAGAAGAGGATGCGCTCGGTCAGGGTGGTCTTTCCGGAATCGATGTGGGCAGAGATCCCAATGTTCCGGATCTTGGACATGTCGCTCATGGCCAGCTCCATGTGGGGCGTGGTTCGGGCTGGCGCGAAGCGCACCAGAGGCGGCCGGACATAGCGTCGGAGCCCCCGCGGGGCAACTGCAGAGCGGTACCTGAGCAGGTACGCCCCGCCGAGGGAGCGGGGCGCGCGGGTGCGGGACGCCTCTCGGGCGGCTCAGAAGGGGGTTTCGTTCGTGGCTGCGAGGCCACCGACCCAGTCGAGCAGGCGGCGCCAGTCTCCGTCGGCCCCGTCCACCGTGAACTGGCAGTGCACCACCAGTCCCCTGGCGTCTGCGACGATCCGGACCACGTGGGCAGCGAGCCGCATGCCCTCGATGCCCGCCGACCGGGCGGTCTCGGAGTACGACACGACGAGGCGGAAGGGGTCGCCCCAGTGCAGGTGAGGTCGTGAGTTCGGGGCGGCAATGATCCGGCAGCCGCCGAGGGAGACGTCGACGATGAGGCCTGCGGCCGGGGTGTCGATGCCCCGATGCCCGAACAGGATGGGCACGAGGGGATCGGGCTCGTAGCGAGGGGCCGCGCGGCGGTCGTCCGGCGCCTGCCGCTTGGCGGACTGAACCGCCTGGGACGTGGGGTTGACCATGGGTCCTCCAGGCCCTCTTCTCGGCCCTGGCGCGACCGGATTGAGGATCCTGTGGCCAGATCGCCTGGTTTCTACAGCCCGAGCTCGCGGCACGCGAGGCCCTGGAGCCAGGAGACCGTGTGGGCCTCGGCGTCGGCCTCTGCCACACCCAGCATGCGGGCATGCTGGCGGGGACTCTCCACCACGATCCTCGCCATGGTGTGCATCAGCGTGAGGACGAACAGGCGGTTCTCGACGTCGCTCCGGTCCGGTCGAAGGACGCGGATGATGGTCAGGGCGCGGCCGATGAGGGGCTCCGACCAGGTGTCGAGGATCGCGTCCCGGTGCTGGCCCTCGTCGAGCACGTTCCGCATCAGGAGCTGGATGTGGAGGCGGTGGGCCCGGATGAAGGACCACGCCTGGGCGATGATGCCGTGGACCGTCTCCCGGGGATTGGCGCCGAGCTGGACGTCCGGGAAGTCGTTGGCGAGGTCCTCGTGGAGGCGCTGGCACACGGTGACGTAGAGGCCGTCTTTGTCCTCGAAGTGGTACGCGAGGGTCGCGACGTTGACCTCGGCGGCCTTCGCGATGGTTCGGATGGAGGCGCCAGCGTAGCCCCGCTCGGCGAACAGGGGCAGCGCCACGTCGAGGATGCGCTCGCGGGTGGCCTCCCCGTCGGCCCGGCTCCGTCGCCCCATGTGCTCTCCTCGGTCGCGCCCCCGATAACGTGGTCGGCGGACTCGCATCGACCGAGGTGGTCGCGTTATCCGCACCCTGCTGCGAGGTCGTCATGTCTGCTGGGGTCCACATCGTGCTGCCGTCGGGCCTGTCCCGCACCCTGTTCGCCGGGCGACCCCTCGGCGACCACCTCCTCGCGGTCGCCGAGGAGGCCGGGCTCCGCAGCCGTCGTGGCATCGGCCCGCTGGTCACGGTCGACGGCCTGTTCGCGGCGGTGTCCCCCGACTCGCTGCGCCGCCTTGCCGACACCCTGTCGAGCCGGGGCGGCATCCTGAAGACCTCCGATGGTCGGGTCGTGGCGACCGCTCGCACCGAGGGCGACCCCGCGTCGGACCCCCGCCAGCTGCTGTCGAACCCCAACGGCGCCCAGCTGGAGGTTCCCGACGAGGAGGCCGTTCGGGTCGAGGACGCCTGGGCCCTGGCCCTCACCGAGAAGGCGGTGGTGCAGCGCTGGCTGAAGCACCTGGCCCAGAAGGGGGTCCGACTCGTCGACCCGGCCCGCATCCACATGGAGTACAGCGTCGAGGTGCATCCGGGTGCCACGCTGTGGCCCGACGTCGTGCTCCGCGGCCACACCGTGATCCACCGGGGGGCCGAGGTGCGCAGCGGTTCCTGGCTCGACGACACCGAGCTCGGGGAGCGGAGCATCGTCAAGCCCAACAGCGTCTGCGAGGGCGCGCTGATCGGTCCCGACTGCGCCATCGGGCCCATGGCCCACCTGCGGCGCGGAGCCGAGCTCCACGACGACGTGAAGGTCGGCAACTTCGTCGAAGTGAAGAAGTCCACGCTCCACAGCGGCGTGCGGGCCTCCCACCTCTCGTACATCGGCGACGCCAGCGTCGGTGAGGCCACCAACATCGGCGCGGGCACGATCACCTGCAACTACGACGGCTTCGGCAAGCACCGCACCGAGATCGGAGAGGGCGCCTTCATCGGCTCCAACTCCGCCCTGGTCGCGCCCATCTCCGTCGGCGACGGGGCCATCGTCGGGGCCGGCTCCACCGTCACGCGGAACGTGCCGCCCGACGCCCTGTACCTGGGCCGGGCCAACGACCGGATCTACGACGGCAAGGCCCCCTCCATCCGCTCTCGGGCCCGTGCCAAGGCGGAGCGGGCCAAGGGCGAGCGCTGAGCCGGGGGAAGCATGAGCGACATCCCGGAAGAGGAGCTGCCGCCGCACCTGGTGCGTCTCAACCCGGAGCAGCATCGGGCGGTCACCACCATCGAGGGACCGCTGCTGATCCTGGCGGGCGCCGGCTCCGGCAAGACCCGCGTGCTGACGCGGCGCATCGCCCACATGCTCCACCGGGGGGTCGACCCTCAACAGATCCTCGCCGTCACCTTCACCAACAAGGCGGCGTCGGAGATGAAGGAGCGCGTGGCGGAGCTCATCGGCGACATGGCCGCCAACGTGTGGGTGAGCACGTTCCACAGCACCTGCTGCCGGATCCTGCGGATGGACATCGAGGCGATGGGCTGGACGAAGCGCTTCGCCATCTACGACGACGACGATCAGCTCCGCCTGGTGAAGGGCATCCTCGACCAGCGGGGCCAGGACAAGAGCGAGGCCCGCGACATCCTCGGACGCATCGACTTCTACAAGAACCGGATGATCCCGCTGGAGAAGGTGGTGCAGGAGCGTCGCACGCACCTCAACGACACCTTCCTCCACGTCTGGCAGGAGTACGACGAGGCCCTCAAGGCCGCCGACGCCCTCGACTTCAACGACCTGATCGGGCGCACGGTGCAGCTGTTCACCGAGCACCCGGCCGTGCTGGCGAAGTGGAGGGAGCGCTTCCACTACGTGATGGTCGACGAGTACCAGGACACCAACCAGGGCCAGTACAACCTCCTGCGGCTGCTGGCCGACGAGCACCAGAACCTCGGCGTGGTGGGCGACGACGACCAGTCCATCTACGGCTTCCGCGGTGCCGACGTCTCCAACATCCTCAACTTCGAGAAGGACTTCCCCTCGGCCACGGTGGTGCGGCTCGAGCAGAACTACCGGTGCAGCGGCCACATCCTGTCGCTGGCCAATGCGGTGGTCGAGAAGAACATGGGACGTCTCGACAAGCGGCTTTGGACCGAGGCCGACAATGGGCCGCGGGTGCAGCTGAAGACGGCGCCGGACGTCGCGGCGGAGGCGAAGTGGGTGGCGACCGCCGTGCACACGCTGCGGCGTCGCGGGCAGGACTACGGTGAGATGGCCATCATCTACCGGACCAACGCCATCGCCCGGCACTTCGAGGGGGCGCTTCGGCAGCTCCACATCCCCTACAAGGTGGTGGGGGGAAAGAAGTTCTACGAGCGTCGCGAGGTCCGCGACGTGCTGGCCTACCTCCGTCTGGTCATCAACCCCAACGACGACGCCGCCTTCCTGCGGGTGATCAACGTCCCTCCCCGCGGCATCGGCGCCAAGACCCAGGCGAAGCTCCGGGAGGACGCCTCGGGTCGAGGCCTGCCGCTGCTCCGGACCGCGAAGATGCGCGGGGGAGGGAAGACCAAGGCCGACAAGGGACTCAAGGCCTTCGCCGACCTCATCGACGACCTCACGATGCGGGCCCGGGAGGTGGAGCCGGCCATGCTGGTGAGCGAGACCCTGGAGCGGAGCGGCTACGCGGCGATGCTCCAGGCCGACACCGACGAGAAGGGGAAGCTGTCCAAGGACAGCGAGTCCCGGCTGTCGAACCTCGAGGAGCTCGTGAAGGACGCAGCGGGCTTCCCCCTTCCGCCAGACGCGGTGTCCACCGTCGACCACCTCACCGCGTGGATGGACCGTGCCGCGCTCACCGGCGCCGACGAGGAGATCCCCGAGGGCGGGGAGGTCACGCTGCTCACCTGCCACAGCAGCAAAGGCCTCGAGTACCCGGTGGTGTTCGTGGTGCAGATGAACGAGGGGATCTTCCCCCACGCCCGGTCCTTCGACACGGGGATCGACGAGGAGCGGCGCCTGGCCTACGTCGCGTTCACGCGGGCCATGAAGCGGCTCGTGGTCACCCGGTCCCAGATGGAGGCCCGTGGCAACAAGGTCGCCGCCCCGTCACGCTTCCTGTTCGGTCTCCCCGGGGAGGTCGTCGATGGCGACCTTCCCACCGGGGACCCGGAGAGCTCCCCCCAGGAGCTTCGGGCCGACACCAGCGAGCGCAAGACGAAGCGCGCCACCTTCTTCGAGAACCGGCGTCAGAAGGCCGTCGCTCCGCCCGTGGAGCACACCCTCAGAGACATCGAGAGCATGGAAGATCTGGTGCCTGGTGCCAAGGTGCACCACCCCCGCCTCGGGGTCGCGTCGATCGCCAAGGTCCAGCAGCAGAAGATCCAGCTGGACTTCGGGGGGGCGGGGCGCCGCTGGATGCCACTGCAGCAACTCCACCAGCTCCAGCTCCTCGTCGAACACTGACGGACCCGTCGTGGCCGTCAGCGTGGGGCGCGCCCCAGGGGCCCCCGACGGCCGTCGCCACGGGTGGGGTCCGACAGTGCGCTTCCCTCCGTACCTTCGACCGGTCGCCGGAGGACCCTCCGATCGTGTCGCCAACATGTGCTAGCGTTCCGCAGCATCCTTCTCCCAGTGAGCCATGATCGTCACCTGCCCGTCGTGCAGTTCCAGCTACAAGGTCAACGAGTCCAAGATCAAGGGGCGAGGCGCCAAGATCACCTGTCCGAGGTGTCGCCAGCGCTTCGTGGTCTACCGTGACCAGCAGGGCGCCAGCATCCCTCCGGACATCGTCTCCCACGACTTTCGCACCCTCGGAATCGTCTGGCGGGTCCGCAAGGGCATGGGGGTCACCTACTCGTTCCACGATCTCGCAGGGTTGAAGGAGGCCATCCACGACGGCCAGGTCAACCACTGGGACTCGATCACCTACGACAACCGGAACTGGGAGCCCATCAAGGATCACGACCCCCTCGATGCGTACTTCTGGGACATCTGGCAGAAGGCGCAGCGTGGTGAGATCACCATTCATCCTCCCGAAGACGAGGAGGAGGACGACGAGGAGGACGAGTCCGACGCGCCCACCACCATCGTGGGACGCGGCTCGCAGCTCGCCAGCCAGATCAGCCAGGCCGTCACCGATGCCGCCACCCCGGCCCCGATGGACAGCCGGGACTCCGGCTACGAAGGTGCCGGGCACCTGGTGCTCGACGACGAGGACGACGAGGACCAGCGCACCGTCATGCACGCGGACGCGATGGACGACGACGACGACGACGACGCCGAGCCCGAGATGGTCGGCGCCACGCCCGAGCCCGCTCCCGAGCACGAGGCGGCGCCTCCAGCGATGATGGACGAGGGCGACGTCGACGACGACGAGCTCGAGGAGGACGGACCGGCGCCCATCATCGCGCCCGAGAACATGGCCACCGACACGTCGGCCCCGCCCCGTCCGGAGCGGCCGCCGGTGCCCACCCCCTCCCAGAAGCCTGCTCCCGCGGCGTCGGAGAGCGGTGGCGGCCTGTCCTTCGGTCTGATCGCCGCGGGCGTCCTCATGTTGGTGGTCCTGGCGGCGGCTGGGATCTGGGGCTCGGGCATCTTCGGGAGCACGAACTCCGTGGAGAAGCCTGCGCCGACGCCCAGCCCCGTGGTGCCGACCAAGCCCACGCCGCCCACGGAGCCGGAGCCGGAGCCCGAGGGCACCGACGAAGACCCGAGCGGAGCGGCCGAGGAGCCGGCCCCCGAGCCTGCCCAGCCCGAGCCGGCCCCGTCGGCCCAGCCCGACCCTGCGCCGACGCCCACCGAGGCTCCTGCGCCGACACCCACCGAGGCTGCTGCGCCGACACCCACCGAGGCTCCTGCGCCGACGGCCCAGCCCGACCCTGCGCCGACGCCCACCGAGGCTCCTGCGCCCGAGCCCGAGCCCGAGCCCGAAGCACCGGCCCCCGATCCGGCTCCGACCGAGCCCGCTCCCGAGGCGCCTGCACCCACCCCCGCGCCCAGCGAGGCCGAGGGCACGCCGTCTGACGGCGGCTGACGGTTGGCACCGTGAAGATCCAGTGTGAGAACTGCGGGACCCAGCACGAGCTGGATCCGCCGAGCTGGGTGGTGTCCACGGGGCGGGCTTTCCGCTTCCGTTGCAGTGCCTGTGGCCACAGCCAGTCGGTGCAGCCCAACGCCATCCCTGCCGCGGGCGAAGAGCGCGAGGTGGAGCCGGCCGACATGGGGGTCACCCACAGCCCGGAGCCCTCGCCGGTGTTCTCGGACCCGTCGCCCGCCGCCGGGAGCCCGCCCGTGACCGGGGCCGCCGAGGCGTCCGACGAGGTCGACGAGGCCGACGAAGGCGTCTTCCTGAAGCAGAACGGCCAGATCTACATGGTGCGGGACTGGGAGACGCTCAAGCGCTGGATCCAGGAGCGCCGCGTCGACCGGCACGACCTCGTGTCGGAGGGTGGCGTCCGCTGGGAGCCCGTCGGGAGCCGCGCCGACCTCATGGCCGCCTTCAGCAGCGGCCTTCCGGATCTGCCCACCCAGGAGCCCACCCCCTTCCCCTTCGGTGGGGTGGAGACCCCCTTCGGGAAGGGAACCAGCCCCCACATGGGCTGGCACGACGACGACACGGAGGGCGTGCCGACGGGCCTGCCGCCGATGCCGACGGAGGAGGCGCCTCCGGACGACCTACCGTCGATCCCCCCGCCGGCTCTCATCGACGACGACGACGAGACCCCCTTCGGGGCCGAGCCGGCCCGCCTTTCCACGCCGGCCCCCACCATCGCGCCGCCCGCGCTGGACGACTCCGACGAGTTCGGCGACGACGAGGACGACGACTCCGAGGACTCGGACATCGAGGCCGAGCACGTGGCCACCGTGCCCGGCAGCGTCATGCGCCGCGCCGACCCCGGGTCCTCGCCTCCGTCCGAGCCGCCGACCCTCGGGGTCCCATCGCCCTCGGGTCCGATCGCCGTGCCGGAGAGCGCTGCCGAGACCGACGCCGAGACGACCGCAGGCTGGGACGACCTGATGGCCACGGAGACCCCGTCGCCGAGGCACGGCGGGCCGGGCAGCTCCCTGGACTTCGATGCCGAGTGGGACGCAGCCCAGATCCCCTCCTCCAGCAACAACAACCTCCTGTACGCCGCGGCGGCCATCCTCGTGCTGCTGGTCACGATCGGGGCTCTGTTCTGGGTGTTCACCCCCCCCGAAGACACCACGGCACGTCGCCCGGCGCTCCCCAACCCCGAGCTCCCGGCGCCGCAGCCGTCCAAGGCCACCGCCCTGCCCGAGGCACCCACCCCCGAACCGCCGGGTCCAGCGTCACAGCCGGAACCCCAGGTCGAGCCGGAGCCGGTACCGGTGCCTGAGCCGCCGGCCCCCGAGCCGCCGGCCCCCGAGCCTGCCGAGCCCCGCCCCG
>Ga0213839_1000623_pt1 | contig 36252 bp, 31 predicted proteins | sample SWPATP21_FD_160075 | JGI IMG/M metagenome (GOLD analysis project Ga0213839, IMG submission 160075) | Coastal seawater microbial communities from Marineland, Florida, United States - SWPA TP2 #1 | ecosystem: Environmental > Aquatic > Marine > Coastal | place: USA: Florida | collected 2016-08-14
GCGAGAGTCGAAGATCGCCACCCGGACGCCCTGACCCCGCGCGCCAGCCAGGTGCCAGGCATCCGCCCCGAGCGTCGCCAGCAGGTCGTCGCTGGAGCCCGCCGCAGGAAGGGCGTCGGCCTCGTCGATCACGTCGGGGGTCGGGAGGGACGCGGGTCGCCACGGCCCCTCGGGGATGCCCTCCACGAGCGCACCCGTGGCCGAGCGGGCGACGGCGTCCGGGTGGTTCGGATCGTCGACCCGCACCAGGTCGTCCGGCCCCCAGGGGGTCGACGCCAAGGCGATCGCCACGCTCGTGAACAGCAGCTCCACGCCCGGCACTGTACCCTCGTACAGGACCTGACCGGCTCTTGACGTCGCTTTCGGCGAATCGCGACACCTGGGGCTACGTTGCCCCAGCCTGGAGCCCCGCATGCTTGCACCTCGCCCACCCCTCTTCCTCACCGGCCTCGCCCTGGCGCTCCTCGCGGCCTGCAACAAGGGCAGCGACAGCGAGCAGGCAGAGCCCGCCGTGCTGAGCGGCCCCGACACGGTCTACGGCCTGGCCAACATGGACAACCTCGGCAAGGACTTCGACGAGGAAGACGCGAGCGACGACGAGATCGTCTCCTTCGAGATCGTGCCGTCCCCGGGCGTCGATGCCGCCACCTACCGCTTCACCCTCGACGGCAAGGCCTCCACGCGGATCTGGTACGACGGCGAGATCGTCGCGACCGGCGACGAGGCCTTCGAGATCGACGGACAGACCGAGCCCATCGAGCTCGGCGTGGAGTTCCGCGATTTCAACACGGGCGCCGAGCTGCTCGTGGAGGAGCTCGACGACGCCGGGGAGGTCCTCCACGACCTCGAGATCGACCTGGTCTCGGCCCCGCTCCTGCTCAACCACCATCTCCAGCCCGCCGAGCAGGTGGTCGCGACCTCGGTCGCCTACTACGGCATCGACAACGACGCCTTCATCGACGGCTACGAGGCCGCCCTCGGCGACCGCTTCGAGTTCGCCCGTGGCCAGACCTATGGCCAGGACCCCTGGATGCAGGACGAGATCGAGTTCGCCTACAGCATCACCCCCGAGGGAGACGGCCTCGACATGGTGATCGACTCCATCCGGAACCGGGGCCTCGACGACTACCCGGAGGATGTCTGGGCCGGCGAGTCCTTCGGCGTCAAGACCTGGGGCTTCGGCTACGCCAGCAGCCAGGACAGCTTCGGCAACCTCGAGGTCACGCCCCCCGTCGACGACTACCCCTTCGGCCGCATCTACTACGGCGCCTCCGGCGGCTTCCTCGACCCCCAGGCCCAGAAGCTCTTCGACGTCCTCGACAACAACAAGGTCCAGGCTCCCTTCGAGGTCGACATCTCCTGGCTCTGCGTGGGCCACGTCGACGAGTTCATGACCTTCGTGCCCGACAGCACGGCGCCTCGCGGATTCCGCTTCGTCATCAACGACGTGCCCGCCGCCTACGAGATCCTCGACGCCCTGGACCCGGCCACGCCCCTGCCCCGCTACGCCGGACGCTTCAACCACGACTACGCCACCGTCGGTGAGATCGTGAACGACGCCGGCCTGCGGCAGCACAACGAAGACATCCAGGCCGAGCACCTCGACCCCACCACCCAGCAGATGATCGACGAGCTGGGCCTGATGCCGGAAGAGATCCTGCGGATGCCGGGTCTCTTCGAGGAAGTCGGCTACTGCGGTCGGACCAACGCGGCCCTCATCCCCGGCATGGCGAACCTCATCGTGGCCAACTTCGAGGACGACCCCAAGCTGTTCATCGCCGACCCCTTCATCCGGTCGGATCTCGGCGATCAGGATAGCGACCCGATGATCCAGGCCGTGCGTGACCTCATGCCGGCCGAGTTCGACATCCAATTCCTCGACGACTGGGACGTCTACCACCTCGGCCTCGGCGAGGTTCACTGCGGTTCCAACGTCCTGCGCACCCCTTCCCCCGCCGACTGGTGGACCAACGACCTCGGAGGCTCGAAATGACCCGTCTCGCTCTGCTCGCCCTGTTCCTTCCGGCGACCGCCTTCGCCGGCTGGCAGGACGACGTCGCCCAGGCCCGCACCGCCTGCGACACCGACGCGTCCCTCTGTGAAGTGGTCGACACCCTGGTGGTTCGGGAGAACCGCGCCGGTCTCTGGTTCGTCCAGGACAAGCGGCTCACCGTCGACCACCTGCCCGTCCTGCTCCACCGCATGCTGGCGGAGGACGACGTGATGATGCGGCCGGCCCTCGCCACCGGCGTGGCCCAGCTGTTCATCGACGCGGGCAGCGAGTGGCACGCCGCGTGGGCCGACCTGGCGTCCACCGACCCCCACCCGCAGGTCCGCTCGGTGTTCCTCACCGACCTGCGCCGTGCGCCCCTGACCGCTGCGGGCCCCGGCCTGCGAGCGGCCCTCCAGCACGAAGAGCCCGTCACGCGGCGCGACGCGGCCTCCATCATGGGCCGACACCTCGAGGCCAGCGCGTTCACCGACGACCTCCTGGGCGCCCTCGGCGACAAGGACCTCGCCGTCCAGACCTCCATCGTCCGCGCCCTCGGTCACATCGGCGACCCCAAGGCCGAGGCTGCCGTCCAGCAGGCCCTGCAGGCCGACGACCGCCTCCAGGGCGAAGCGACCCGCGCCCTCGAGCGCATGCGCCAGTAGCTGCTTCGCGCACCGCGTCGCGATCGCGTGACGCGTTGCAATGGCACCAGGACACGCACGTACACGGGGTGGCTTTGCGCCCCGAGTCCGGCGGAGTACCTTCTCCTGCCCTGTGCGGGCCAACGCCCCGATTGGAGGTTGCCGAATGTCGCTCTGGAACATGCTCAAGCAGCACGCAGGTGCCCAGTTCATGGAGGTCATCGACTGGACCGACGATACCAGGGACACCATCGTCTACCGGTATCCGACGTTCAACCAGGCGATCACCGACAACAGCAAGCTCGTCGTGCGGGAGGGCCAGGCGGCCGTCTTCGTGTCCGAGGGCCAGCTCTCCGAGGTCTTCGGCCCCGGCACCTACAGCCTCGACACCCGCAACGCCCCGGTCATGCGGTTCTTCCAGTCGATCATGTACAAGATGGAAGAGCCCTACAAGGGCGACATCCTGTTCGTGAACACGACCCAGTTCACCGACAACGGCTGGGGCACCCCGAAGCCCTTCATGCTGAGGGACGCCGAGTTCGGCCCCGTCCGCATCCGTGCCTTCGGCATCTACAGCTTCCGCATCACCGACCCGGCCACCTTCATCCGTCAGATCGTGGGCACCGACGGCCTGTTCACGACCGACGAGATCACCGGTCAGCTCAAGAAGAAGCTGGTGAGCACCGCCCAGTCCTCCATCGCCAAGGCGCGGATGCCCATCCTCGACCTGGCCATGGCCTACGGCGACCTGGGCGACGGCCTTCGGGGCGACATGAACCCCACCTTCCAGGAGGCCTACGGCATCACCATCACCGACTTCACCATCTCCAACATCTCCCTTCCGGACGAGGTGGAGAAGGCCCTCGACAACCGCAGCAAGATGGGCATCCTGGGCGACCTGAACGCCTACACCCAGCTCAAGGCAGCGGATGCCATCGAGACGGCCGCCGGCAACACCGGCATCGGAGGCATGGGCGTCGGCATGGGCGTCGGCTTCGGCATGGGGAACCAGGTCGGAGCCCAGATGGGGCGTGCCCAGCAGTTCGGTGGGCAGTTCAACCCCCACACCGGCATGCAGCCACCTCCCCAGGCGGCCCCTCCGCCCCTGCAGAGCGAGCCCAGCTTCCACTACAACGGTCCCAGCGGTCAGGGTCAGTTCACCGTGAGCCAGATCGTCGAGAAGGTCGTCGCCGATCGCGGTGGCAACCACATGGTGTGGGCCGCCGGCTGGCCCAGCTGGAAGCCCGCCTCCGAGGTCAGCGAGATCACCTCGCAGATCCCGCCGGCCCCCGCTGCCCCTCCGCCGCTCCCGGGCCAGGAGAAGCTCCACTACAACGGCCCGGCAGGCCAGGGGGAGAAAACCCTCGCCGAGATCGCCGAGGCGGTGAGCGCTGCGCCCGATGCCACCCACCACGTGTGGAAGGCCGGCTGGCCGGCGTGGAAGCCCGCCACCGAGGTCCCCGAGATCGCGGCACAGCTCGGCGGCGGCGGCCCGCCTCCCCTGCCCCCGGCGTAGGCCCCCCCTGTTGGTTCATGGCCTGCTACGATGCGGGCCATGGATGACATCAACGACCTGCTGAACGAGGCGAAGGCCGCCGCCGCTCGCCGTGCGGCCATCGAGCGCGAGGCCGCCATGCGGGCCGGGCGCAAGCGTCTCGAGGAAGAGGGCGACGAAGCGGCCGAGACCGCCGAGGCCGCCGACGCGACGAGCCAGCCCGGCCAGGGGGCGCTGACCGTCGAGCGACGGCAAGGCCAGTGGCGCTGCTACCTCGCCGGTGAGCGGATCCGGAGCGGCGAAGCCCTCGAGGTGTACGTGAACGCCACGATCGGGTGGGTGCGGGGCAACCTGCTGTGGGGGCGCCGGCCCACCACCCCGCCGTCGGTCCGGATCGAGGCCACCGATCCGCACCGCATCGATGCCGACGGCCGCCCCGAGCCCCTCGGGGAGTTCGAGCTGCTGCTGCCGGAGGACGCCGTGTGCCGCTGGCCGAAGGAGAGCGAAGGATGATCCGGTTGCGGATCGGCACGGCCCGGGTGTCCAACCCGAAGGAACGCGCCGCTGTGGTCGTCCTTCGGTCCACGCCCACCCCCGGAATGCCATGAACGCTGCCGACCTAACCTCCGGATCCGTCGTCGACCGCTACACCATCTCTCGGGTGTTGGGAGAGGGTGGCATGGCCATCGTCTACCAGGTCGAGCACAACCAGCTGGGCTCCCAGCACGCCCTGAAGGTCCTCACCCTCGCCAGCAAGCAGATCCGCGAGCGCCTGCTCCTCGAAGGCCGCGCCCAGGCCACGCTCCGGCACCCCAACGTCGTGACCGTGACCGACGTCGTCGACATCGGGGGCAGCCCGGGCCTGATCATGGAGTACATCGAGGGTCCCAGCCTCGACGACTACCTGGAGAGCCAGTCGCTGACCGTGGAGCAGGTCGATGCGCTGGCCCGGGGCATCCTCGCCGGCGTCGCTGCGGCCCACGACGCCGGCCTGGTCCACCGGGACCTCAAGCCCGCCAACATCATGCTGTCCATCGCCACCGGCGGGCTGCAGCCCAAGGTCACCGACTTCGGCCTCGCCAAGATCGTCGCCCAGGGGGAGAACTCCAAGACCCGCACCGGCTCCACCATGGGCACCCCCCACTACATGAGCCCCGAGCAGATCGACGACTCCAAGAACGTCGGGCCCGGCACCGACATCTGGGCGCTGGCCGCCATCTTCTACGAGATGCTCTGCGGCGAGCGGGCCTTCCCGGGCGACAACCTCCTCGCCATCTTCTCGGCCGTCAACAAGGGGGAGTACATCCCCATCGAGGAGCGGGTCCCCGATGTGCCCGAGCGGATGAAGGCGGCGATCGACGCTGCGCTCCAGCGCGACATCGACAAGCGCCCCGCCAGCGTCCAGGAGCTGTTCGCCCTGTGGACGGGCGGCGAAGAGGGCATGGCGGTGAGCTCTCCGGCCATGGGGCCGTGGGACGCCAGCGCCCTCAGTCAGGCCCGCAGCATGGCCCAAGGCCCCCCACAGCAGACCATCGAGGAGCTGCCGAAGAGCGGCGGCACCCTGGCCGACACCCGCACCTCGAGCTCCACCCTGAGCAGCAGCGCCACGCTGATCGGCCTCGGCGGAACCGTGGTCGGCGTCACGGCCGTCGTGGGGGTGTTGGTGCTCGCCCTCGTCATCGCCGGTGGCGCCGTGTGGTACGCGGTCAACCTGGAGCCCGAGGTCATCACGAAGATCGAGACGGAGCAGGTCCTCGTCCCGGTCCCGGGTGAGCCCGCGCCTGCACCCGCCGACACCGACCCCAAGGTCCCCGAGCCCACCGACGCCCAGGTCCAACCGAGCAGCCGACCGAAGCCCAGCCCTGGCACGCCCACGGCCACCGCTGAGGAAGAGCCGGAGGTCGTGGCGGAAGAGCCCGAGGGCGTCGCAGAGGAGCCCGAGCCCGAGGCGCCCGAGCCCCAGACGGCCCCCGAGCCCGTCGCCGAGCCCGAGCCGTCCACCGTCGACACCGGCGCCGCGGTCGCCGAGGCCGAGGTCGAAGCCCCCGCCGTCGATACCGGCGGCGGCGTCACTCTGGGCCTCCTCGAGTCCCCCGACGCCGACGTCCGTCTCAACAGCGTGCGCCGCAAGCTGGGAAGCCCCAACGAAGACACGTCGCGGGCCCTGTACGAGCTCATCCAGAAGGAGCAGGTCAGCAAGGTCAAGAAGGCAGCCCTCGACGGCCTCATCTCCCTGTGGGACGAAGACAAGGGCCACTGGAGCACCAACAACGAGGCCATGGTCTACGCCATGACCCAGGGGAGCACCTACGCTCTGCCCGCCGCCCAGGCCTACGGCCGCAACGGCCAGGACCCCAAGGGCCTCCGCGGCGCCCTCCAGCACTCGGACCCCAAGGTCCGGGAAGCCGGCGTCGAGGCCGCTGGTCAGGTCATTCCCCGAGCCCCGTCCGGATTCGACGGCAGAGGCTTCATCGAGCCCTACACGAGCGACGCCGACAGCTCCGTCGCCAAGGCAGCCCAGAAGGTGATGAAGAGCCTGTGAGCCCCCCTACCCATCCTCTCCGACGCGTGTGTGTGTACTGCGGCGCGGGCAGCGGGCAGCTCCCCGCCTACGAGCACGCCGCCCATGACTTCGGCCGTAGGCTCGCCAGCAGAGGCATCGAGCTCGTCTACGGCGGCGGCAGCACCGGCCTCATGGGCGCCGTCGCCAGCGGAGCCCTCGCTGGCGGAGGTCGCGTCACCGGTGTGATCCCCGAGAAGCTCCAGGACCTCGAGCTCGGGAAGGCCGATCTCACCGAGCTCCGCATCGTCCCCGACATGCACACCCGCAAGAAGACCATGGCGGACCTCTCCGACGCCTTCGTCGCCCTCCCCGGCGGCTACGGGACCATGGAGGAGCTCTTCGAGGCCGTCACCTGGACCCAGCTCGGCTACCACCGCAAGCCCATCGGCCTCCTCGACGTCGAGGGCTACTTCCAGCCTCTCCTCGCCTTCGTGCAGCACATGGTCGACGAGGGCTTCGTCCGCCCCCTCCACGCGCCGCTCATCCAGTTCGATCACCGACCCGACGTGCTCCTGGACCGGCTCGCCCACGCCGAGCTGCCAGACCTCGAGAGCTGGATCGACGACGTCTGAGCGGCCGCCCCGGTTGCCGCAGGCCGCTCGCTGCTCTACCAGACCCAGAGCCGACAGGATCGGCGTCGTCCCGAAGGAGCCGCTCTCATGCCTCGAGCCCTGCCCCTGATCCTCCTCGTCGCCTGCAACGGGGCCGACGAAGACGACCACAGCGTCGACACCTCCGCCGACACCGACACCGACACCGACGCCGATGCCGACGCGGACACCGATGTCGACACCGACACCGACACCGACGTGGCCCCGCTCCAGGGCTACGCGTTCCTCAGCCGTGACGGCATCTCCGACAGCGTCTCCTACCGGGGTCCGGTCGTGCGCCACGTCCTGATCGCCGACCTCTCCACCTCCATCCACGACCTCACGGATCGGCTGGAGACGGGCCTCGTCCCCACCCCAGGCGACGTCACCAACGAGCTCGAGGCCATCTTCCGTCTCGACCCATCGACCGGTGGGTCCACGCCCCACAGCGTCGAGACCGACCCCGCACCTCTGCAGACGACCTACGGCGACATCGCCTCCGGCGAGGACCTGGTCAGCAAGCTCGCCGGCAACGACGAGGTCGGTCAGCACGAGGACTGGACCCTGGCGTTCCGCGGCTGGAGCGATCCAGCGGTCACGACCCCCGAGACCCTCGTGTCGCTCTGGTTCGCCGAGCTCGACGCCGCAGCCGTCGACTGGTCCACGGGCATCTACCCCCTCACCCCAGATGGCACGCCCGTGAGCGCCGTCTACGTGACGGCCGATGGTCGCGACCTCGCGCGCCTCATCGAGACCTTCCTGCGGGTCGGCATCCACTACAGCCAGGCGGCCGACGATCACCTCGACGACGACACCGCTGGCGAGGGCCTTCTCTCCGACCACAGCGCCCTCGAGGAGGGCTCCCCCTACACGTCCCTGGAGCACCACTGGGACCAGGGCTTCGGCCACGCCGGCATGTCGCGTCAGTATGGCGACTGGACCCGGGAGCAGCAGCTCACCGGCGCCGTCGACGACGACAGCGACGGCCGCATCGACCTGGTCGCCGAGAAGGCCTTCCACCTGGCCATCGACGCACCGAAGCGAGACGACGGCGCCTTCACCAACGCCGACATGGCCGGCGAGCTGTACGACGCGATGGTCGCAGGTCGGGAGCTGCTGGCCACCACGGAGGGCCCCCTTGCCCCCGACGAGCTCCTGCTCCTGCGCGGCCACCGCGACGCCGCGCTGAGCACGTGGGAGCGCATCCTGGCGGCCAACGTCGTGCACGGGATCAACCAGACCCTGGCCGACATGGAGGCCATCGGCGGGAAGGACTACGTCTTCGAGGACCACGCAAAGCACTGGTCCGAGATGAAGGGCTTCGCCCTCGGCTTCCAGTTCAGCCGTCACAGCGCCCTGAACGGGGGCCAGTTCGTCGCCCTCCACAGCTACCTCGGGCAGCGGCCCATGCTGTCCAGCGACGGCCCCAAGGCCCTGGAGACGTACGAGCACGACCTCCTCGACGCCCGCATCCTGCTCCAGGCAGCCTTCGACTTCGACCCCGCCGACGTCGAGGCCTGGTAGCAGCGGCCGCACGGTGGCTCTACTCCAGGCCGAGCACCGTGGCCTCCGCCCCCGCCCCGCTCAACCCGAGCCACACGCCGTCGTCGGACACGACGCCGATGGCGGCGCTCTCGCCCTGCTCCAAGCAGCGACCGAACCTCCACCCGGCCCCCGAGCTCTGCCGGGAGAGGACGCGCCAGTAGTGCATGCCACCCGGGCGAAGGACCGCCAGGCCTCGACCGCTTGCATGCATCCGTCCATCGAGCACGTCACCGCTCGCGATGATGTCGTCGCCCGTGATGAACAGAGGCTGGATCGCCTGAGCGACAGCCTCCTCGTCGACCACCCTCTCCGAGGCGACGTCCACCACCACACTCGCCTCTCCATCGGGGGCCGCGATGGTGGCCCGTCCGTCCTCGTAGCCCAGGATCACCTGGATCAGGGGCATGTCCACCGGCGAGAAGGACAGCGTCCGCCATCCATCGTCGACCCCCGACAGGGCGCCATAGGCGTCCTCGCCGACGAGAGCTGCAAGGGCCACGTGAGGGCGTTCCTCAGGGCCGCACGCCGTGTGGGCAGCGGCCAGACCATCCTCACCCCACCCACAGACGATGGCGTAGGCCTCGCTCTGCGTGCGTCGTCGTCCACCGTAGTCGTCGATGTCCGCGGCGTCGTCCACCACCCGTTCGGCATCGGCCGAATCGAGCTCCAGGGTCGAGATCTGCTCGTAGAGCGCATGACAGGCCTCGTGCCGTACCACACCGGCCACGCTCTCCGGCTCGACGCTCACGTCCACGCGGACGCGGCGGTCACGGTGGCGGTACGCGCCGTAGAAGCCGTCCACTTCGTCGAACAGCACGAGGGAGAGCTCGGGCGGCGTCGTGAAGGCGTCGGCCAGCCGGTCCAGCTCGGCCCGTGCCGCTCGACGCTGCTCGGCCGTCCCGCCCTCGATGGGCACATCCTCGAGGCGAAAGGACTCCGCCCTGCAGGCCGGTGCGACCGCCAGGGCCACGAGCAACGGAACGAGCGCGACGCGTCTAGAGCGGCAATACATCGCCCGCGAGGGTGACAGAAACAGTCTCTCCAAGCCAAGTCTCCTGGTACTGAACGTACCATGTCCCCAGACTCGAGTTGAAGGTCCCGGATGCCGACGCCCCCATTCCGATTCGTGCCCAGTGGTCAACCCCATTGATGGCGCCGTTGCCAAAAAACAGCGGCTCACTCGATGGCCCCATCGTGAATGAGCCTGCATTGGCGTCAAGGACCACGGGAGAATGCAGGCCGAAGGACCAATCTTCATACGTCGTGCCCTCCAGTGCGGAGTCATCCGCCCACAGCGCTCCCGTAAGAACGCGCGCCGGCTGACTCCCCAACACAGCGGTGCCCCGGGGAACGCGGGACTGTCTACTTCGCTTCGTGTCCCCAGCTACTACTGATGAACTCGATGACCCCTTCGACAACTCATCGGGCCACCCTACACCAGGGCGGACTCGCGGCCGGAGTCCACCACGAACAGGCAGGTCGAGCGGGAGAGGCGCACCATCTTCCGCACGAAGTCGAAGTTGGGCTCGGGCTGCAGCCCGAAGATGTTGACGTCGCCTCCCGCCATCGACGCCACCGAGTCGTCGAAGGTGCCCACCAGGACCCGGACCTCCGCGTCCGCCGGGATGCGGGCCAGGTCGCAGATCTCGTGGAGGAAGGCCTCCGCGCCCTCGGCCTGCTCCCTCGTCTCGACCACCGTGACCAGCCGCAACCGGCAGCCCCACTGTCGCTTCAGGCGGTAGCCCATCAGCAGGGTCAGGTTGAGGTTGGCCCCGAGCTCGAACGCGTCGTGGGGGCTCCCTTCGGTGACCCGCACCCACAGGGTGACGCTCTGGCGATTCCCCAGGCCCGCCTTGGCGTGGCGCGCCACCAGGAAGGCCCCCACGCCCGTGCGACGGGCCAGGGCCACCAGACGCGCCGTCTCGTCGTCCCGCGCGGCGTCGTCGTGCATGGTCAGGCACAGCAGGTTCGGGCGGAAGAAGGCCGACTGCAGGGCCTGCAGACCCGTCGAGATCCCCGACACCGCGTCCACGTTGTCGAGGACCGACCAGGTCGTGTAGAGCTTCCGATCGGCAAAGGCACCGTGGATCGCCTCGATCCGAGGCGTCAGCTCCTCCGGTGTGCTCTCGGTCGCCAGCCCCAGCAGCTTCACCGACCCCTCCGGCAGCGCCGCGTCGCAGATCAGGTCGAACGACCCACGGATGTCTTCCGGATCCTCCACGGGCACCAGCAGGCTCGGCTTCCACGCCCGCAGCGACTGGTGGTCCGACTGGCTCGCGTGGTGGGCGGCGAACTCCGCCAGGGCCATGAAGATGGACGACCGGGCCTCGTCGGTGCTCCCCTGGTCGATGGCCACGAAGCGGTCGATCCACAGGTAGACGGCGACCACCATCGCCATGGCCAGCAGCCCGAAGGTCGGGTTGACGATGAACATGGCGAACAGGCTGCCCACGGTCCCGAACAGCGGCACCCACAGCGGCACCCGCAGGGTCGGGCGGAAGCTGACCAGGCCCAGCCCCTGCTCGAAGAGCACCACCACGTTGATGATGCAGTAGGTGATCAGGAAGAACATGGTGACGAGGGGCGCCACCACGTTGAGGTCCCGCACCATCAGGCACGCGAAGGTCAGCACCCCCGTGACCAGGCTGGCGTGACGGGGCTCGCCGTCCACGTCCGTCTCCGCGACCCAGTCCGAGTACGGCAGCAAGCGGTTCACCCCCATCGCCATCAGGATGCGGGGCCCGCCCACCAGACCCGCCAGGGCCGACGAGAAGGTGGCCCCGAGGAGGCCCGCCAGCACCAGGGGCGGGAAGGCGGAGCGGTCGATGATCAGGTTGTAGTTGCTGGCCAGCTCCTCCATCGTGCCGGCCCGGGCCGCCCACCAGGCGATGGCGACGTAGATCACCGACGACAGGCCGATGGCCCACAGCGTGCCCACGGGGATGGCCCGACGGGGATCCTCCAGGTCGCCAGACATGTTGGCGCCGGCGAGGATGCCCGTGGTGGCCGGGAAGAAGACGGCGAAGACCATCCAGAAGTCCGCCCCCTCGAAGCCCCGCTCCGGGAAGCCCGGGTACTCCCCCCACCAGGTGACCTCGGCCACCGGGGTGTGGGTCGGGGACGCCACGAAGATCGACACCAGCGACCCCACGATGACGGCCATGATCAGGTACTGCACCCGGAAGGCCAGATCCGCCGAGCGGTAGGCGATGCCGAAGAGGAGCGCGAAGATCACCAGGTCGATGATCAGCGAGGGATGGCTCGGGAAGATCCACTGCCAGCCCTCCCGGAACCCGAAGATGTACATCGCCACGCCCAGCGGACGGGTCAGGTACAGCGGGATGCCGATGGACCCCGCGACCTCGAGGCCCAGGGAGCGGCTGACGATCGCGTAGGGCCCACCGGCACCGAGCCGGGTGTTGGTGGCGATCGACGACAGGGAGAGGCCCGTACACAGGGTGATCCCCAGCCCGACCCCCATGATGATGAGCGCACCGCCCAGGCCGGCATTCCCGACGACCCAGCCGATGCGGACGTACATGATGACGCCGAGGATGGTGAGCAGCGTCGGGGTGAAGACCCCGGTGAACGTACCGAATCGCACCGCCGCGGGTGCGGGTGCTGCGGACTCCTCCTCGGACATGCCTCCCCCCGTGCCTCGGGTGGTGCCCGAAAGGCCAGCTGCAGCCTACAACGATGGCCGCCGAACGACCTAGGGTCGCGTGCGGGGCGTGATGGGCTCGGCCCGCACGCCGCCGGCCGCCCGCCACTCCACGAAGCCCTGCACGATGCCCGCGGCCAGCGCTCGCTGCATCCGGGGGTCCTTGAGTCGCGCCGCGTCCTTCGGGTGGTCGTGGTAGGCCAGCTCGACGAGGATGCCGGGGAGCTCGTTGTGGACCGGGCTCACCTCGCTGTAGTCGCCGTGGCGCCAGCCGAGGGAGCGGTAGCTCGGATCGACCCCCTGCCCCGCGGCCAGCATCCGCTGCTCGACGAAGCTGGCCAGGGCCTCGGCGCCCGGTCGGGGGGGCGTGCGGGGGTCGCTGTCGATGCCCGCGAACACGATGGCCCCCTGGTCCCTCCCACCGTTGGTGTGGATCGACACGAAGGCGGCCTCCTCCCCCAGGGGCGACGCCCAGCTCACCCAGTTCGGCCGGGTCCGCATGTCGGAGCGGGGAGCGCCGCAGGCGTAGTAGCGCAGGTGCTCGGGCCCACCGAGCCAGTCGTGCTGGTGGGCGAAGGAGACGTCGGCGTAGGGGTGCTGCCGGAGGACGTAGTCGGGCGGCGGAGCCCACACGAGGGTGCCGCCCCCCAGCCGGACAGCGTCGGCCGACAGCCAGCCTCCGCCAGAGCCCGTGAGGGTGATCTCCACCTCCGTGCCCCCGGGCACACAGAGGTCCGCCAGCTTCCACCAGTGGCCACCGTGGGTGCGCTGGTCCACGACCGCCTCGACGACCTGATCCCCTGCGACCACCGTGTACACGGCCTGGGCGTCGTTCCGGAGGTCCTCGCCCCAGCGCCCGTACAGGTACCAGTGCCCCTCCTCGGGCACCGTGACCCGCCACTGCCCGCGCCCGCCGGGCGTCAGCCGGGCCGCATGCTCGCCAACCGCCAGCTCGTCGGCCACCCGCCCCAGCCAACCGTCGGCCGCGAACGCGGAGTCTCCGTCGTCGACGATGAAGGCCTCCGGGTGTCGGTCCCGCTCGCGGAGGGCGACCACGTCGGCCCCGGCCTCCTCCAGCGCGGGGGCCAGGACGTCGGCGACGAAGTCGGCCGTGTAGAGGTCCTCGATCAGCCCGTACCAGGCCTCCCGCTGCAGCCCCCACCGGATGGGGTCTCCGTCGAAGTTGCGGCGGTGGAGGAGGTAGCCGTGCCCCGCCGACACGTAGACGACCATCCCAGCGAGCGGCCCCTCCCGCACGGGCACCGGCCGGGGACCATCGGGCTCGGGCTCCTCCCAACCCTCGTCGATCGGGGCTGCTACCATCGCGGGCGGGGCGCCGTCGGGGCCCCACACCGCCCAGACGGCCGCTGCCAGCGTCCCAAGGGCCAGGCCGATGCCCACCACCACGGCGGCGATGCGATCCCAGCGCGGACCGGACCGGACCTCGGCCGACAAGCCCCCTCGCCCGGGCGCCGGTGCAGGGGTCGCCCCCTCTCGGGACGCCCGCGTGGCATCCCGCACGGAGACCACCTCGAAGCCGTCGGTGTCCTCGCTCACCGCACGACCAGCACCGAAGCCTCGACACGCTTCGGCAGGTGGGCCGTCCCCTCCTGGTAGGCCGCATGATCCGGGAAGGTGCCGGCGAGCCAGTCCAGCTGGAACAGGTTCGGCTGGAAGGCCCCGCCGGTGTCGGCCAGGACAGCGAGTCGCATACCGTCTTCGTCGTGCAGGGCCACCAGCTTGCCGAAGCCCACGTTGTGGATGTCGCCGGCGACGCTGGCGCCGGGCTCCAGCAACACCCCCTCCACCCCCACGATGCCGGGCCGCTCCTGGAAGGTCCAGTAGCGCTCCTGCTTGTTGCCGTTCTTCTCCCGGGGGTTCCAGGCGATGCCGTTGTTCTCGTGGACGTTGTAGAGCGTGGTGCGCCCGTCCGGGAGGGTGACCTCGACGGTGCCCTGCATGAGCGCGCGGTTCGAGCCCTCTCGGGTGAGGTAGACCAGCGGCCGCAGCAGCCCGTGAGCCTCCCCCCCCGGCTCGAAGACCCCAGCGTAGGCATCGACCCGGGTGTACCGCCGCCAGGCGTCGCCCTCGACCACCCCGTACAGCGCGGTGTCGTAGACGTCGGTCCGCACCGGGCTGCCCTTCACCTGGTAGACCAGGTACTTCGTCAGCCGGATGGCATCCTCGGTCACCTTCACCTTGCGGGCGGCAGCAGCCTGCCGATCCGGACGCCAGTGCCAAGCCTCGAAGTGCTCCTGCAGGAAGGCGGGATCGGAGAGGCGAGCGCCCCCGCTCCGAGCGTCCTCGTCGGCGATCCGCGCGACGAAGTCGAGCGTGCGCAGGACCCGTTCGAGATCGACGCCGAGCTCCTCCAGGGCACCGGCCTGAGCACAGCGCACGGGACGGCTGCAGGCCCGGACTGCCGCCGCCGTCCGCCGCGCCACCCGACCCAGAGCCCGGGGGTCCGTACGAACGGGCACCGTGGGCAGCTGACCGGTCACGAACACGGACTCCACGTCGATCTGCCGGCCGACCGGCTCGCCGCTCTCTCCGAGCAGCGGCCAGGCGAAGGCGAGCCCGAGGAGCATCCAGCTCACGACATCACCAGCATCGCGCCGACAAGGCCGACCAGCAGCCCGACGACGCCTCCGACCGCCACGCCCACCCACACCCTGATGGGCGACCCCTCGGCGGGGCTCTCGGGCTGCACCTCCCGAACGACGGCCCTGGCTGTCTGGGCCGGGACCATCTCCCGCACCTTGGCGGCCGTCGCGGTGGACACCCGTGCCTCGGACCACACCCGGAACACCTCGGGCACCCCGTCGTCGGCGACATCGGGCACGTCGTCGAGGAAGAGGGTCTCCAGGACGTCGGCGACCGACGCGAAGCGCTCCTCGGGATCGACCCTCAGCAGCTGGGTGACCACGTCGGCCACATAGTCGGGCGCATCGGGGACCACCTTGATGAGGGGGAGGTAGTCCTCCTCCTGGGCAGCCTTGTACAGCGTCAGCACGTCGGCCCCCTGGAAGGCCCGCTCGTGGGCCACCAGCTCGTAGAGGATGCAGCCGAGGGCGTACAGATCCGAGCGCTCGCTGGCCTGCCGACCATCGGCGATCTGCTCGGGGGCCATGTAGGCCGGCGTGCCCATCGCCCCGGCCCGGGTGATCCCCGGTGCATCCGGCAAGCGCACCAGCCCGAAGTCGACGAGCTTGGGCACCACCCGCTTGGTCGCCGAGATCGACAGCAGCACGTTGCCCGGGTTGAGGTCCCGGTGCACGAGGCCCACCGCGTGCACCGCCTGGACCCCCCGGGCGATGCCGCGGAACAGGTCGAGGGCCTCGTCGATCCCCCGGGCACCTCCGGAGTCCATCCAGTCGCCGAGGGTGGGGCCGGCCACGAGCTCCATGAGCAGGGCGGGCCGCCCGTCGACCTCGCGACTGCCGTACATCTGCACGACGTTGGGGTGCTTCACGCCCGCGAGGGCCCTTCCCTCCCGCGCGAGCCGCTCGACGGCCACCGGGTCGGTGGTGTGGAGCACCTTGAGGGCGGCGCGGCTTCCGTCGTCGTGGCGCACCTTGTAGATGGCCGCGTGGGACCCCTCCCCCAGGAGGCCCACCACGGTGAGCTCCCCGAGCCGCTGCCCGCTCTGGAGGCTCATCGCTCGCTCCCCAGCCAGCCGCGCCGGTAGCGCTGGGCCGTGAGGGAGGCCGCGGGGTCCACGACCACCTCCCAGGGTTCGGGGGACGCCGCCTCGGTGACCACCAGGACCTCCTGCAGACGACCTCGTCGTACCACCGTCCAGGTGTGAGGGCCCACCACCAACGCGTCGAGGCGCTCGGTGTCGTGCAGACGCCAGCCATCGACCGCCAGCAGCTCGTCGCCCGGCATCACCCCCGCCTTCCACGCCGGCGTGCCGCGAAGCACCGTGGAGACCGTCACCTGCCCGTGGGCCACCGCCAGATCGGCGCCGTGGTGGGGTGGGAGCCCCTCGGGATCGATGGGCTTCCGCATCAGGCCGAAGTACGCCAGCGCGTCGTCGAGGGGGAGCTCTTCCGTGGTGTCGACCAGGCGGTGGAGCAGCGGTCCCAGGTCCGTGCCCGCCGTCTCCGAGAGCACCGCGCGGAAGTCCTCCGGCGTGTAGCCAGCAGGGTCGGCGCCATGGCGGGCGTACGCCTTCCGCATCGCGTCGTCGAGGGTGTGCTGCTCGTTGGTGGCCCGTCGGATGGCCACGTCGAGGATCAGGCCGACCAGCGCACCCTTCCGGTAGTAGCTGATGCCCTGGTTCACCGAGTGCTCGTCGTGCCGGTAGAACTCGATCCAGGCATCCATGCTGGCCTGGGACAGCGGCTGGACCGTGCGCCCTGGCGTCTCCACCACGGCCTTCACCTCCTTGGAGATGGCCGCGAGGAGCTGCTCCTCGTTCATCCCGCCGGCACGCGCCAGCAGAAGGTTGTCGTAGTAGGAGGTGAGCCCCTCGGCGACCCACAGATCGGGCGTGTACTGCTCCCGTCGATGGTCGTTGGGGAGGAGACCCGCCGGCCGGAGCCGTCGGACGTTCCACGCGTGGAAGACCTCGTGGCTCACCACCGACAGCCAGCGCCGGTAGGCCTCGCCATCGAGGGGCTCGCCGTCGGCGTCCATGCGGGCGGAGAAGTCGAGAGCGAGGAGCAGGGTGCTGTCGTCGTGCTCGAGGCCTCCCCGGGCGCCGAGGGCGTTGAGCACGTGGTACTCGCGGTAGGGCAAGCCCCGCCAGAAGTCCCGCTGCGCCTCCACGATGGCCTTCACGTCCTGGGCGATGCGGGGATGGGTCCACAGGCCTTCGGGATCGAGGGTGGCCACCGTGTGGGGGATCCCATCGACCTCGAAGCGCTGCACCGAGGAGGTGCCCAACAGCATGGGGGCGTCCATCAGAGCATCGACGTCGTCGGCCACGAAGGCCCCGTCGTGCTCCGGGAGAGGGACGTGGACCGAGGGCCAGGGAACGTCGGCGAAGCCCACGGCGAAGGGGCCGCTCGACGCCTCAGGCACGATCGCCCACGACGGCGGGTTGAGCACGGCGCCCGCATCATCGACGTAGGAGGTGCGCACGGTGAGCTCGCGGGCAGCCACTGTGTAGCTGAGCTCTACCGGCTGCCCCTCGCCCGTGCCCTCGCAGGCGACGAGCCACGTGTCCTTCGCGGTCTTGTGGACCGGCAGCGGCCCCGACGCGCCCCGTGCCTCCACCGACTCGACGTTTCGTGCGAACTCCCGAACCAGGTAGGAACCCTGGATCCAGGTAGCCATCCACCACGTTCCACAGCCCTGCTGGGCCCTCGCGGTGACCCGCAGCCGGTTGCGCTCGGCGTCGACGAACGAGACGGTGTAGGCCACGTCGGCCGGCCCCCCGAGCGGCTCGAAGGGAGGGGGTGGCTCGACGGGTGGGGTGTCGACCGATCCGGGGGTCGGAGGAGAGCAGCCCACCAGGACGAGCCCGAGCAGTGCAAGGAAGCGCGCGCGCATGCAGGGCGTCTTACCACGGCGCCCGGTCACGAAACGTCCGCGCCACGCGAGTCGTGCCGACAGCCCGCCACCGGTGCCACCTGCCGGCGCCCTGCCTTCTTCGCGCCAGACACGCTAAACCCGTGGGGGGACGGAGGGCCGGTTGGACGACGACACCACGATCGACGCACTGCGCGCCGAGCTGGATGCCACGAAGAAGCGGCTCCGCGACCAGGAAGCTGCTCTCCAGTTCAGCGAGGCTCGGTATCGCCTCCTCTTCGACCACTCCCCCGACCTGGTCCTCACTGTCGACTTCGACGGCGTGATCCACAGCACGAACCACACGGCACGTCGACGGCTGCGACAGCTCGCCCCCAAGCTGGAGGGGCGAGAGCTGGCGGAGATCTTCCACACCAACACCGCCGATGAGGTCCGCCAGCTGTTCAACGACTCGGTCTCCGGCTCCCTCGACCGTCGCTTCGTCCTGGCCGACAACCGCGTGGTCCTGTTGCGCGCCGCCCCCGTCCCGGGGCCCGACTACCTCCTCCAGGTGGTTCTCCGCGACGTGACCAGCCGCGTGCGCATGGAGGAGGAGCTCGAGCGCTCCCGTCGCCTCGCCGCGGTCGGCCACCTCGCCGCAGGCGTCGCCCACGAGATCAACAACCCCCTCACGGTCATGCAGCTGCGCATCGACCTCCTCCGGGAGCAGTCCGACGACGCCGATCTGCGGGGGCAGCTCCGGGTGGTGCGGGACCACATCCAGCGGGTCGCCCGCATCGTGCAGAACCTCCAGACCTTCGCCCGGCCCAAGCCCACCGAGACGGTCGCGCTGCGGGTGGTGGAGCTGATCAACGCCGCTCGGGACCTGGCGGCCGTGCCCCTCGAGGGGATCGACGTGGCGCTCGACGTGCCCGAGAACCTCCACGTTCTCGGCGACCCGGGGAGTCTCGAGCAGGTCTTCGTCAACCTGCTCGTCAACGCCGCCGACGCCATGTCGGGCACCGGTCGCGTCACGGTCGACGCCCTCTCCGCCGGCGACCGCGTCCAGATCAACGTCCGCGACCAGGGGCCCGGCATCCCCGCCGAGCTCTTCGACGAGCTGTTCGTTCCGTTCACCAGCAGCAAGCAGCACCGCGGCACCGGCCTGGGACTCGCCATCGCCTGGTCCCTGGTGAACGAGCACGACGGCTCCATCACCGCCAGCAACCTTCCCCGCGGCGGGGCCTGCTTCACGGTGGTTCTCCCGGCGGTCGCCCACCCCACGCCCGCCCCTGCGCGCACCCCCGAGCTCCCCCCCCGACGAGCCCCCAAGGGGGATCTGCTCCTCCTCGACGACGACCCCGGCGTCGCAGCCGTCATCGCCGACGCCAGCCGTCGCCTCGGCTACCGCGTCGTGGTGGTCCACACGGCGCAGGAGGCCCTCGATCTCATCGCCAAGCGCGCCTTCGTCGCCCTCGTCGCCGATGTGCAGCTCCCGGGCATGTCGGGTCGCGAGCTCCTCGACCAGCTCCGCCACCGGCACCCCGAGCTGGCGGCGCGCACGCTGCTGATGAGCGGCCTGTTCCTCGAGCCCGAGTCCGGCGTACGCTACCTCCAGAAGCCGTTCAGCCGCGGCGCCCTCGACGCCGCCCTCCGGGAGCTCTGACCGTGACCGCCGACCCCACCCCTGCGCTGCACGCACTGCTGACCCGCATCGGGCACTACGCCGGCCATGGCATCAACCACGAAGACGAGCCGTTCCACGCCGAGCTCCACCTCGCCGCCCTCGAGGTCCAGCCGGGCGTCACCATCCACTACCGAGCGGTCGGCATCGACGGCACCGTCTACCACGACGAGCGCACCTGGATCGCCCGCGACGACACCGGGCGTCTCGCCCTGTGGTCCATCCACACCAACGGCGCCGGGGTCCGCAAGCACGTACACCGCCACGGGGCCAAGGTAGACGGCGCGCTCCTCACCCTGGTCTTCGGCCAGGGCAATCCCCTCGACACCACGGCCTACCGGGAGGAAGTGGCCGTCGACCTGTGGCCCGACGGGGAGCTCTCCTACCGCTACGCCTGGGGCCTGCCCGGGGGAGACCACCGGCCGCGTTCGTCCGTGCGACTCAGGCCCACGAGCTAGTTCCCGTGTGGCTCCCCATGCTCCTGTCGTGCGGTGGCGGCGAGCCCTCGCCGCCATCGGTCGACGCCGCCCCCGCCGCCGCCTGGACCGACCGGCTGGACCTCCACGACGACGAGCGCCCCCCCTGGCCGGCCGTCGCCACCGTCTCCATCGAGGGAGAGCCCACGCGATGGGGGGACCAACCCGTGTGGCTGGCTGCCACGCTCTCCACCGACGCACCGGGTTGCCCCAGCTGGCCCCTTCCCCCGCTGCTGCTGCGGGACGGCCGGTGGACGAGCTCCCGAGCCCTGGACCCCATCGAGCAGCGGCTAGAGATCCGGCTCGACCCCGACGGGGGACTGGTCCGCGCCGAGCGCATCATCGACACCCCCCAGCAGGGCCCGAGCCTCGCCTTCTGGCCAGCCTCCTGGACCCTGGAGGCCAGCGTCGACGACACCCCCGTCACCCTCCAGCGTGAAGGCGACGTCGTGCTGTGGCCCCCGTTCCGCCGGTTGGTCCTCGCCGGCGACGGCCCCTTGCCGGACCCCGCTCGGCTGGACGCCCAGGGCCTGACCCTCGACAGCCGGCTGCTGGTGCCCGACCGGGAGGCGGTCCGCACCGGCATGGCCGTCATCGGGAGCCCCTTCCACATCGAGCCGGGACGGGGCCAGCGTGGAGCGGGCGCGGAGCTGGTCGTTGCCGGGGTTCGCTTCCCCCACCACGCATCAGGGGAGGGCATCCGGGTCCTCGCCAACGACGACAGCGCCAGCCGCCTCCTCGACGAGCTCCTCGCCCTCCGCAGCGCCTCCCCCTTTCCCTGGCCGCGCCCGCTGTTCGTGATCCCCGGCGCCAGGGACCAGCGGGTCGGCGACACCCTCGCCCTCGGCCCCCACGCCCGCTCGGACGCCACAGCCCTTCGTCGCGCCGTGTGGGAGCTCGCAGAGATGGACGACGCACTCCGCCGGGCGTTCCAGGCCCTGGAAGGCCCACCGACCCCCGTGGTCGAGCCCGGATGCTTCGGCCTGAGGTCCCGACCGGCACTCGACCGCAGCCCGCTGCTCGCCCAGGTGCTGCTCGTGGACCCCGACGCCGCCACCGCTGCCAGCTGGGACGAGCTCGAGCGACGTCACCCCTGGCTGACCGCCTGGCTCGACGCCCCCGCGTGGCCACGACTGGAGGTGGAGCGGGACGGCGACACCCTGCGCTGGGTCGACACCGCGAACACCGGCCTCCCCCTTCGCCTGCCGGTCATCGTCGAGGGGTCCAGGAAGGTGATCGGCCTCGATGAATGGCAGCCCGCGTCGACCGTACGGGTGCCAGCCGCCCGCCTGCCCGTCGGGCCCTGACCCGTCTCGCCCGGGTCCGGTCCGCGGTGTACGATGCCCTGCTTCACCCTGGCCCCTGGAACGCCTCGGCATGCTGCTCGCCCTGCTCCTCGCGTGCTCCTTGTTGGAGGAGGACGCCGACCTGCCCGACAAGAAGCCCGTCGAGCCAGCGCCATCGCCGGGGCTGGTGGCCCCCATCCTCGACCGGGTGTTCAAGCGGAAGCGCTCCGCCCGGAGCGGCCCACTGGAGCGGATCGAGGTGAAGGGCAAGGGGATCGGCGTCGACCGCTCGGCCTACGTCAAGGTGCCGATGGGCGGCGAAGGCCCCTACCCCGTCATCCTGGCCTTCCACGGGGGCAAGGGGAACGACGGCCGCAAGATGGTGGAGCGCCTCGCAGGCGCGGAGGACCGCGGCATCCTCCTGGTCTACCCCAACGGCTCGGAGACCCGCCGTGGCACCGGCTGGGTGGGTCCCGACAAAGACGACGAGCCGGCCGACGCCTTCCGCGACGTCCGCTACACCGAGGCGCTGCTCGACACCCTCGACGACCTGTACGACATCGACACCGACCGGGTCTACGCCGTGGGCATGAGCGGCGGCGGCTACATGACCGACCTGCTGTGGTGCAGTGCCGCGGACCGCTTCGCCGGCTTCGGCGTCGTCGCCCGGGCCATGCCCAAGCTGATGTCCAGGAAGTGCCGGCCCAGGAAGCCCACCCCCTTCGTGCTCGTCGTGGGCACCGCCGACGACGGGCTGGTCAACGACGAGCAGCTCTCCCTCGATCGCACCCGGGACTTCATCCACGACGCGCTGTCCTGCGACAAGCGTCCCGACGTGCAGCGCATGATCCCAGCCAAGAAGGACGACCTGCCGGTGGAGCACACCCGCTGGGACTGCGCCCGCAAGAGCACCTTCGACTACTACCTGGTGCACGGCGGCGGCCACCAGTGGCCCGGCTCCGGCAAGAAGGCCGCCGACAAGTGCATGGACCTCGATGCGACGCGCGCCATGCTGGATGCCTTCGGGCTCGACGGCTGATCGGGAAGCATCGCGAACGCCGCGGGTTTCGCGGTATGATCGGCGAATCCAGTCGCGAGGGGCCCGCCCCCTTCCGGCACGCGAAGGGTGAACCACCATGCTGCTCCCGCTCCTGCTCCTGGCCTGCAGTCAGGAAAGTTCCATCTCGGCCCGCATCGAGCAGGCTCCACAGGCCACCATCCAGGCCCCCCTCGACGGCGACGTGCTCTCCGAAGACGACGCCATCGAGTTCGTCGGCCAGGTCAACGACAGCAACGGCCTCGGCGACCTGACCGTGCTGATCTGGGAGTCGGACAAGCAGGGAGAGCTGGCGACCCACGAAGACGCACGCTGGGATGGCGACGGCATCACCCGCTTCGCCACCACCCTGCAGCCCGGCACCCACGCGATCTCGCTGACCGTGGTCGACAGCAGCGAGCGCACCGGGCAGGCCAGCATCTCCATCACCGTGGAGGAGGTGAACACCGCCCCCACCGCCGAGATCACCAGTCCCGGCGCCTTCGAGAGCTTCGTCGTCGGCTCCGACATCACCCTCGTCGGCGGCGCCAGCGACCCGAACCAGCCCTCCAGCGAGCTGGTCGCCACCTGGACCTACGAGCCCGAGCTCGGCGGCGCGGCCACCGAGATCGCCACCGTCTCCCCCACCGGCACCGGCACCGTCCTCTCCACCTGGGAGAACGCCCCCATCGGCTCCCACCGACTCCGGCTGCTGGTCACCGACGGGGAAGGCCAGGAGGCCGACGCCCAGGTCGTCATCAACGTGGAGGATCCCAACGCCGACGACCGTGACAAGGACAGCTGGACCGTCGCCCAGGGCGACTGCGACGACGACAACGCCGACATCAACCCGTCGGCCGACGAGTCCTGCAACGGCATCGACGACGACTGCAACGGCATCATCGACGACAAGGACGCCGACGGCGACGACCACGTCGACATCGACTGCATCGACCACGACGGCATCACCCAGCTGGCAGACGACTGCGACGACGACGACCCCACCACCTACATGGGGGCCAACGAGCAGGCCGACGGGGCCGACAACGACTGCAACGGCCTCGTCGACGACGGCCTGTCCAACTTCGACAACGACGGCGACTGTGCCTGCTCCGCCGCCACCTGCATCGGCTCCATCGACCCCAAGTGCATGCCGTACCTGACCTCCGGCGACTGCGACGACGGCGACCCCGACCTGCACCCCTTCGACGATGACGGCGACGGCTGGAGCACCTGCGACGGCGACTGCGACGACCTCGACCCGGCGCTGAACCTCGACGACCTCGACGGCGACAGCGACACCACCTGCGAGACCGACTGCGACGACGACAACCCGCTCCTCAACGGCCTCGATGTCGACGGCGACTCCTACAGCAGCTGCGACGGCGACTGCAACGACGGCAACGCAAGCGTCCTCCCCCTCGACCTCGACGGCGACGGCTACACCAGCTGCACCGGCGACTGCAACGACAGCGACCCCGACCTCAACCCCGCCGACGTCGACGGGGACGGCTTCAGCACCTGCGACGGCGACTGCGACGACGACGACGACTTCCTCACCCCCGAGGACAGCGACGGCGACGGCCGCTCCACCTGCGCCGGCGACTGCGACGACGACAACGCCGCGCTCAACCAGCTCGACAGCGACAGCGACGGCTTCAGCACCTGCGACGGCGACTGCAACGACGCCAGCTCCGCCATGAACCTCTTCGACGCCGACGGCGACGGCTACAGCTCCTGCACCGGCGACTGCAACGACGGCGACAACACCCTCACCCCCCTCGACGGGGACGGCGATGGCTTCAGCACCTGCGACGGTGACTGCAACGACGGCGACGCCAGCCTCGACCCCGCCGATGCCGACGGAGATGGCTTCAGCACCTGCGACGGCGACTGCAACGACGGCGACCCCAGCCTCGAGCCGGACGACGCCGACAACGACGGCTACAGCACCTGCGACGGCGACTGCGACGACGGCCAGTCCCTGGCCAACCCGGGCCGCACCGAGGTCGCCTACAACGGCATCGACGACGACTGCGTCGGTGGCGACCTCATCGATGTCGACGGCGACGGATACAGCTCCACCGTCGTGGGAGGCACCGACTGCGCCGACACCGACGGCAGCGTGAACCCCGGGGTCACCGAGACCTGCAACGGCAAGGACGACGACTGCAACGACGGCGTCGATGAAGACGGCGCCTCGGGCTGCACCAACCGCTGGACCGATGCCGACGGCGACGGCTACGGCGTAGGCAGCTCCACCTGCACCTGCTCCTCCACCGGCGCCACCCAGGGGGGCGACTGCTACGACGGCAGCAACAACGCCTACCCCGGCCAGACCGCCTACTTCGAAGGGGACCGCGGGGACGGCAGCTGGGACTACGACTGCGACGGCGTCGAGACCCTCTACTACCACGACACGAGGATCTGGGACTGCGAGCTCAGCGGCGGCATCTTCGGCGGCGCCAACTGCTCCTACGATGTCGGCTGGGTCGGGTCGCGGCCCGACTGCGGCGAGTCTCAGGAGTGGAACTACGGCTGCTACTGGATCCCGTACGTGGAGTGCAGCCCGCACAACTCGTCCTACGACATCTACGACCAGTCCTGCCGGTAGCTCCGGTGCCTACTCGGGCCAGGTGACGACGATGCCCGGGTTGGCCGCCTGGGCCTTGTCGACCTGGGGCCGCAGCAGATCCACCAGCTCCGCGTCGAGCACCGGGTCCTGACCGTACAGGTTGGTCGTCTCGCCGGGGTCCGCGGCCAGGTCGTAGCGCTCCAGCGTGGCCGTGCGCCCGTAGAGCATCAGCCGGTCCGTGCCCCGGGTGACCGAGGCCACCACCCCGGCCCGGGCCACCGAGAGCCCGAAGCGGATCCGCGCCGGGTCGGCCGTGCCGATCACCTCGCCGCTGCGCCAGTCCTTGTCGGGCACCTGGAGCACGTCGAGGAGGGTCGGCACCAGGTCGACCGAGGTGGTGGGCTCGCTCCACACCGCGGGCTCGATGTTCTTGGCCCAGAAGAAGAGGATGCCGTCGTTCTCGGGCCGGTACAGATCGTAGGCGTGGGTCAGGTGCCCGTGCTCCCAGAACTGCTCCCCGTGGTCGCTCCACACCACCACCAGGGTGTCGTCCAGCAGGCCCTCTGCGTCGAAGCGGTCCAGCTGAGCCTCCAGGACGTCGTCGAGGGCGGCGATCTCGGCCCGGTAGCGGATCTGCATGTGCTGCAGCACCAGGTCCTGCTCCTCCGGCGGCATGTTCGGCCACGCGTCGCGAGCGTCGTAGTGTTCCGTGGAGACGGTGAGGTCGTAGTCGATGGGGTCGAGCTTCTCCAGCTCCTTCAGGTAGGTCGCCGGCGGGCTGTAGGGGACGTGGGGCTCGGTCACGTGGATGTGGAGGAACCAGGGCTGGCCGGGGTCGACGGGGCTCAGGGCACCGGCGAGGTGGTCGAAGCCCTGGTTCATCTGGAAGTCGGCGCCGGTGAGCGCCGGGAGCACCGTGTCGTAGCCCTGCAGGGCGTTCCACTCGTGGGAGAACCAGCCGTTGCGGGAGCTGACCGCCGTGTCGAAGCCGGCATCCCGAAGGGTGCGAGCCAGGAAGGGTAGACCGTCGGGGAAAGGCTCCCGCAGGGAGACCGTCATCACCGGGAGGAAGCCGTTGTCCTCGTGGTAGCGGCCGAGGACCGTGCAGCTGAGGCCCGGGAAGGTCCAGTTGGAGCAGGTGAGGTGCTCGTCCATCACCACGCCCGTCTCGATGAGCCCGTCCATCCAGTCGGTCTCTCCGGAGCCTCCCCATCGGGTGATGTGGTCCTTCCGGAACGTGTCGATGCTGATCATCAGTACGTTCTTGGGGCGGCTTCCCCGGAACCGGAGCGGCGCGGTGCCGACGATGGGGGTCGCCGTGTCGCCGGTGGTGCCCGTCGTGTCGACGTCGGTGTCGGCGTCGGTGTCGGCATCCGCGTCTGCGTCTGCGTCGGCATCCGTGTCGGTGTCGGCGACATCCGTCGCTGCGGGGTCGGTCCCCGAGCCGTCGTCCCCAGAGCAAGCCAGCAGCAGCGTATAGATGAGCATGGGGCTACGATAGCCCGCCGACCCCCCGACCCGCCCGCGTCGGCCCGCTGGAGGCTCCATGCTGCTCCTCGCCCTCACCCTGCTGACCGGCTGCAAGAAGGTCGAGCCCGCCCCCGAGGCCCTCGACGAGCTCTTCCACTACAGCTGGCAGAAGTACGACGAGGAGTCCGACGAGGAGCTGGCCAACGCCGTCGTCAACTTCGACGCCGCCGTCCAGGGAGGCGAGCTCGACCCGCCCGACGGCACCGTCACCGACCTGAGCGACGACGAGATCGCTCTGGTCGGCGTCACCGACCGTCCCGCGTCCGACGCCGCCGGCCTGTTCATGACCAACCGCTTCGCCTGCTCCATGAAGCAGCTGGAGGAGATCCTCTCCTACGGCGATCAGGGCGACCTGTACGAGGGGGTCTACGAGGCGTACAGCCGAGACTTCGAGGGCAACCGGAGCAACTGGCTGAAGGCCGACGACGAGCGCCTCGACTACACCATCCGCTACACCAGCAAGATCCCCGTTCTCGGCGGCGAGTACGACGCCGTGGCCCAGGGGAGTCTGCGGCAGGTCCCCTCCGAGATGGGCCGCGCCATCGTTCAGCGCAGCTACATGCCGGAGCCCGCCGACTTCGGGCCCGACGAAGACAAGAAGTACTTCGACCACGACTACCAGCTGGAGGTCTACTACGACGCCGGCGGAGGCGAGGTCGCCCACGTCTACGTCATGTGGCGCTCCGCCCTGTACGGCGGCTCCCTCGACACCGACAACGAGACGCTGCAGCGCACCATCCTCGGCAACATGTTCGACTGGGACGACAACACCGAGAAGCTCTGCGAGGAGGGCATCTGAGCCTCCTGTTCCTGGCGGCCGCACTCGCCGGCGACCCGGGCCCCCACGGGGTCCACCACGGCGAAGCCTTCGACACCCCCAGCCACGTGATCACGGCCCGAGACGCCGTCGACTGGACCGCGGTGGGCGATGTCACCGTGCAGCTCCTCGCCGACTACCTGCGGGTCGACACCACCAATCCCCCCGGCAACGAGCAGGCCGGGGTCGACTGGCTGGCTGCGCACCTCGACGAGGCCGGCATTCCGTGGGAGGCCGTGGAGCACGCGCCGGGGCGCTCCTCCCTCATCGCCCGTGTCGCCTCCGGAAGCGACGCGCCGGCCCTCTGCCTGATGCACCACATCGACATCGCGGGCTACGAGACCGACCAGTGGCCCGAGGAGAGCGGTCCTCTCTCCGGCGCCATCATCGACGGCGAGCTGTGGGGTCGCGGCGCCCTCGACATGAAGGGCATGGGGGCCCTCGAGCTGATGACCCTGGTGCTGCTGAAGAAGCACCAGGTCCCCCTCGAGCGCGACGTCGTGCTCCTCGCCGTGGCCGACGAGGAAGTGAACAACACCGGCGCCATGGACCTCGTGAAGCTCTGGGACGACAAGATCCGCTGCGGCACCATGCTCAACGAGGGGGGCTTCGGCGTCACCGATGCGCTCTTCGACGGTCAGGCCGTCCACGCCATCAGCAGCGCCGAGAAGGGCGTGATCTGGTTCCAGATGAAGGCCGAGGGCCGGGCGGGACATGGCAGCACGCCCTACCCGGGGGAGGCTCCCGACCGCCTCCTCGAGGCCATGGCCGCCGTCGAGAAGAAGGTGAAGGTCCGGCCGACGATCGACGACAGCCTCTACGAGCTGCTCCATGCTGTCGGCGAGCAGAAGGGGGGCTTCACCGGCACCGTCCTGAAGAGTCGGCTGCTCACGAGCCTGCTGGTCAAGCCTCGGCTGAAGGCCACCCCGACCACCAACGCCACCATGCTCGACACCGTGCACCTCACCGGCATGCGAGGGGCCGAGTCCCCCAACGTCGTGCCCAGCACCGTCTACGCCCAGTACGACTGCCGCCTGCGGCCCGGCACCACCCCCGCCGAGCACCTGGCTCGCTTCGAGAAGGCCGTCGAGGGCATCGAGGGCATCTCCTTCGAGATCCTCCACGAGATGGAGTCCAACGGCGACCCCACCGACAGCGACTTCTTCCGCACCATCGCCCACTACGCTGTGGAAGACCGCCCCTACGCAGCCGCCGGGCCCCTGCTGGCCGTCGGCTTCACCGACAGCCTGTTGGTGCGGCCCATCGGCGTACAGGCCTACGGCTACATCCCCTTCGAGATCGCCCCCGAGATCCTCGAGACCATGCACGGCCATCGGGAGCGGGTCCCCGTCGACCAGATCCCCGAGGGCCTGCGGAGGCTCTACAGCATCGTCGTCCACGCCGCCGGCAGCCCCACCGCCCCGTGACGCCCTGCGCCTCCGCGGGGTCAGAGCGGAAGGGGTAGGTGCCGCGGGTCAGAGAGGTAGTCCAGCAGCGCGCCCCGAGGGGTCAGAGCGGAAGGGGTGGCTGGCCAGCCCCAGCTACAGCTCCACCACCAGCCACGCCAGGTACGCCATCATCACCAGCGTCGCGCTCCCGTGAGCCGCCAGCCAGGCGCCCGAGACCCCCTGCAGCCAGCGCTCCGCCGACGTCTGGATCACCGCCAGCCGCCCCGTCCAAGCATCCCGCACGTCACGGCCCCCCACCCGAAGCGCCGCCAGCGCGAGCCCGCCCAACAGCGCCACCAGCACCAGCATCGTCAGCCCACCCGAGCGCTCCATCAGCCCCCCCTGGAGCCAGGTCGCCAGTGCTCCGTACGCGAGCGCAGAGAGCATCATCGGCGGCAACGACAGCACCCCCGCCTTGGCGACCGCCCAGGGCACCGGGTCGTGGTGGACCGTGACCTCGTCGGCCTCCAGGTGGCAGGCCGGGCAGCGCACCCCGTGCTCGCCGAAGAACTGGTCCTCGGGGACGATCACCGCACCGCAGCCCGTGCAGGCGCAGGTCTTGGTCTTCGCGACCGCCCGCGTCGCCGGACGTTGCCCGTGCCGTACCTGCGTCCCCTCCATCCCACCTCCTGGTCCAAGGATACGGCATCCGCCCGACACCCATTGCGCAAAACGGACGTTACGACCTCTTCATGACGCTGCTCCTGTTCCTCGCGCTCCTCGGCCCGGCGGACGCCCTCGCCGACCCGCCCAGCCCCACGGCATCCGTGGCAAGCGAGGCCGGCGCCATCCGTCGGGTCATCGACGACCAGCTCGCCGCCTTCCAGCGAGACGACGCCCAGGCCGCCTGGAAGCACGTCGCCCCCAGCCTCCGCAGCAAGTTCGGCGACGCCGACACCTTCCTCCGCATGGTCCGCGTCGGCTACCGCCCCGTCTACCGGCCCCAGAGCGTCCACTTCGACGACGAGCTCGTCCCCCTCGACACCGGCGAGCTCGGCCAGTGGCTCGACGTCGTCGGACCCGACGGCAAGGCCTTCCGGGCCCTCTACCTGCTGGAGAAGCAGGCCGACGGCAGCTGGCGTACGACGGGCTGCCTCCTCTTCGAGCCGAAGCCCGCCGAGCCCGCCGTCTGACCTCGCGGGCACCACCAGCCCACCTTCCGTCGGCGACGGCAGCTTCACCCGGCCGCCGGACTATGGCAGGATCCCCCCTGGATCTGGAGGCGCCGGATGGCGAAAGCACGGGACCTGTCGGCACCGCCACCCCCCAAGGCCCGTCGCTCCGACTCCCAGGCCATCGTGGAGGCCATCCTCCAGGCCGCCGCCGAGCTGGGCACCGAGGCCCCGGTCCAGGACATCGCCGAGCGTGCGGGCGTCGGCGTCGCCTCCGTGTACCGCTACTTCCCGGGCAAGGATGCCATCGCCGCCGAGCTCGGTCGCCGAGCCTACACCGCCATCGTCGACGCCATGCGCCAGGCCCTCGACGCCGCAGAGACCCCCGACGACGCCATCCTCGCCTGCTGCGCTCTCGCCCTCGAGGCCCCCTTCAGCCCCGACCCCGTCCGGCGCCACGTCAACACCACCGTGCCCTTCACCTGGCTCGGCGAGGCTCCCGAGCGCATGTTCGTCGAGCTCATCGAGCTGTTCACCTTCGCCTCTGCCCGCTGGGTCGACCAGCCCGAGGAGGAGCGACGCCTCCGCGCCCACACCGCCATCTCCATGGTGCGGGGCGTCACCCACGCCCGACTCCTCCTCCCCCACCTCGCGCCTCCGCTGGAGGACGTCCTGCCGATGCTCCAGACCTCCCTCCGCGCCTGCCTGGGCATTCAGCCCGAGATCTGAGGCGTCCCACCGAGATCGTCGAGCGCCAGCCGCTCCCAACACCACCACGCCACGTCCGCCCGTGAGATGCTCATCAGGGCCCCGAAGTGGTCCACCTCTCGCACCGTCTCCGTGCGACGCCCGTTGGTCAGCGTGACGGGGCGGACGCAGCACGCATCCACCGCCTCGTAGACCCGCTCCATCCGTGCCAGGTCCCGGTAGGCCACGCCGATGCTCGACGAGGCGACGAGTCCGCGCATCACCGGGTTCATGCCCGGCGCACTGTCCCCCACGCCTGCGGCCGAGATGGCCACCGCGCGCTCCACGCCCACGGCCTGCATCGCCGCGACGATGCGCTCGGCGGACCGACTGCACAGATCGTCCGGCGAGGTCAGCCTGGACCAGGGGTTCCACTCGAAGCGCCGACGCATCCCCAGCCCGGACAGCACCGCATCGGCCCCCTCCAGCAGCGGCTCCAGCGGGTCGTCGAGGACCTGAAGCCTCGCCGTGTCCCCTGGGGGAACGTCGCTTCCGGGCCGGGCCACCGCCACCACGTCGTGGCCACGCTCGCGGCCCTGGACCACCAGCTCCCGGCCCACGCGCCCCGATGCTCCGAACACCACCACCCGCATGGCCCCTCCCCAGGCCGTCTATCCAACCGCACCTGGATCCTGCGCGTCTGCAGCGACGCCACGGGCACCTGTGCGCGATACCGCGAGGCTCCCGATGAACGCACCCCTCCCCGACCGCTCCCAGCTCCAGATCGCCCGCGAGCTGTTCTCGTTGGCCTGGCCCATCATCGGCATCAACGTCCTCCAGGTCGCCGCCCTCGCTGTCGACACCGCCATGGTGGGTCGCCTCCCCGAGGCCGAGGCGGGCCTGACGGGTCTCGGCTACGCGGGTCAGATCGCCTTCCTGCTCATGGTCGCCATGATCGGCCTCACCGTCGGCACCATCGCGCTGGTCGCTCGGGCGCACGGCTCGGGCCACGACGAGCGGGTCGACCACATCTTCCACCAGTCCACCCAGCTCACCATCGCCCTCGGCATCGCCGTCGCCGTCGTCGGCAACGCCACCGCCGTCCCGATCCTGTGGATCCTGGGCGCCGACGAGCCGGCGATGGAGGCAGGTCTCGCCTACCTGCGGCCCCTGCTGCTCGGCACCGCCTTCAACTACCTGAACATCCTGTTCGCGGCGATCCTGCGGGGCCTCGGCAACACCCGTCTGGCCTTCCAGGTCGCCCTGCTGATGAACGGCCTGAACGTCGTCATCAACTACGCCTTGATCCTCGGCAACTGGGGCTTTCCGTCCCTTGGCCTCACGGGCGCGGCCATCGGCACCGTCCTCTCCCAGGGCATCGCGGCCGCCACGATGTTCGCCCTGCTGCGACGGGGCGCCATCCGCGGCCTCCGCCCCACCCTGGAGCTCCGACCCCTCGACCGCGCCCTCGCCGGCAAGCTCTTCGCCATCGGCTGGCCCGCCGCCCTCGACATGGTCGTGTTCAACGCCAGCTTCCTGTCGATCATCGGCATGCTCGGTCGCATCGACCAGGCAGCGGTCGCCGCCCACGCCATCGGCCTGCGGGTCCAGGCCCTGGCCTTCGTCCCCGGCATGTCCATCTCCCAGGCCACCGGCGCCCTCGTCGGTCAAGCCCTCGGCGCAGGGCATCCCCGGGAGGCGCGACGGGTCCTGCGGGCCAGCGTCGTCATGTCCCTGGCGGTGATGACCACCCTCACGGCCATCCTGGTCGGCCTCGCGGAGCCGGTGATCGCGGTCTTCGGCGTCGACCCCTCCTCCGACCTCGGTCAGTTCGCCGTCACCTGGCTGAAGCTCCTCGGCTACGGCATGCCCATCGCGGGCGCGTACATCAGCTTCGTCGGCCTCTTCCAGGGGGCCGGACAGACCCGAGCGCCCCTCGCCATCAACAGCGTGGCTCACCTGGTCTTCCAGGTGCCGCTGTCGTGGATCCTCGGCTTCCCCCTGGGCCTCGGTGCCTGGGGCGTGTGGGCCGCCTTCCCGCTCTCCTTCGTCCTCAAGCTCGCCGCCGGCTTCGTCGTGTACCGGACCGGCCGCTGGGCGAAGGTGGGCGCCGACGTCTGACCCCGTGCGCGACCGACCTGGAGTAGGCTGCGGCCGAGGGGGGAGCATGTCGTCGATCTTCGTCTCGCTGCCCCTTCAGTGGATGCCCCACATCCAGGTCGCGGACGTCGCCGCACGACCGGCGGCGGGCGTGTGCCATGGGCGCCGGATGAACGCCATCGGCGTGAGCTTCGCCCTGGTGCCTTGCTGACAGCAAGGGCGCTCGGGGCCCACGGTACCGTCAGCGCGAGTCGTTCTTGGGTGTACCGTGCGCCATGCCCGTCGCCGCCTGGACCGACGCCATCCTCGCCCTGTGCGCCGGCCTCACCGCCGTCGCCCTGCTCTCCCGTGGCAGCCCCAGCGCTCGCACCACGGGCCTCGGCCTGCTGTTCGTCTGCCTGGCCGCAGCCGTCGGCACGCTTCGCCTCGACGGCATGGAGCAGCTCGCCCTTCCCCACGACGGCCTCTCCGGCCTGGCAGCCTTCGTGGGACTCCCCCTGGTCGGCGCGGGCTGGGCGACCGCCGCCTTCGCCCCCGAACGAGCCAGCACCGTGCGCCTCGCCGTCCTCGTGCCCCTGCTCCTCGCCGGCCTGGTCCTGTGGCCCGTCGAGCTGCTCCGCACCGTCCTCGGCGGGGCTGGCATGGTCGCGGTCCTCGTGTCGTCGGTCCGGCTTCGCAGCGACCCCATCGCTGCCACCCTGGGCCTCGTGGGGGCCCTGCTCACCGTCGGCGTCGGCCTCGGCATCGGCACCGAGGGGGAGCTCGCCGGCTTCCCCCGGGTCGGCTGGTTCCACCTGGGCCTCGCCCTGGGCGCCATCGGCCTCGGGGGCATCCTCCGCATCCGCGACTCAGGCTGAGACCACCTGGTTCCGCCCGCCCTCCTTGGCCCGGTACAGCGCCTCGTCGGCACAGCGGAGCACCGTCTCCCAGCTCGCCCCGTGCACCGGCCAGGTGGCGACACCGATGGAGGCGGTCACGCCGAGCTTGCTGGACTCCAGGGCTGCCCGAAGGGCCTCGGCCCTCGTCACCGCGTCGTCGTGCTCGCACTCGGGGATCAGGATCACGAACTCCTCCCCTCCGTAGCGACAGCACACGTCTTCCTTCCGCATGGACGACATCATCAGCTGGCCGAGACCCGACAGGACCTCGTCGGCCGCCTGGTGCCCGTGGGTGTCGTTGAAGCGCTTGAACTTGTCGACGTCGAGCATCACCACCGACACCCCCTTGCCCTTTCGCTGGGCCCGGGGGAACTCGCGATGCACCGTCTCCTCGAGGTACCGACGGTTGTACAGACCCGTCAGCGGGTCGCGGATGGCCAGGGACTTCAGCTTCTCCCGCAGGCTGATGTTGGTCAGCGCCAGGGCCAGCTGGTCGGCCACGGCGCGGCCCGCACGCTCGAGGGACGCACGGTCCTCCGCGAAGGGAACCGTCGGGCTCGACAGCGACACCACCCCGCTGGACTGCCCGTGGGCCGACATCGGGATGCACACGTGCCAGCCGGCGTCCTGGACGTGGCCACACTTGGGGACGTGGGCGCCCTCGGTCCCTTCCGAGCGGTGGATCTGGGACCGACGCATCCCCCAGCAGCCATCCCAGGGGATGCGGGCCTCGGGTCCGTGGGTCCCCCACGTCGAGGCGAGCTCCAGGAAGTCGCGGGAGGCCCGCAGCGCGTAGACCGCCACGTCGATGTCGGGAAGCAGGGCTTCTCCGTAGCCCTCGACGATCTGGTGCGCCTCGTCGGCATCGGTGGCGTGCTGCAGGAGCGCCGACATCTCGCTGAGCAGGTCCATCTCTCGTCGGTAGCGCTGCAGCTCCGCCACGCGGCTGGTCAGCTCCAGCTCGTGGCGCCTGCGGTCGGAGACGTCCATCACCGTCGCGAGCACCCGGCCGGTGCCCAGCGGGTTCAGACCGATCTCGACGTCGAACTCCTCCCCGTTGCGGCGGAGTCCCTTGAAGTCGGCCCCCTGGCGCATGGTGCGCACGGACCGAGAGCCCATGTACTCCGCCATCTTGCCAGGATGTTCCTTCCGAAAGCGCGGCGGGAGCAGGATGTCCACCGACTGGCCGACGAGCTCGCCGTGGCGGTAGCCGAACATCGTCTCGACCTGACGGTTGGCCAGGCAGATGGAGCCGTCCGACTCCACCATCAACAGGCCGGAGGGAGAGAACTCCACCCCCAGCCGATACTGCTCTGCCTCGTCTCGCTCGGATCGAGCGTCGAGGGCCAGGAGCTTGACCTCGTCGCCGGCCGGGGTCAGCACCCAGCGCATGTACAGCGAGCCCGACCAGCCACACCATGTGGGCACGAGAACCGTGCAGGGAACCCCGTCCTTGGCTTGGTCCAGCGCCTCGAGCACCGGCACCACGTCCGCAGACACCAGGTCCAGGAGGGAGCGGCCGACGACGGCCTCCACGGGGTGCCCCAGGCGAATCCATCCCGCGTCGGCCCATGCGATGGTGCCGTCTGCGGTGATGCGAGCGTGGCAGGGAGCCAGCTCCCCGAGCTCGGCCCCTGTGGAGCCGGCGAGAGGCTCTTGGCGCAGGTTGCTGACGGGCATGAGGCGTCCTCCACCTCCCTACATCGACACGTGGGGCCGCGGGTTTGAGCGCCGATGCAACCGCCGGACAACTCGCCTCCGTCTACCGGCCCAGCCCACCAGGAGGATAGACGGCGGCATGCCTCGGAGGCCCCATGTCCCGCTCGCTCGTGCTCGCCCTCCTGCTCTCGGCCTGCAGCGGCGGTGACGAGGAGGACGCCTTCGACGTCTCCTCGATCCCCTCTGGTCCCCTGCAGGGTGTCATCGGCGGCGAAGCGTGGTCCTTTGGCTCGGGGATCACCGACAGCTTCCTCTCGGACGACAGCGACTTCTTCACCACCTTCTACGCACTCGACGACGTCGGCTGCGACGACTGGAGCGTCGACGGCGGGAACCACCTGCTCGGCTCGGTGCCCACCTCGCCCGGTGCGTTCGCGTTCGACCTGTCCCAGAACGTGACCTTCTACATCCAGGACACCAACGAGAACCTCGTCGCCACCGAGGGCGGCATCGTCGTGGACTCGGTGGACGGCGGCATCGTCCGGGGCGCCATGCTGGCGACCTATGATGCGGACAACGAGGTCGGCGGCTCGTTCGAGGTGGCGATCTGCGAGGACACGTCGACGTTCTGACGCCCTCGGGCCAGGTAGGAGGGCCGGTCGGGGCCGTCGAGAGTGCGGCGGTCAGACCGATCGGTGTCAGAGCAAAAGGGCTGGCCCGCGGGTGAGCCCCCAGGCAGCCTCCCTCGATCTACGAATCCTTCCACAAATCCACGAACCCAATCCAATCCACCGAATACACCGCCTCCAACCCTGGCACGGCTCTTGAACACGTACCGGTCCCCATCCCCCAGGAGACCCCATGTTCTTGCCGCTGCTCCTTCCCGTCCTGCTCGCTGGCTGCGGCGCCTCCCCCACGACCGACGCCGATGCGCCCCCGCCCGTCGACGACGGATTCTCCTCCCTGCCGGACGCCGACGATGCCGTCTCCCTGGCCCCCCCGGACGAGCCCCCCGCCTT
>Ga0213839_1000628_pt1 | contig 35985 bp, 47 predicted proteins | sample SWPATP21_FD_160075 | JGI IMG/M metagenome (GOLD analysis project Ga0213839, IMG submission 160075) | Coastal seawater microbial communities from Marineland, Florida, United States - SWPA TP2 #1 | ecosystem: Environmental > Aquatic > Marine > Coastal | place: USA: Florida | collected 2016-08-14
TTGACGCCTCTCGCGGGTGGTCAGCGTTCGCTGCCTCGCCAGCCGCAAGCCCCTTCTCAACAAGTTGAGTGGGGTCCCCCTTGCTCAATCTGGCCGAGCCATCGAACGTTGACGGGGTCGCGGTTTTGATGGTTAGCCGCAAGCGGCTAACACTCGCGTCCATGTGGTTACTGCTCCGCAGTAATTCTTGCTTTCTGCCCTGAACGGGCAGGCAAGAACGAGAACGCTACGCTCGCCAACTGGGGTTGGCTCTCTTGCTCCCGCTTCTGGGGAAGCGGATCTCGCCGCCCCTCCGGGGCTAGGTCGCTTTGGGGCGACCTGTCGCAAGTCTGAACGACTTGCTCCGCATACCCTGAGCGGGTATGCAAAGGCTGCTCTGCGAGGCTTTTTTTTGCTCGCTCCGCGAGCGTTAAGAGCGGGTGCCTTCGGATCTGATAGCCCTGCGCCCCGCTTTACTGGGTGGATCCTCCTACCGCTTCGCGGTGGAGATTTGGCAACCCTCAACGGCTTGCTTGGTCCTGCCTCCGGCGGACCAGGGCAGCGGGCAAGGCCCGCTTTACTGGGTGGATCCTCCTACCGCTTCGCGGTGGAGATTTGGCAACCCTCAACGGCTTGCTTGGTCCTGCCTCCGGCGGACCAGGGCAGCGGGCAAGGCCCGCTTTGCTGGGTGGAGCTTCCTACCGCTTCGCGGTGGAGATTTGGCAACCCTCAACGGCTTGCTTGGTCCTGCCTCCGGCGGACCAGGGCAGCGGGCAAGGCCCGCTTTGCTGGGTGGAGCTTCCTACCGCTTCGCGTTAGAGGTTGATCAGTTAGGTGACAGGGATGAACGACATTTTTACTTTGCTCGATTGGGTGTGGTTGTTTTTGCTCCTGCGAGTTTTGTCTTTTTTGTATTGTACAAACCAATTTATTTTGTATTGTGCAATCCAATTTAGCGGAGTGGCCAATGAATCCAACTCGTGAAACTTATGTGGAACTCCAAACCGCATACGAGCATTTCAATCGTTTTCTTTTCGGCGATTCTTTGCCCGTTTGTCTAATCACGTTACAGAGAGAGAAGCGTACTTATGGGTATTTTTCCCCGAAACGTTTCGTAAGTAAGGACGGGAAAACCACGGATGAGATTGCTATGAATCCTGCCTACTTCGCTATTTGCCCACCTGAAGAAATCATGCAAACGCTGGTTCATGAAATGGCTCATCTTTGGCAATTTCATTTCGGTAAGCCTGGCCGGGGTCGTTATCACAATCGGGAATGGGCTGACAAAATGGAAGGTCTCGGCCTTATGCCTTCGTCAACTGGGAAGCCGGATGGCGCAAGGACGGGTGATAAGATGTCAGACTACATCATTGAAGGTGGGTTGTTTGAAGGTGTTTGCCGTGACCTTTTGACTCAAAATTTCCGTATATCGTGGGCTGATCGATTCCCCGCAAAGGATCGTGTGCAAGCCGCCATAGAAGAAGGTGAAATAGATGAAGTAGCAGAAGATTTGTCTTCATGGGGTGTTGAGATCGGTGAGGGCGGCGAGTTGGTTATTGATGCAGAGCAAAAGCAATCCCGTGCAAAGTTTACGTGTTCTAGCTGCGGTGCAAATGCTTGGGGTAAGCCTTCTCTGAACCTGATTTGTGGTGATTGTGATCAGCCGCTATCCGCTAATGGTTAGTTTTGGCTGTGTGTGAATGTTATTCGATTGTTATAGGGTTTTTGTATGGATAGACGTCAGCGGCATGACGAAAAGTTAGAGTTCTGCATTTTGTGGATTGCGGAATTCCAGGTTTCGACTTCATCTATTCTTTGTGAAGCGATGCGCCTTAAAAGAGAGAACCAGGGGCATTTTTTGAAGTCTCTTTCTGATAAGGGGTTAGTCCAGCGGGTTCGGCACCCGATAATAAAGGAGGATATTCTAATCCTTACACACGATGGGCGCTTGCGTGCATCCATGCTTACCGCTCGGGCCGATTCGTACTCGATGGTTCCTAGCAAGGCGGTTAAGGTTACAACGATTCATGATCTATCCGTTCAAAGAGCGGTGTTGTCGAAATTCGATATACAAATGAAACGGGATTTTGGCGTTACGCATGAACGGCACATCGCTGACGTTGACCGTTCAAAGCGCCCTGATGCGCTTGTAGATGATCATGGGTCGGTAGTTGCTGTCGAGGTTGAGCTTACTCAGAAGTCATCTAAGCGTGTCTATACAGCGTTCTTTAACCATCTTGATCAGATGCGTGCTGGTCACTACGAACGTGTGGTCTATTTCTTCCCAAATGATTCTCTATTGTCGAGCTATCAGAAGCTTTTCGACAAAGACCGTTGGCCAATGTTTGAGAGAAAGCCAGATGGAAAGTTGGTGCAGAAGATCCAGGGTGGAGAGTTGCTTTTTGCTGATACAAGCTCCCCGGCGCTGAGAGGGCGTTTCGCGTTTTCATTAGTGGAGCAGTATTAATATGGACGATTCTCGTACCAACCTTATTCGTCGCTATTGTGAGCCTGTAGCTCATTTCCTGTCCGATCCAGATATTACAGAGGTGATGATTAATCGCTACGACGATATTTTTGTAGAGCGTCGGGGTGATATGCAGAGAACAGATGCCTCCTTTCCATCGGAGCAGGCTCTATTAACTCTTGTTCAGCAATTGGCGGGAGGGACTTTGGATGGAAGCGGGGTGGTGCATTCTGAACTGTGGGATGGGTCTCGTTGTGCTGCGGTATTACCTCCTGTTTCACCTGGCGGTGTAACTGTTTCTATCAGGGTTTTTCCCAAGGCGTCATTTTCGATTGATGACTTGATTGAACGAGGTGCTGTTACTTCCAGGCATTCTGACTTGTTTGATCAAATTGTGTCCCGCTCTATGAATATTTTGGTCTCTGGGGCTACTGGCTCAGGAAAGACGACTTTGCTTAATGCCTTGACGGCATTTATTCCTGATACACAGCGTGTGATCACTATTGAAGATGTTAGAGAATTGCGTGTCGCAGTTCCGAACTATGTGCCGCTAATCTCTAGTTCTGGTACTGGACGCGATAACGGAAGCGTTACTATGGCTAACTTGATTGCCGCTTCGCTGCGTCTTAATCCAGATCGAATTTTGGTTGGCGAGATTCGTCAGCCAGAAGCTGCGGAGGCATTTGCGCAGTCATTGAATAGTGGACACTCAGGGGCGATTACTTCTATTCACGCGAATGGGCCAGCAGACGCCTTATATCGTTTAGAAAACCTGGTTGGTGGTGCTACCAAGCTGCCTGTCGAGTATGTACAGCGCCAGGTTCGTTCGAATCTACACGTTCTTATTCACGCCGAGAAAGTACCGGCCTATGGCCGGGTGGTTAAAGAGTTTTCGTTTTTACCAAGTCCTGATAGTGATCCAGTACAATTATCTGCATTTGATACTTCGACTGGTACGCATGTTTGGTCCGATACCGCGATAGATTTGTTTAAACGTTCGTTTGCTTTTCTGGGTTGACACTGCTTTATTGCGTTGTTCTAATATCGCAATATTGCTATTAGGATTTCGTGGGTATGGATAACCAACAAAAAGCGCTTCGGATCCGAAGTGCTTTTAAACCAAAAGTAAAACTCATTTTAGGTGTGCCTGCCGGTGTTTTTTATTCCGGTTTGGTCATTGCTACCCTAACGGGTTTTTTAACCCGTTCATTTTTTCTTTCCTTTTTAATTCTCGCTGCTTATCACATTTTTATGACCGTAGTGCATAAAAAAGACCCTAAAGCATTATCTATTTGGATTGCCTGCGGTTTTTCCTCCGATACTGCTTTAACAGCCTCTGATCCTACTGAACTAGATATCAAAATTGTGGAGTGAACATGCGTACTGCAAGACACTATTACTACCTTCTTCTTTGCCTCCTTTTTTCAACGCCTGCACTTGCTGGAACGAATATTGGTGCACCCCAGGCAGGTCTATTCGCAAAGATCGGCGGATTCTTGCAACAGTTTGTAGACTTCGTTGAAGGCCCGTGGTCTACGGTGGCATCAATCCTTTCTCTCATTGTTGCTGTCGTTATTTACATGTTCGCTGACAAAGCTGGTACTCAAGCCATGCTTTATGTTGGTCGTGTTGTTATTGCGATCATTGTAATTCTGAACATTTCTGGCGTTGTTATTTGGCTGCGCAGCTTCTAAGTCAGGGGAGGATAACAACATGGGATCAACGTCAGACCTTCACGCCATAGTTCGGCCATATCGTGACTTTCTGATTACTAAGTCGGGCGCTCTGGTAGCGCCCATCGTAATTAATGGCGTTGATCCAACACCGTTCGATGAAACAGATTACAATGCGATTGGGTTGCTCGCATCGTCAGTTTATCGCCGTCTACCCTCCGGGTCGGAGATAAGCGCATATTATATCCACTCTGAAACTGGGGTTGTCGATTTATCATCGGGTTCTGGTGTTTCCGGTGAGTTGGTTAGAGCGCGTAATACGTTTCTATCTGGTCAAGGGATCGCCCAGTCCCTGATAGTTCATTTCGTTCAGATCGCTCCTTCTTCTGTCGTAGCCGACTCTTCGTTGTCTTCGGTTGCTGAACATACCGCTAAGGCTATCTACTCTTCAGAGTCACGGCAGTACTTGTCTACGGCATTAAGCGGATCCAAGTTTCTTCGATTACGGTATGCCGAGATTGAAGAGCGTTACGCAGCGTTGATGGATATCTTTGAACGCCTGCAGGTTCGTTTGGGAGAGTCGTTTGGTGTAGAGCTTCTTTCACATGAGAAGGCGTGGCGGTACATAAATTTTATCGCAAATCTGGATTCGAACTATCTTGATTCGTCTTGTCGGTCGAACCCTCCTTCTTCTCGCTGGGATTTATCTGTGTCCGATGGTGACGTTTCACCAATGTCACTAGGTTCCGGTGTTGATGTGTTGCGTGTCGCTGGCACCATACCAAAATACGTATCTGTTTTTTCCGTTAACTCTTATGGTGAGGATAGCGTTCGCCCTGGACTATGGTCTTTCGATGAGCGTTGCCCGACACGTAGGAGAGGTAATTATTATTTACTGGTGAAGTTCACCCCTTATGGTCCTATAAAACAGGCTTTCCGGTTTTCCGGTGCACGTGCAAAGCTTACCCGCGACCAGTTTAAAATTGGCGAACTACTTTCTTCTGGTGGTTCTAACGCCAGGTCAACTGCTTCCGAACCCAAACCTCATATTAAGCAGGCTTTGCAGGAGCTTGACGAAGCTGAACAGCTGTCTGTTGTTTGGGGCAGTGTAGCTACATCGATTGTCACCTGGGCAACAGATCGCGAGTCTCTTTTGCGTCAGCGCCGAATGATCACAACCGCTTGTGATAATGCTGCGGTACATGGTTCTTGGGAATCTGTCGGTCTGATGAAAGCGTATCGAAGTGTTTTGGTTTCTTCAGAGACTAAATCGCTTCGGCATATTGATTTTACTTCTGCGCAGTTTGCAGCCGCTGGCTTGTTTTATCGAGCCGCAGAAGGGCAGCGTTTTGTACCCGAGTTGAACGGCCATGACTGTCTATATGCTTTCCGATCTGAAGATGGTTCACCGTTTTATTTCTCGCCCTGGGCGGGATTCCGAAACCTTGTGATTGGCGTAGGCCCGATCCGTAGCGGTAAGACGTTCTTGAAATCGCTTCTGGCAATGCACTTCTCTAAATATGAGGGGGTTTTGCATGCCATTGATGTTGATGCCGGTATGGAGCCAGTGGCGCAGCTGCACGGTGATCGTGGTGGGGTGTACCGTGTCGATTCCGATAAAAGCGCTGGCTTTAACCCTTTCGCCAGCTGTTCAGGCCCCGGTGACTTTCAGTTTACTCAGCATCTAAGGGGACTAATTTTATTGATGCTCCAGTCGAACGATACGCCTGACTTCCGTGTATTGACGACTGAAGAGCAGGCTTCACTAGATGCTGCTATAACCGCTGTATTACATCTTGGTCAGGACTTCTGGCGATTATCATACGTATGGGAGCACTGTTGCTCATCATTGAAAGAAAAGCTATCTCGCTGGGTTTACGCATCTGGTGAGAAAGGTATTTTTGCGAGCTTTATGGATGCAGAGAAGGATTCAGCCGGATCCTATGATCTTTCGGTAATGGCGTACAACCTGGCTTCAATTAGAGATGATTCAACGGTCCTACCTGTCATCATAAGCGAAATATTTTTCCGTGTGACGCGCTCATTTAATTCACCAGCATTGCTAACCAAACCTAAGTATCTGGATATTGATGAAGGAGCGACCCTATTCCAGGGAGCACCAGAGGTCGTAGAGCGTGTAATAAGCATTATCCGCAACATGGGTAAGCAAATGGGTGGTGTAGGTATCTGGTCCCAAGGAGTGGGGGACTATGAAGAGCTACCGTCATGGCCTGTTATCCGATCCGCTGCCAGTACTTTCTTCTTTATGGCCGATCCTACGATGGACCGGGATTCGTATAAAAAGGTATTCCAGTTATCCAACGGGGAGTGTGATGCTATCGCTTCCCTGATACCTAAGCGCGAAGCTTTTGTTATTCAGAGATCACTGGGCGTTTCTAAAAAAATAATAATTGATGCAGATGCACTTGAATATGCAGTTGCCACTTCTTCACCCTCTGAGCGTTCAATTAGAGACGCTGCGATTAAAGAGCATGGTGAAATCGATGGATTGAAAATAGCTGCTGATCTAATCGAAAAACAGAGGGAATTATCGTGACTAAGTTTCGTGTAGGGCGAGCGATCGCCTTGTCATTGCTGATATCAAGCAGCTGTGCTTTCGCCGTTGGTATTCCTGTATTCGACGGAGTTCTGAACATTGAAACGGCTCGACGTACAATACAGGATTTGCAGGAATGGCGTCAGAAGCTTACGGAGTATCGCCATTACTTGAATCAAATGAAATCGCTTAAAAACTCAATAAGCTCACAGGACTGGGCAGGTGTTCTTACCATAGTCGAAAGTGAAATGCGCTACGGTACGAACTCACCTTTAGGTGCATTACCGTTTTTTTCTGACCCGAACTCAGCTCAGACGATTAATGATCTGCGAGCTGTACTATCGTCCTCCGGTGCTGCGCCTATGACTTCTACCGACCTTCAGGATCGTTACCTACGCTTGGGAACAAAGGCATTAGATGCATTTGGCGTACATATAGATTCCATAGAGAAAGATTATGGCGTCTACGCAAACCAACAGCAGCAAGTAATGATTAATGAGCAGGCATTACAGCAGTTGCAACAACGGCAAGATTCGGCGTTGCGGATTCTATCGTCTCAAGGTGATGAGAGCGATTTGGCTGCACTTCAAACTATTGCGGTACAGCAGCAGATTTTAATGAACCAGCTTCAGCAAGGCTTGGTTATCAATAACCAGCAACTGCAGAACTATGAAAGTCTACGTCAGTCTAGCGTTCGTTTTCGTTCTCAAGCGGTAGAGGAAGAAGCAGAGCGCCTTAACAATCTAAATCACGGTACACCGCCCTTATCTGGCCGGAAAGGTTGGTCCGACCTCGGTCTATAAATTTTCCACGATTGGCTATTTTGCCTATTGTAATATTCCAATATTACGATATTGTACTACTATGCTTATGAGAACTGTTTCTACATTAATCGCTTTGGTTGCCTTTCACGCGCCTTCTGTATATGGCGCGGGTGAAGGTATTCACGAGGCTAATGACGCCTTTGGAATATTCCTGATCAGTATGTCCAGAGTAACGGACGCAGTGCTATCACCTGATAGCCCTAGCGGAATGTTTTCATCGATGCTGTTTTTCGTTATAGCGGTCTACTACCTGGGGAAAGAGGTTCTTCTTTGGGCTAATGGGGTTGTGCAACTTGATGCCCTTCTTACCGCTGTTTTAATGGTAACAATGGTGGCGGCTGTTTTAGAGTCATACGACTATCTAACCTCTCTAGCTTTTGAAACGTTTGACGATATTGCGGCGTCCATACAGTTGCAGATGCTGGGTACTGAAGACTCTTTTGCAGCAATAGGCTACATAGAAGCATATCTAGATCATGTTTCAATAATGGATGCACACTGGCTAGACGGAATAAAGAAAATATTTGCCGTTATGATCGCGACAGCTTTGATTGTTGTCTTGGGTGCGCTCGCGTTTCTTGCTGATGCATGGGCTGTTTGGGGGTATGTTTTAGCCAAGCTGCTTGGCTGGCTATTTATTCCCTTCATTATGATTAAGCCTTTGTCAGGTTTATTTGACCGTTGGCTATCATTCTTTGTTGGATTCCTTTTTTACGGATTGGTGGTTCGAATTAATTTGGCGATGATTGCAACAATGTTTTCTATGCATGCTGGAGTATCGCTTGATCAAGCCGAGTTTGGACCGGTTCCCATTACTTGGGACGGGATTTTTTCTAATTTGGTGGGTGCGTTAGCGCTACTACTTATTGCGATTCTTGCCTTAATCAGTTCCGGTAAATTCGCCAACCAATTAGCTTCTTCTGTAGTGGCAACAGGTGGAGCTGCCCAGGCAATCCGTGGTGTAGCGGTTGCCGGTGGAAAAATGATATAGGGATTTACAGATGGAATTTAAAACGTCCGTGCTGGCTGGTGAAGACGGTACTTCATCCAGCTTCAGTGAACAGCCGGTTGAACAGGTAAAGCCGGTTGAACAGGTAGAGCCGGTTGAACAGGTAAAGCCGGTTGAACAGGTAAAGCCGGTTGAACAGGTAAAGCCGGTTGAACAGGTAAAGCCGGTTGAACGCGATTCCGATACTGTTTTTGATGTTGGGGCTAATGATTCAAGAAGTGTTGAACAATCAGCCGTACCAGATACCGTACCACCGGTGCTGATTGATCCTACTTTTGCTATTGCTGATCGAAATCGTTGGTTTTTTGCGTTTCTAATTTGTTTTGCTGTACTGGTTTTTTCAGGTTTCATGTACACGAGACTTGCGCTAACTGTCGGATCGAATGTTGATATAGTTCATGTGAAAATGTTTTCTAATGGAACATGGCAGGTTGAGCTTTCTGAGAAAGATGAAGAAATTAGCTATTTGCCATCGACTATTAATTCACTTCTGCTGTCGTTTGCAGAACGCCGGTATTCTGAAATCCCTGAAACTGTTGCTTCTGATTTTGGATTTGTAAATTTGCTTATGTCTCCCGAGGCTTCAGCTCAGTTTACGGCTACAACTGGTTTTAATGCGAAACAGGTTGCAGCGGACATTATTAAAAAAACGAACACTGTTAGCGTTAAGTATGTAGCTAATGACCTCGATCACTTTGACGGTGATATGACAATGTTCGGCAGAGTCTCTGGTGTTATTTATCGGACTAACGTTTTTGCGACTAGGAAGCTAGTACAGCCATCGGGGGTTAGTGATCCTGAAAACAATGACGCTCGTATAATACGAATCAAATGGCGGCTTATGAGTCCAGCAGAGCTAAACGCTACTGCGCGAGGGGCTGGTGATGCTATCACGTGGCTTCGAGCGAACCCTATTGGCATTCAGGTTATCGACTATCAAGAACTAGATGATCCATCTGATAATGGATGAGGTGGTTATGAAATTTGCAACGGTACTTACATCATTTTTATGCCTTTATTCAGGTATTGCCCAATCTGCTTACCAGGGTAGTTGCCGTGATATTGAGTGGGAGCCAGGGATTTACTACAAGATCAAGGCCGCACCTAATCAGCGCGTTCACGTTACTTTGCCTTTTCCTATTCAAGGTAAGCCGGTCAAAGGGAGCAAGATGTGGGACGTAGAAGCAGAGGGAACCCACCTTTTTATCAAGCCAAGGCTTAATATTGAAAAGGAGGGTAAACACACCACTGTGACAGCTGTGCTAACGAATGGCCTGGCCGTCGATTTGAAGGTTACCCGGACTTCCACTAAACCTGATAATTGCGTTGTTGTGTCTTTCAGCGATTCTCGTGTGAATGGTCGTGAACAAGGCTGGACTAATCCGCAATCTGGTAACGTCAATGCCCGGCTATTAGATGTAATAGATCGTCTTTCTGACCGAAATAAAAGAGCTAATGACGTTGATAATAATCGTGTTTTAGATCAGGAGATTTTAAAAGCCTTACACCGATACCGTTCATCTGTATATACACGTTACTCATGGAATGAGACTGGATTTATTACGGATGTTTGGGATGATGGTCGTTTAACATTTATACGCCTAAAAGAAGATAACACCGGTTGGCTTCAGTTACGCGGTAATGTTCAGGGGCAAGATGAAATCTTGCAGTACGCCTACGATCAGCGTCAGCGCCTTTATACCATTGCTGGCTTATATCCAAAGCTGATCCTTAAAGTTGGAAATAAGGAACTGGAAATTACCCGTTCTGATGCTACAAACATTGGGTCGAAATAATGTCTAGCATCGAAGATATCAAAGACGTTGGGCATGAAAAACCCGCCACTCATAGCAAGAAAGCTCAAGTTACTGTGATTACAGGGTTTCTTATTTTGATTGTGGTACTGAGTATTTCCGCGATCTCTCGTTTCATGAAGCAAACGAGTGTCGAGAGCGTTAAAGCGGATCCTGTGACGCCAGTTGCCACAGTTTCCCCCGCTTCAAATGTCAGCAACTTTAACGTAGATCCTAAATTTGTAGCTGCTCCAGGAAAGGCAGGGGCAGGGGCAGGGCAGACTAATACAGCCGCTGATTTTGTGAGCAATGCATTAAATAATCGATCTAACCAATTTGGTTCCGACCAATCAACAAGGCAAAGCCTTTTTGATAAGTCTGGTGGCAAGCCAACCAAAGCTGAGCGGGAAGCCGAGATCGCTTTTCAGCTGCAGCTTGAAGAGGATCCGATTGACCTGGGTGGTGCTTCTTTTGCGTCTAATGGGCCTGGGAACGAACCGCTTTCTACTGATTTTTTTGACGCACAAATCGCGCAAGTAGATTCTCAACTGGCTCAGTCGCAGGCCAGGCTAGCAGAATTAATGTTGAGGCAGAATCCGCCAGAGGCCATCCCCGCGTTTACTTCTTCAGCTGAAGCTGCCGCTGCCAGCGGTGTAGTGAACAACGTAAATGGTGTTGATCTGTCGAAATCAGCCGCTTCTGAGGTTGGGGTATCACAACCAAAGGCGGGTTACTTAAAGCTGTCGCCAACCACAATTATTCCAGCTGCTTTGGATCAAGTAGTGGTTTCGGATTACTTGAGCACTTACCGTTGTCGTATTTCTCGTGATGTTTTTGATGACAATTACCAGGCTGTACTTATCCCGGCGGGTACTCCTTGTTCCGGTATGTCTGTCCCAGCATCGAACGTTAACGAGCCTATTCAGCCGCGCCTGGGTTTAACGGTTGACCGTATTATCCTGCCCAATGGTGAGGTTAACTTATCTGATGGCGCTGTATTCGACCGTGAAGGGATAGCGGCGGTGAAAGGTGACGTTGACTATCATTTGTTACCTCAGTTTGCAGGAATCCTGGCATACGCATTAGTTGCTGATGGATCAACTTATTCGAGTGAAGAAAATCCATCTTACTCTGCACGTGTTAGCGATACGGCGCGGGCTTCGTCTTCAAGCAGCGCTAAGAAGTACCTAAGCCTGGTGCCAACAAAAACGCTTGATTACGGTACGCCGTTACGCATTTTTCTGAAAAAACCTATTTTCTTGCCACCTGTTGAATGGCTGGGCGAAGCATATGCTAACTAAACTCAAACCGTTTTTGTCTTATCCGGCAATTCAGTTATCTCTATTAATGTTGATACCATTTACTGTATTAATGTCCGGAGCGGTAATTGGTGTTTCTGAGGCGCATGTTTATGTAGCGGTCGTTTCTCTATGCCTTGTTTGTGGTCGGCTATCTAAAGTGATGGGGACATTCACAATCAGCCAATCTATGGCAGCAATAGTTTTTTCGCTTCTTTTTGTGTTTGCAGTGTTCAAGGTGGTTGTAACTGTAGGTTCTTCAAATTCACAGCTTACGTTGCAAGCTATCGGGATTATAACGTTATTAATGATTTGGCCTTTCGCCTTTACTTCGAGCGAAGAAGGTTGGCGTTGGAGATTTCAACCGTTTCTATATCGCGCTTTCATATATGTAGGAAGCATTATTTACATTATTGTGGGGAATATCTGATGAAAGTCACGTGCTCTAAATTTGTGTTTTTTTTGCTGATACTTTTTTCGGCTTCAGCCAATGCTGGGTATGATTTAAAAACTCAGCTTCGGTTTTATTTGCCGCCTTCCATTCAAACAGTGGGTGCGGCTGTAAATTACTTTATTACTCCGCATAAGTACCAGGTTGTTAAGTCCGATAAAGTGGAACGTATTCTCGGTCGAAGCTTGCCGAGAGGTTTACCATACGGTTCAGTATTAACTGTCGAGCAAGCTTTGCTCGCAGTAACTGAAACTGACGAAGCAGTAATTATCGACCGTCAGAACCAACTGATTTCTTTCAGTCCTCTGATTAACGAAATTGGTATTAAAGAAGGTGCTAAGTAATGCGCATTAAAAATATTGCGGTGCTTTTTTTGCTGTTCAATCTTGCCGGATGCAGCTCTCTAATTACATCTAAAGAACCTACACCCGCACCAGGCTACTCGGAACGTATTGTTTACCGCTCATTGATGGATAAGCCTATTTCTTCGATGGATGCTGGCTACTCTGCAAATATTTCCAACGGTGGATCCGAGCAACAAACGGTTCAAGACAGTCCGCGCTCCAGTGACTGCACCAGTCAATGTTCACAGCGTGCTGATGTTTCCAGCGAGCGTGCTGCTACTTCGGCCCCAGCCGTTGTGAAGTCGGACGTTCAACGTATGACCGGCGTTTACTGCCAGGTTGAACCAGGTTCTCTAATTACAAACCTGGAAGAGATCGCAAGTAAGAATAAAGAAAAGCTATTTTGGCTCGCTGATGGTGATTTTGATGTAGTTGTGAAAGCGGATATCGCGGCGAGTTCGTATTCAGAATGCATTGATTTGATCGTCTCTTCTTTCCAGGTCGAGGGCGCTCCAATCCAAGCTATCAAGCGCGATAACGCAATGCTCATTAAGGGTCGATAACATGAAACTCGTAGCGTATATATCACTTGCCTCAGCTCTGTTAGCCGGTTGCGGTCCAGTAAAACAGACGGTTTCCCATCAGCATCAAGCGGTTGATACCCGCGCTGGGGAAGCATTCCGATCCACGCCGCCGGTTGTTACGGGAGTTCGAGAAGAAAGCGGCCTATACCTTGGGTCAGGACTCCAAAAGGAGGTTACGCCGACTATCCTGGATAAGGCGATAGGCGGACAGGGTATGAGTACCCGCCACGCTAAAACTGTTGTTGATTTTGCAAGCCAGCTTTCCGCATACATCGGTATCCCTGTTGATGTCGCTGCTGATGTCTATGAGAAGCGGGGTGATGATGAATCCACTACGTCCGTGGTTGACTCTACAGGTACAGCAACGCCACTGGTTACAGCAACTGCTTCTAACAACTCTAGCGCTGCTAGTTTCCCTGAGAAAATAACTTACAAGTTCTTAAGCTCACAAACGCTAGAAAATGTTATCACCGCTGCTACCAATCAATATGGCCTGGCGTGGAGCTACGACGAAGACAAGCACCGCTTCACTATCTATCGTTACGAAACAGCCATATTTAATATTCCGCTGCCGAATGATAAGCGTGAGCTATCTATGCAGTTTGATTCTGACACCGTTAAAGCAAACATGGCGGCTTCAGAATCTATTCATCAAAGTATCCTTGAGAAAGTCGAAGCTTTGGCCTCTGATGAGGCTGAAGTGAAGTTTTCAGGTAGTGGCCTTTTGGTGATAAGTGATCGCCCGGCCAACATCGCGACAGTTCGCGATTACCTTGACGCGGAAATTAAGGCGTTGACTCGCCAAGTACTGCTGCAAGTACGGCTAATCAGTTTTGATAAAACCCTTTCTGAAAACTACTCAATCGATTGGGATCTGGTATATAACGATGGTCACACCGCCCTGAATGTCAGTCGTGATTCCACACCGATCATTGGAGCCGTAAATACCGGCATCCAGGTTATCAACCCAACAAGCAAATTCAATGGTACGAGCGTCGATATCGATGCTCTATCGTCTGATAAAGGGGTTTCAATTGAATATTCGAATGCTGCGCTATCGCTCAGCTCAAGACCTGTTGTCACGTCTCAGGTTAGCCGTGTAGCGTACTTGAAGGATATTACGCCCTCCACTGCGTCGAGTGGTGATATTGTTCAGACCTCTCTCACCCAGGACGTAATCGAAACAGGTCTTTCTCTCTATATGCATCCGACTGTATACGGAGACGATGTGTTTCTTTCTATGGGAGTGACGTTATCCGCTTTGATAAATCTCAATACTGCGACCAGCGGCGGAAATACTATTCAAACACCAGAATCGTCTCTTACTGATTCCTCCCAGGTTGTTAAGCTCAAAAATGGAGGGGCGATAGCGATTTCTGGTTTCTATGTAGAGAGTGCTGAAGCCGACGAATCCGGGGTCGGTAAACCATCTATCAAAGTATTCGGTGGGGCGAGCAAATCAGAAGTTGAACGCCGACAAGCCGTGCTGATTATCACTGCTAATATTGTGGGTTGATCATGGTTAAAGCTTCTAAAATAGTTCATTCGCACGGTCTCGATTTTGTTCTCGGTACTGTGCGATCTTGGGACACCAAGCACCGCCGCGATAAACGTTCGTCTAGTGATATGGAATATATTCAGGCGAACATGCCAGGAACCAAGCTTTCTGCTCTATTCGCTTTTGAAAAAGGCAATGCGCCGGAAAGCAACCTCTACTCGCTAACGAAACTGATTTGTCAGTTTGTGGAAAATGCATTCATTATGCTGGACCTTCCGCATGATGACGATCCAAATCTAAAGCAGTACTGGTACGTTCTAATTATCGAAGGTGATCTTCAATCTGGCAGCGATGTACTATTACCGCTAACTAATGAAGAGCAAGAAAAAGACCTGAGAAACCGGTTATCTGATGTTAAACAGGTTATGGAACCAGGCAATATAAGCCGATTCAGCTCTGTAGATGAGTTATTGTCTAAACTGCTGCACGGTTCCGGCTTACAGGAATTCTCATCTGAACACCTGACTAACGCTGCTGTATCGCTTAAAAAGCGTCGATTCAAAGTCTCAGCACGGCAAGCCGTTTATGGTTCGTTGCTGGTAGTTGCTATTTCTGCTTTCGGCTACCAACAATTTTTTACCGGGATCGATAAGCCGCAAGAAAAAGAGATCGCGAGAGTTAACAACCTTCAGTCATTACTTGATTCGTCACTCAATGAGTACAAAAGATCGATTCCGGCATCTGACTTCATCGGGTTTTTCAAGGGTGTTCATAAACGACTCCCGACAGACGTTCATGGGTTTGGATTAGCAAGTGTCAGCTGTAGCTATTATCAGTGCACTGTTTCGTACACTGCCAATACTGCTTGGAGCATGTCAGACGCCTTTAGATGGGCTAAAACTGTCGATCCAGCTTCAACATACGACAGTAGCTCTAAAACGATCACGTTGGTTATCACTGGCTCACAGTCTGATAGCCCTCACTTTACTTCGGATTTTGCACCGGAAGATGCTTCAATCCGTATTGCGGACTCTGCTTTGGCGCTTCATCGCCTTGGGATATCCGTTAGTTTCAGCGAATTATCTCCAGCACCAGGAGCCAGAGAGTTAAATAATGGTTTCATGACCGGTACTTGGGATTACTCTAATGTTTCTTTCAAGTTTCTTCTTGCTGCTGCAGAAGGTCTAATCAAGCTTCCAAACGTTGGTGTTACTTACGTAAACGTTGTTGGTGGTTCTGCTTCTTTTGGGGGGATTTATGCGGTTAAATAATTTATTTCTGTCAGTTATTGTTCTGTTACCAGCATCCAGCTTTGCCGAGGACAAGCCTCACTCTTCCTGGGATATCATTTCGGCGTCCAGCGATGCTGCTTATTACCAAGTGGCGACCGAAGAGGCGAAAGCCCGTCAGGAATACAACAAGGTCCGTGACGATCTAAGGCCGTCCGCTGCTAGCGGAGATTACATAACGCTTGAACAGTTTCAAGCTGCGTTAAAAGAGCTATCCGCATCAAAAGCGACTGGTAAACCCGTTACGCTTAAAGTGCCTGAAAGCAAAAAACCAAAGCCGCCACGATTTAACTGGCAGTTGGTTTCCCTTGGGCAGATCTCCGGCAAACCTAGTATCGAATTGAAAAAAAACGGCGGGGTTGAAGTTAGAACCGTATTTACCGGTGATTCTGTAGATGGGTGGTCCGTTGAGATAGAAGGCTCAACAGTGAAAGTCGTTAACGGTAATGTGGTGAAACATCTATGAATGACTTGTCTACGCCAACAGCGCCAGGTACGGACCTGGCAACAACCTCTCAAGGTTCTTTAACCACTACCGGGAATAGTGGTAGTAATACCTATGCCCCGGCAGACGGCTTTCATGAGTTATCGAAAGAGATTGTTCGGGTTATCCCTAGCAGGGTGGAGTTGGCTAAATGCTTAGGAGTTAAAGCAAGCAGCTTGCCTGATTTCAACTTCAATGAGTTTATTCTGTTTCTCGATATCGGCGGTGTTTACAGAATCTGTGGTCAATTGGTTAAAAAGGATGAGAAAGAGGCTCGTTCAAGTTCTTTTTCATTAGTTCAGCATATTCGAAGTTCTGAGGGTAGCCCACAGGCCCGGATTGAATGGCTTGCACCGAACACATATCGTGATTTGAGTAACAACAAAGATCGGTTTGACGATAAAGGTGGCGAGAGCGAATCGGATATTTCCCGTTTCTATATGAGCTTGTTGAAAAAGTCGAGGGGGCTTGGAGCGTCCGATATTCATATCGTTATGTTTAAAGACTTCGGCTACATATTTTTCCGAGTCAATAACGAAATTATTTTCGATGACCAGCCTCGCCCCGCTAGTACGATTAGTACGCTTTGTAATCATATCTATAACCATCGAGTGCAGGGAACCAGAGCCGACTGGAGTGCTGCTTCTATTCTTGATTGTGTTGATAATGTTGCGCTTGATGGGGTTGCGACTCGTTGGCGCTTTACCAGCTGCCCTAACGAAGACCGTAAACATGCGAATATTGTCATCCGTGAAGTTAACACAACAGATATATCCTCGTTTACTGACGTAGATGACTGGGACGGTTATTCTGTTGCAGACCTAACAAAAGAATATGAGAAATTGGGATATGCTGATCAGCATATCGGGCAGTTTATTAAAGCTTTTCTGTCTCCGAGCGGGGGGATATTTATTGGAGGGAAAACCCGTTCCGGTAAGACCCGTTTTCTCAATGTGTCTCTAACTGGTGCCACCGCAATTTTTAATTTCCAGAAGGTTGTAACCTGTATTGAGGACGTTCCTGAATTGTCCGTACCTCTTTCGCGAAGAACTCCGGTTGATCCAGATTCGGAATCGGGAATAACATTTTCAGATGCAATTAAATCAGCATTGCGCCGTGACTCTGATGTAATTGCTATCGGAGAAATCCGTACAGGTGATTCTGGTCCAGCAGTTAAGCGGGCTATTGTGACTGACCACTTAGTTCCAGCTTCGCTGCACGTTAACAACTTGATGTCTATGTTTGAACGGTTAGATGATCTAGGGATTGAACGTCAATTTCTATCTGGCCACGGTCGAGCATTGGCTTTTATCTGGCAGAAGCTTTTACCCCGTTTATGTACTAACTGCCGCGTGCCACTTGATCCTGATGATGAAATTGTAGATCGATTGGTAAACTATGATATATCGCTTAATGGTGTTTTTACCAAGAATCCAAATGGCTGTAGCAAATGCGAAGGCAGAGCGCCTGGATTGATTATTGCTGCTTCTGTTCTGTCAGATCTGACAAGCGAAATGCGAGCAGCAATCAGGACCGGTGATGACGACGCTCTATTTGATCTGTGGGGTAAAGATGCGACTAATAAGGGTTATCCGATTGGAGTTAGGGCGGTCGATCATGCTTTAAGTCACGTTGAAGCTGGTATTGTTTGCCCTAAATCGGTTGAGTCTGTCTTAGGTAGGCTTGATTCGGAGTTTTTACCGTGAAAAAAATCATCGCTGATTTTATCAAAAACAGGCCATTCTCTATGGCCTGTCGAATTCGTTTTTATGAGCGAATGACGCATTTGCTAGATTCTGGCGTGGCCCCTACTGATGCCGTTAAGGGCATGAAAAGAGAGCTTCAGCGCCGAGGGTCTAACAAAGATGATCTTAGGCTCGTGATGAAAATATCTGATGTTACTGAACCAGGTGGTTCTCTTGTTTCTGCGCTGAAAGATATTATTCCGGCAACAGAATTGGTGATTATATCTTCTGGGTTTGATCGTCAAAGGGCGCAGGATGGTTTTAGGGATGCAATGAATAACCTTCTAAATTTGTCGAACATGAAAAAGGAGGTTAAAAAGAAAGCACAGTATCCTGTTATGATGCTTTTTGCTGCACTCGGTGTTTTTCTCGGCGGTGGTTCTGTCCTTGAAATGTTTACGGACTTTATACCGTTCGAGGAGTGGGACGTTATTGCTCAGAATTACCATTTAGCAGCGCAATTCTTCTTTAATAACATGTTGTTTTTTGTGCTGTTTGCGATTATCGTATATTACGCTATTCGTTATATGGTTATAGCGGTTCCGAGCTATCCGGTATTGTTTGAGGCTTACCGAAAATACCGAAAATATGCCGAACTGTTTCCACCGTGGTCAATTTACAAGTATACAGAAGCGTTTGTTTTTCTATCGTCTTTTTCAAAGCTGGTTAGAAACGAGGTCGGTCCTAGATCAGCTTTAGAATTTTTGAAAGAACATTCGTCACCTTATCTACGTTTCCACATGGAGGATATGCTGGAGGAAATAGAATATGGATCAAATCCAGCAGAGGCGATAGCTTCAACAGGGCTGATAGATAATGAATCCGCTATGACGCTTCGGATCGTTGCTAGTACAGGTGGTTTTTCAGAGTCTGTCGAAAGAATATCTATACAGTATGTAGATGCGTTGGAAAGCTCAGTCAGCAAAGCAACTCAAGCATTTACTGCTCTCTGTACTCTCGTTTTGGTTGTGTTTCTGGGATGGTTCCTAGTTGCTCAATATTTGATTACTAATTGATATAGTTTGTTTGTTCGGAGGATTTATGCGCAATAATGAATTAAAACTCAACAAAGCTGGCTCCCGCCGCAAGCAGGGTGGTTTCACTATGCTGGAGTTTGCTTTCGTCGCGTTATTGATCGGTATAGCGAGTGCTTTTTTCATATCTGGTCAGTCGGGCCGAGAGGATATTTCTCGGGCGAAGTCATGGGCGGGTAACATTATTCAAAGTTCATCTAACCTGGAAAATCGTAACGCCCGTTTCCCTCTTGCTTCGCGTTATAGCGGTATTACCCTGGCTAACGTATCGGCAACACTCACTGAAGAGTTACGAAACTCGATTTCTGGTACGTCAGTGCTTATCGACTGGGACGCTACTATTACCCTGTCGCCAACGAACAGTGTAGGCGGTAGCGGTAACTCAAACTTTATGTGGACCGTTCTGAATGTCCCGAAAAGTGTCTGCGAAGAAATGTTAGTGGAAACGGCTAACAAAGCCCGAGTTGCTTTGAGTGGCTCAACCGGTACTACTCAGGTACGTAATACAAGCAGTAGTGATGTTTTGACCCCAACTGAAATGGGTACTGTATGCGCTGCTGACTCTGCTACGAACTCGTTCCGAGTAGTGTTCTAAAAATAGAGGTGAGTCATGCTCGTTTACATATCAATTTTTTCATTTGCGGTTGCTGCTGCTACGGCAGCATGGTTGAACCTACAAAAGCAGACAATCGAAGATGATTGGGTATCGAATGCTGCTGCTCACCTCGCTCAGTACACGCAAGCAGCGGCCTCTCGACAGTTCGAAATGGGGTCGCAGTTTGTGCTTGCCGGTGGCTATGCCACTGGCACCCCGCCAGCGGCTGGGATGCTTTGGTTGAAAAACCCTGCTACTTGTTCGTTAGCGGGCATTCCGGCATTACCGAATGATGAGGCCGGGAATCCTGTCGATGACTCTTTCGTTCCCTGCGACTTCTCAGATGAAAACATCTATGGCCATACATACACGACATCCTGGACAACAACGTATCCAGGAACGCGAATGACAATACAGCTCGGTACAGTTCCGTTCACGATAAAAGGTGAGCGGCGTGATGACCTGGCGGCATTACTAGCGATACGCGCTCAACGCCATTCCCAAGCTGGTATTGGGGATTCTACTCTTGATGTATTTGTTCGATACGACTTCGACCCTGCGACAGCTACTCTGACTGCAGTCGTTGATCGATCAGCGCCTTTCGCGCCGGATCCCCACCTACGTGTAGATGGCACGAATATGATGGATGCGGCAGCGCCGATCCGATGGGCAAGTGGGCTGGCCATTACACCAAACGGCACAGCGATGGAAGTAACAGCCCCCGGTGGAATTAACCTGCAGAACGACACGACTTTTGCTGGTAATGCTGTTTTGACATCAGGAAATCTCACGGTTACGGCTGGGAACGTCACCGTCACGGCAGGGGATTTGGAAGTAACAGCCGGCACTGCTACGGTCCGCGAAGGGAAGGTTACAGGCGTGAAAATCGACGGTACTGTTGATGCGTCATTAACTCACGCTGTTTACGACTATCGAATCAACCAGAGCGGTGATGTGATCAATAAGCCAACTTGCCTCGCTGGTTCGACTCCCCAGGTGTTCGTAGCTGCTGCGTCAGTGCCTACAGGTGACGGCATGTTGATAGTAGACAGCGGCGGTTCATCACACGCTGGTAACGTTCAACGCTTCAGGACGACTGCCGACGATTTGGGCAATAGCTGGAGAGTGTGGGCCGAAGTGTACATTAATGGCTCATGGATCAAGCTAGGCGCTGCAGAAGGCGATCTTCGATCGTCAATCAAGTGCACGTAACTATCTGTTCGAGAGTGTATTACTAGCTTATTTGTTAGCTTCTCTTGATCTCATTCGTCGGCTAAGTCGAAATTATTTTGCTGTTAGGTATTATTGATAAGCTAATAATTTAGGAAATGGACTTCAATTATGGCCCTGTAGTGGAGACTACAGGGCGCGAATACGAGATCACAAATGATTGAAAAAGACGTTAAAGAGTTACTTGCTACAGGCAAAGTCATTTACTTAGAGCTGGAATATGATGTTGAGCTTGGGGATTTCCTGTTCGGGCTGGCAGATGAAAGAGGGGTTCGGTTCGACTACGTGACCGTATGGTCATCTGGTTCCTCCACTCGTACCAGGCGCGCTAAAGACCCTCGTACAGCGATCAGCTGGGCGCAGAACTTAGGTCTTCGTGGGGTCACGTTCACTGACATAAACTTCCCACCTCTTCCTAAATAAAACAGTTGATATCTCAGCTGTTGTTTTTTAACATGGTGATATTGCAATATTACAACATCACAAAAGGGGTGTCTGATGCCTAAAAAAGTAGTTACCGTAAACCCGAAAGGCGGGGTAGGTAAGTCAACCACTGTAGTCGGTGGTGCTCTTGCATTAGTCGAGAAGAATTATTCGGTTTGCGTGGTTGATATTGATGATCAGGGTTCTTCGTCTGGGAGCTTGGTTGATCTTGATAATGCACCAGTTCATTCATCCGCTTTCGCTTTGATGAATGGTGCAGATGATTTTAAACCGCAGTTTGTGAGTGATCGATTGGCTGTTGCTCACGCGAGTTTGGATTTACTCGATATCGATTCTGAGTCCATAGATCCCGAAATGTATTATCAGCTTAAAGATAGTATTGATGAAAAGCTGTCTGATTTTGACTTCGTTATTATCGATACTCCAGGGACTTTAAAAGCGCGTGTTATTGCAGCACTTGTCGCTGCTGATTATGTTTATACGCCGATTGAGTTGAGTGACTATTCTATTAAAGCCGTAAGAAACCTTTCAACGCTAATGACGAAGGTTAGAAAGCGTATGAATCACGGATTGAATTTTATCGGTTATCTGCCGAACCGTGTTCATGGGCAAAGGTTGAAACAACCGATCAGGGTGGATGAGCGAAATATTTACAATAACTTGGTTGATTCTGTAGGCCAAAAAGCCGTTCTACCAATTATTACGGAGTTGAAGTTTATTCGTACATCTTCCGAAAAAGGCATTAGCCTTTCTGGATATTCAGGCGAAGATGCGGCTTCGGCTCGTTTAGAACTAGGTGCATTCGCGGATGCTATTGTTGATGCCGCACAGGGGAATTAAAAGTGACAGGTAGCTTTTTGAGAGATATGGTTGATCCCGGTTCAGAAGATCAGCTTTTGGATCTGGACATTACTAAGGTTCACCCGGACCCTGAAAATGATCGTGATGACTGGGATACTTCGGATACGAAAGCTCACGTAACAGAAACCGCTAAGTCAATAAAAGCCATCGGCGTTCGGCAACCGATAATCGTTAAGCCTCACCCAGATTTGAACGGTGAATATATGATTGTCGCCGGAGAGGTTCGATATAGAGCGTCTATTAAAGCTGAAATGAAGACGATCCCTGCTATTCTTCGGGATGATGATCTTGGATCATTGGATATGTTCGTTGAGAATATTCGTCGAAAAGGTTTGAATTCAATGGCCATCGCGCGTGGCCTCAAAAAGCGTCTAGATAACGGCATGGAGCGTGCCGAACTCAAACAGGCAATCGGTAAATCTGATGCTTGGATAAGTCGCCGCTTAGTTCTTCTAAAAATGGAACCTGATATGGTTTCTTTTGCTGAAACAGGCATTGTGAAGGATCCTGATAGCCTGTTAGAACTTGCAAAAGCTGAGCCTAAGCTTAGAAAACGCCTGATTGGGAAGCTTGAGGCAGGGACGACCTCTATTAAAGACGCACTCAACCAAGTGAAAGAGTCTCTGGCTGGTCCGGCCTCGCCAGGTGGTGAGGGTGCTGGGTCAGGCGTTGCACCAGGTGGTGAGGGTGCTGGGTCAGGCGTTGCACCAGGTGGTGAGGGTGCTGGGTCAGGCGTTGCACCAGGTGGTGAGGGTGCTGGGTCAGGCGTTGCACCAGGTGGTGATGGTACTGTTATGGTCTCATTAGCTGATATCAAGTTGCTTTTGAAACGTCATATGCCTGAGTTGCTGCAAGAAGGTGATTCTATAGCTGACGCCTGGGATCTGTTCTTAGACGATCTAAAAACTGAGGCTGGCTCATGAGTAATAGTAATCCTATTAAAATCAGTGACCCTTTTACGGCGGGTTTGTATGACCGCCGTGAAAATCCTGATGCTGGCAAAAAATCGAAAGATTTGTATCGAGCTGGTCACATGATTGACCGGCTTTATCGGATGAGTAATGAAGGCTCTGAGTGGGCTCGTGATTATTTGGTTAGTTATCGTGATTTGATTGCTGATCGGGCTGGCCGACTTGATGAATTGGAAAAAGAGATCAAGGGACTGTCAGAACAGTGTGTCATTTACCCACCCGGAGAGGTGCTATTCGAGTTTGATCCTAAGTGGGACAACAAAATGTTTCATGCCTTAGTGGGCCTACTTATCAAAGTAGATGAAATTATAGTCACGCTCAATTCATTGAAAGAATCTGAGCAGATTGACAATGCTCAGTTCAAAGAACTTCGCCGCAGAGCGGCAAACCCTATACGATCTATTCTGGATGCCATCTATAAAGATGAGACTGAAAGAAGCAAAATATACAAAAGTACTACGCGAAAATGTTAGTATTTTATTGTTTTGTTTTTTTAAATATGAAATATTAGATAGCGCATCATAAGTATGCATTTCGTGCAATAAAGCACCGGCGCACCTCGGCCAAATACTGGGGTTGGTAAAAGCTATGTCTTATGTATTGATGGAAGAATCCACCGTTAATCGTATTTTCGAACTGCTTGGGCGTGTATACAAAGAAAAGCCATTCGAGATACAGCCTACGGAAGCTATGCTAGCTGCACATATTCAGTGCGCAACTGATAATCGAACTATTGATTACGTTGATGAACTGGTTAGTGAGTTGGCGACTTCTTGCGCTAAACGTGGTGAGGTTCCTGAAAGCATCATGCGGCTGGTTGTTATGTTGAAGATGATCGATGAGTTTAATTATCACCTTGATATGAACAACGCATCGGAGCTTGCGCTATTCGGTCAACATGAACCAGATATCGTAGGTTTGGATTCAACTGAATGGGCCACTATTAACTAAACAGGCATACGCGAGGGTGATCATTTGATCACCCTTTTTTAATTCAATGGGGGGGCGCTTATGGCTCGTGGTGTTAACAAAGTAATTCTTGTCGGTAACTTGGGTGGTGACCCGGAAGTGCGTTACATGCCTTCTGGCGGTGCTGTTACCAATGTTACCCTGGCAACAAGTGAAAGCTGGAAAGATAAGCAGACGGGGCAGCAGAACGAGCGCACTGAATGGCACCGTGTCGTATTCTTCAACCGTCTGGCTGAAATCGCCGGTGAATACCTGCGTAAAGGCTCTAAAATCTACGTTGAGGGTTCCTTGCGCACTCGTAAATGGCAGGACCAGAGCGGTCAGGACCGTTACACTACAGAGATTGTAGCGTCTGAAATGCAGATGTTAGATGGTCGCGACAGTGGTGACGGTTATTCTCAGCAACAGGCACCACAGCAGAGCTATCAGCAGTCTGCACCACAACAGGCACCACAGCAGGGCTATCAGCAGCAGGCACCACAGCAGCCGGTGCCACCTGGCTTTGACGATTTTGACGACGACATACCGCATTAGGCGTCCGCCTGTTGAAAGTGCAAAGATCGTTGATGAAGCCCCGCCAATGCGGGGCTTTTTCGTGTTTAAGTGGAGGCTACCAGGGTGAGCCGTGCATAGTATCTGATCCTCAGATAACTCCGTTGGCTCTATACACCGCTACATACTAAGCCTGAGTTCGAAAGTGCCTACCGCCGCGGTGCGTTGGTTCCCAGGTTGCGGCTGATAATTCCTGCCGCTGCGCGTCGATAATTACCATACCCTCACCTGGGCGGGACTCTAGCAGATTGGTACCGAATTGATTTCAATGTGGTTTGCATCAGGCCGGATGAGCCAATAGCGGCCCGAGCGGCGGAGCTGACCGACCCGTCAGTGATCGTGTTGGTGATAGGGGAGCTATACCCACAGGACGCTCTGTGCTGGCCAGGTCGGCGTAGGACGCGCCGCAACACCAGCTGTGCTGCCTAACAGGGACGGTACGTATATAGGGTCTGTAGAGACAATACGAGATTCTAATCTTGTTTGGTGCGTTACGTGTTCTTACAACTTACGGTGCACTCCCGCGTCCTCGGGGCAGATACATCTACCCCTGCGGCGAGCGCGGGCTCTACTCAACAGCCATAAACCAATAACCTTTTTCGATACCAGGATGCCAGCAGGGAAAACCCCAAACCCGTCACCGACAGGAAATTGGTGGACAACCGTACCCGGCGCTTATCCTCCACCACGTTGAACGCCAGGTTCTTGGTGATTACGTCCGGGCAGTGGGGTTGCAACATCGCGCTCATCATTGGACTCCATCTATCGATGGGGGCTGATGCCCCCGTGCCTGCTTGCTTACAGCACTTTAAGCATTTTGCCGGAGGTGAACCGGTAAAACATGCCGCCCTGCGCAGATGAAGGTTTGCCGCTCTTGAGCACCTTTCCGGCGTAATAGATACGCGGCTCCTTGCCGTGTTCAATCAGCCGACTGCGCATGTTTGCCAGCTCTTCGCCGACTTCTTCAATGCGAGTCACCTGATACTCGACACGCCCTGCAAAGAAGTTATCACCTACGCCCAATGCCTCGCCGCCCTCGGGCGTTGTAGTGATTGAAGCGGTAGCGGTTGGGATCGTCATCGGTCTATCTCCGGTTGGACCTGGGGGATGGATTCCCCGGCCTCTGTCTCAATATGTAAATATTATATATACACCACTCTTGCATGTAAATACCATATTTACATCGATAGCAAAGGTTCGCCTGCAACAGCCCGAGCCGATAGGCACAAAAAAGCCCGGTTGAAACCGGGCCTTGATTCAGCTTGTGGCGCTGAGTTCGCTATAGATGAAATCCAGCACCCGCCGCAACTCCGTTTCGTTGGCCATGTGACCGGGCACTTCCTCGCGGATATGGGCGGGGATATGCAGAAAGTGGTGCCAGCTGAAGCCGCCGTTATCATCGCAGACCAGCTGAAACAGCGGATCGCCGTTATTGGGGTCGGTCATATCGAACGCCATGAGCCCCGGAAACCGTTCGGTCTCTTCGGCGCTCACTTCGGTCAGCCGGAAGTTTCGCTTTTCGGCATAGTTGAGGGTGGTTTTGCTCAGCATGGCGGTTATTCCCCTTCCTGCAGCAAATGCAGGGCGCGCAACTGGAAAGCCCGGCGCGCCTCCGGGTTGGTCATGTATGTGGTCACGAACTGCTGCGATTTTTTGGCTGTATGGACGGCGTAGGCTTGCAGGATTTCGGTTTGATCGTCCGCGTTGGTGGCAAACAAAGCGTCGGTCACCTTGTCCTGCTCGATGGAAAGAGCGATGGATTGCGCAAAGCTCAGTACGTCGGTGCTGCTGACGCCCATCTGTGCGGCCAGTTGCTGGATCTGATCATTCATCTCATTCATCGTGAAGCCCTTTACTGTTGCGTGAACATGTACATATAATATTTACATCGCCTCTAAATGTCAATATGGTATTTACATCATGACGCAACCAATCCTCAGCAATGAACAGATCCTCGACCGGCTGATTGCCCACGCCGGGTGTGACAACCCGAACCAGTTTGCCGCCTACCTCAGTGACAAGTACGGCCTCACCATCAGCCGCCAGAGCCTGAACCAGTTCAAGGGCAGTACCGCACTGAACCTGACGCAGGCGCTGCTGCGGGAAGCGCTGGAGGCACCGCCGCAGCCGTGATGCTCCCGGAACATTGCAGCGGTTGCCCTGATTACGATACTGTATATATATACAGCTATATTCAGGAGATACGGTATGCCCGTGCTGTACCGCCGCCATAACTATGGCGTGGTGACGCTGGAGCAAACCAGCGTTGACTATTTACCGGTGGGATTGCCGGACGGCAGCGAGCGCTTTAGTAACTGGCGCGGCTTTATCGACCACCACACCGCCTGGTTCCTGCAGGCGGAGGGACTGGCCACCCCGGTGGTGCTGCCCTGTTGCAGCTGGGAACCGACCCGCTTCAGCGGCGCGCGGGTCTGGCTCGACAACAGCGAGGGCCTGCAGGGGCTGCTGATTAACGATCAGGTCTATGCGGTCACGGCATGGGGCGTGCCGCAGGTGGTGGCGCGCTGAGCCCCACCCGTCTATTCCCCGGAGTGCAGTGATTGCAAGGCTTTCGAATTCTGATACCCTGAAACTAGAACTACGGGGAAAATGGCAATCATTTGGAACTGAATGGCAAACCGAAGACCGATCAAGCGGCTGACCGAAGGCAAGAACAAAGCGAAGGTTTTGACGCCAGCAGAACTAAAAAAGCTGCTTCACGCATTGGCGTTAACCCGCAACCCTAAACGTAACAGACTGATTGTTTGGCTATTGTTTGGGGCTGGATTGCGCATTACCGAGGTAGCCTGTATTCGCATCCAGGATGTGCTCTGGCCGTCTGGCAATCTGGTAACCGATGTGCGGATACCGGCGAAGTACTGTAAAGGCAATAAAGCCGGGCATGTGTTCTTTTACGCCCGGCAGCTGCAGCAGGCACTTGAAGCCTACTTGACGGTTCGGATTCAGAAGAAACTACGCACAACGAACAGCCCGGAGTATCGAGGCTTAGACCCTTTCTCGCCCCTCATTCTTTCTGAGAATCGACAGGGTTATAGCCTGAAGCTAAAAAAGCGTAGGGATAAGCACGGCGAGATCAGAGAGTACTGGGCAGCAGATACGCTCCAGGAGCTTGTTACCAACTGGGGTAAGAAGTTCGGTATAACCGGTTTTTCATCGCACAGCGGCAGGCGAACGCTGGCAACACGGTTATCGAGAAAAGGTGTCAGCGAGGAAATGCTACAAACGTTATTGCGGCACGAAGATCCTGACACAATTTATGATTATGTCGATCTCGACACTAAGTTTGTTCGAGACGTATTAGAACGGATGTACAAACAATCAAATGAATGAATTGAAGGTATTAGCCGCCCTGATTGGGCTACTTAACGACAACCAGCGAGCGACCCGTGATTCCATTGCTGAACGCGCCGGAATCGGTTCGGCAACCGTGTCCCGATCAATTACCAGGTTAAACCAACCCTGGCCCGAGGGATTCGGCATGGTTGTGGAGTACCGGGCCGAAAGCAGCACCAAAAGCGGTAGCTATGCCATTGCTGATTGGGGAAAGCTGACCGGGTCCGAGATCGAAAGCGGGGTGAAGAAATAATTACTTGCCGTATCATATTTGATACGGCACAATGCAAGGCATTACTCCAACTCAACAACCCGGAGAATGCCGATGTCAGGGACGTTCAAATGTGTGGATCTTTTTGCTGGACTGGGCGGTCAGTCAACAGGAGCTGTGATGGCCGGTCACCAGGTAATCTGGGCCGCTAACCACTGGCCGGTAGCGGTCGAATACCACGCCCTCAACCACCCGGAAACGCAGCACTCCTGCCAAGATCTGCAACAAGCCGATTTTAGCCAGGTGCCGGACCACGATGTACTGCTGGCAAGCCCGTGCTGTCAGGGGCATAGCAAGGCCAAAGGCAAGAACCAAGCCCGTCACGACAGCAGCCGCTCAACCGCTTGGGCAGTGGTCTCGGCGGCGGAAGCCTGCCGACCTGATGTTCTGTTGATTGAGAATGTGCAGGAATTTATGGACTGGACGCTGTATCCGGCCTGGGCCGATGCGCTGGCCCGGCTTGGGTACACCCTTTCGCCCCATATTCTGGATGCCGCCGACCACGGCGTTGCCCAAAATCGGGTACGGCTGTTTATGGTAGGCACGCGCAGCAAGCACCCGCTCCAGCTGAACTTGGAACGTGAGCCACAGGTAACGGCTCGCAGCATCATCAACCTGGACGATGGCAACTGGTCGCCAATTCAAAAACCGAAACGCAGTCAAGCTACGCTGGCACGGATTGAGCGAGGCCGGAAGGAGCTAGGGACCGATACATTCCTGATCCCGTACTATGGCAGCGGATCAGGTTTGACAGGCCGTAGCCTGGATCGACCCATCGGCACCATTACCACCATAGACCGCTGGGCCGTGGTCCATGGTGATCGAATGCGGATGCTGACAGTATCCGAAACCCGCGATTTCATGAGCTTCCCGGAAGCAACCAAGTTGCCTAAGCAGAAGAGACTGGCAACCCACCTGCTTGGCAATGCGGTATGTCCGATACTGGAGCGAAAGATTCTAAAGGCACTCCCTCTTGTCGCCTAAAACCTTAAAAAACACTTGCCGTATCATTTATGATGCGGCACAATAAGAGGCATCCAAGGTTAAACAGCAAGAGGGATTCGCCATGTCATTGCAGATTGTTACCGCCGACGCCATCCAGGTTGGCGACCAGATGCCGGAAGCCGACGGCTTCCTGTTCGACGTCATCAAGGTTGAGCCAAGCCAGAGCGGTAAAACCATCGCGATTACGCTGGCTTCGGATTTCTCTTCGCACCACTCGCACTGGGCCGTCAACGGCGGCGTGACCCAGAATTACCGCGCCAAGACCCGGCTCTACGTGGAACGCGCTGCCGAAATTAAGGAGACGCCTGCGGAGCTGGGCAAACAGGCTTTCGAGGCCGGGCGTCCCCGTGTACCCGCCCACGATGAACGCTTGATGGCGGTGCTGGATGGCAAGGCGGTCGGTGAAGGCATCGACCCATTGCGCGAGTGGCTGGCAGGCTGGGACACAGCCAACCTGGCGGCCCCCGTTGCAGGGTAAGACAACCGGCCCGGACTTCCTCCGGGCCAATACAGGGAAAATCGACAGGGAGATCCAACCAATGTTCCGGTTTCTCAAGATGACCGCCAACCTCGTGCTTCACTGCAACCATAACCCGGTGTGCCTGTGCATTAAGGTTTTTATCGGCTATATGGCGTTCTCCATCCTGGAGGCCGGGGTAGAGACCCTGATTTGGGGCAAGCCCTTTGAACATGCCCTCGACCCGATCTTTGCGTTGATGTTCGTTTCGTATTTTGCCTTTTGCCTGTTTATGAGTCGGTATTTACGCTCGGAAAACATCAGCCAGTAAGCGACGAAAACGTATAACAGGGAAAATCACATGACGCAGGATATGTTCTCATCAACAGGGATAAGGCCGCGCCGATCCCCGCGCATCATGATGAAAATGATTGATGTCGGGCAGGATAACTCAGGGCCGGTGATCATATTTGAATGCTCTAAGTGCGGTCACAGCACCGGCTGGATCAAAGACGATCAGAGCGTCACACAGAACAAGCGCGGCAAACCATGCCCGATATGTAATTGATACCAGGGAAAAACGACAGGGAGTGTTTCGTATGCGAAAACCAACCAAAAGAGAGCCAGACATCGCTCTGGTTACAACAACAGCGAGCATCGCCGTAATCAGCATGCTGATAGCGTTTTATATGAGCTTTGCTGCAGAACCACTTACACAGGAAATTGGATACCCAAGATCAATACTTGGCTACAACCGAGATTGGTTGGTCGATGGTCGATGGTGGTTCGTGGCAGCGGCGATCTTTTGCGTGATCGTCATCGTCAGAGCTCCAAAGTGGTTCAACCGATAACAGGGAAAAGATGATGATCAGAGAAGATGGAAGTTGTTCTACAAAGGGCTGTCACGGGTTTGCTGTCGCACCCGGCGGGCAGTGCCATGACTGCCTTGAGGAGGGCCACGAACCATACTCAGCACGTTGTCGGCGCTGCGGTACAGAGGTGATCGAATTCACAATGCCGTATTGCCCTGGCTGTGAAGGTGATGGCGATTTCCCAGATCCATTTGATACCACAGACACCCAGCAGAATTAACACCAGGGAAAACAGGAGACTCTAGGAAATGAGTGCAACAACAGAGCAATTCATCAATTTTGGCTTCGACTGGCAACAGCAAGCCGTCGAAATGGATCTGAACAATGACCGGGTACGTCAGCACCTGAAGGCATTAATCCGGGGCTGCGGCTCCAGCACCGAAAACATACTGGTCGATTTCGTTAAAAATACTCACGGCAGTATTGCTGAGTATGGAAGCGTAGAGTCGGCGTGGAACCGGCTTGATGCAGGACAGAAAGAGATGGTGATCGGATTTCGAGCCTTGATGAACCAGGCCACTCTCGGCCACGTTGAGCAGTTCCCGCTACTCTGGTTCCGGGCTCTGGTGTCAGAGCGGTTCGGGTCAATGCGAGACCAGTACGAAGCTAAACATGATGGAGAATCGGCCCCGCTTGATTTGCAGTCTGAATGGGCTGAACAGGCAGAGAGCGAGATTCGCGCTCAGCTGAACGGCCCTTCTGGCCAAACTTGGGTCGTTGATAGTTACGACGACTGATACCGGGGAAAAGAGAGAACATGAACGCCATAAAAAAATGTAAACAGTTTCTGTTGGTTCAAAGGGGGGACTGGTTTAAACCGCTCCGCTATCGCAATGGCGACTACATCTATGACGAAAACGATAGAGGGCTGGCAGGCAAAGACCCTCTATCCCCAGCTCATAAGGAAGCAAGATCAGCCCGGTTAGAAAAAGAGGACAGAGAGTCTATTCGGCTACTGATGAGCACTGGAGCAAAGTGCGTGAACGGGCTTATAGCGTTGGCGATTATGGCAGCAATCATTGCTGGCCTGATCAACGTATTTTCAAGTTGATAGCACTAATCAATACCAGGGAAAAGCGACCGCTTTTGGGAAGAACTTAACGAGCTGAGGGAAACGAGATGGAAAAGACTAAATTTCACTGTCCGCAGTGTGGCGGAAAATTGAAGGTGTGGGTCGACGTTAATACGTCCGTTGAGTATAGCGTCAGCTCAAACGGAACCCTCTCAAAACGGACTGTTGTTACAAGCAGCACGGGCGAGCCACGCTACGGCATTAATTGCAATGAATGCGACTGGGGAGTGTATGGCGATGATGACGATGCCTGCGAAAACACTGGTTTCATGGCGGCCATAGAGCAGGCAGCGGACAAAACAGCAGGTATCCAATTTTCGGTAAAACGCTCAGAGGGCCGAGGTTGATATGACAGAAAAAACGTTTGTGATGCGTGGCACAAAGACAGTTACTTTCGAGGTAACTGTACGCGCCAAAAACAAAACCAACGCTATAAAAAAGGCGCGAGCAGGCGACGTCATCGACCAGAGAATCACCAGGTGCCCCGACGGCTTCGTTCTTGAGCACAATCCGCGCGTACAGGAAATACAACAGATCACAGGCGCAGAGCCTGACGTCTTTTCCTAAATAGTTAACCGGCTGGGCTTCCAGCCCCACCTCTTCAGTATCGGGCTTCGCCGGGTGCTGAAGAAGTGGAAACACGTACAAGGGAAAAGAGGTAACCAGGATGAAATACGTAATGCTCCAGATTGATCACGCCGGACTGTCCCGCCAGATGCCGGTTATCTTTCCGAATGCCCTGTCCCATGATCAGGTAGCAGCGGCCATGAAGGCGCTGGAAGGCATGGAAGGCGCTGAACCAATCTCTGCTGGCTTTTGTACGGTAAATGCCAGCTGTCACGGAGACAGCGAGACCCTGCAGCTGCAAAGCCGCGCTGATGAAGACTCGACCGTTATCAACACTCACGATCAACTGCATGGACTATGCGGCATCGATGACCTGCCGCCCAGCGTGAAAGCAGTGCTGGCAAATATGGGCGATCAAGCCTGAACAACACGCACCAGGGAAAACAGAGAGGGATTTGCTATGTCTGCACTGACACGCATGGTTACGGGCTTTGTTATCGCAATGGCCATCACAGGGTGCTCCGAGCAGGGGGCGCGAGTGAGTACAGCCATTGAACTCGATAAGACCAGCGCCACGCTCGATGAGCGCGGTCTGTATTGCACTCTGGAGCCTGGCTACCCCTATCGCACCACATGCACTGTTGCAAACGAAGAAATCGCCATGCTTCCCAATTCTATGGTTATTCGGGCGTTGGACAGTCTTGATGAGTCAGTCGAGCTGATCATTGACGTTGATTCGGCGCGCATGACATATGCTGCTGCTGACCAGGCGGGCGTTGAAAGTATGAAGACCCACACCGGGCGTGTGATGACAAAGTCCGAATTCGCCAAGATGTTGGATGCTTACATTTCAGACATGGTTCAGCGCCATGATAAGCAGATAGAAGCTGCCGAATCGTGGAAATCGTAAGGATAATCAGCAGAGGGATTCACCATGCAAAAGCCAGTAACTCATCAGTACCAAGAAGCGGAATGGCGCCAGTTGTGTAGCACGGAAGCGGAACAGGCGCAGCGGGCTTGCGGCCTATCCCACGACTATTACGTCCAGCTGTTTAGTACCGCAATTGATAAGCACGCCGCACAACTTCAGCCAGAACACCGTGTCACAGCGCTGGACATTGCCCGTGACTGGGAATACGCATCGCCAGCAGATCGTGATGAAACACAGCGCATGCTTGCTGATCAGGGGCTTTGCATGCACGGGATTGATCCCGACTGCTGCTCTGCAGGTTGCGGAGACTTGTATCACGAAGTGGACGCCCCGTCTTTCGAAGAATTGGAAGAAGAGGATGCCTTTGCAGAAGGTTTCAAGGCGCGTTATGACGGGTTTCGGCTGGCCGATAATCCACATGATGCACACCAGGCGCGAGGCTGGGTTAAGGGCTGGAGTTATGCGCTGGATCAGCAGAAGCATTGGACGGATTTCTTTGATCAACTCGAAACATGGTTGGATAAGGAAGTGCTGCGCCACAAAACCGAGCTAGGGTTGCGGGACTAAGAGCGCTTTATCGCGCTGTATACGGCGGTCTATCACTCAAGCAAAGCAGTGATGTCAGAAAGCGTTAACAAACCGTTGCCGTATCATTTATGATACGGCATAATTGCGATATCCACTATCAATGAAGTAACAGGACTATCGCATGACAGATAATCAGCCCTTTCAGCTTTACCGCACAGAATTTGAAGACTTTTTGTTCCCTTGTGGGGTTCGCCTGCCGTCTTTCATTCAAGATAAGAGTTGCGCTAACAACGCGATGCCATGTTGGGGTAATGACAAGCTTGGTATCGAGCTTTTTGTGAATTACAGCGATGAAAGTAAATGCGAAATTGAGGGCGGAAGCCTGTTCAATCTGCAGTACTGGGACGTTGGCACCGACGAAAAACCGGACAGTAAAGATAATTGGTTCTCAACAAATGATTATGCGGTTGTTCTGACTTTCATTGCTGAGCAATTCGCGGATGCACTCAGTGAAGACCAGCTGCAGGAGCTAACTGGGATCCGCGCTGCATGGTATGGACACTTGATCAATTGCGATAAACAGGCCGCTGAGTTGGCTGTAACGCTTAATATGGCGTCAGTGGTTGATAGTTTCATTGCGTTTCGTGAGCTTGCTATCGAGACTGGGTTGGATACTAAGGATGACATCGTTTCGTTTGTGCTTGCTACAGAAGAAACCGAGGCCGTCATTCGAGGAGAGGAAGAGGGTTTTCAGCGTGATCGTGATCAGCTGGCGCAGTTGTTTAGTCATATGTTTGATTTGATGCCTACCTAGCTTAACAGCTAGTAACTGGAATAGCCGGGTCAATGATCCGGCCTATATGGGCCAAGAAGAGACATAAACCATGAAGCCAGGGAAGCAGCCAAAGCTCGAGAAAATCCAACCAGGACGCATTTTTTTCTCTGTAGACTCGGTTTACGATGATGACCGGGACACAGTTAGCATCAGTGTTGATGAGTGGCATGTACGTTCAGTACGTGCAAAGCGTGGAACAAAAAGCCGGAGGGGTTTTAAAGCTACTTCTGCTTTAGGCGATCCGCCAAAATATGTGAATCTGACACGTAAAACACGCTACACATGGATCAAAAAAAGCACAAAGCATGGCGATTATGGCTGGTCCAGCAGTATTAGTAAATTTGACCGGCGTCAGTTCAGGTTGGGCGATGAATCGCTCCCTCGTGGAATTTATACCACGCCGTTGCAAGCGATTAAGTTCGAACGCGATTCCCTCCTTGGATTAATTGCTATGACAGAGAGGTATTTGAAAGAATATAAGGATGAAAACGATATAGAAGGTATTGAGGAAGAAACAAAAGAATTGGCGATATATACTCGAATGCTTAAAGCAGTTGAGCGGCGCATTAAAAATCTATCTAAGTGATTGTAGGGTCAGATAAGGAGTTTGAAATGATGTGCAAATTTATCCATTGCCGTATCACTTGTGATACGGCATAATGAGTTATCGATGATTGAGAAGTAGATATATGAGGATTCCTAAATTATTTAGGTTTTAGGTTTTAGGTTTTAGGTTTTAGGTTTTAGGTTTTAGGTTTTAGGTTTTAGGTTTTAGGTTTTTGTTTCTAATTGTGCTTGCATTATCATATTATTGCGATGTGGCAATGGCGTTTTGCAGGTTTTTAGAACTGCTGGTTTGTGAAAAATGCTTTGTCGCATTTCTTATCAGAATAGAAAGTCTTTGGTCTTATACGGAGTTCTTGAAATGAAACGGATAGCTTTATCAGTGCTAATCAGCGCTGTATTTCTGCCTCAGTCGCTCTCTGCGTCTACATGGGCGTGCAATAACCCTGATCGGCCTTCAGGTGAGTGTGTAATGGATTCTACCGGCGTTGAAAACGAAGGTTCGGCGGTCTTGCAGTGGGATACAGGATCTTGGTCATCATGTTCAGCACCCTACGCAAGTTGTGGCACAACGTCTGGCAGCCAGTCGCGTAGCGTTACATGTAACGGGTATCATTTGAATGGCTCAGTCAGGGCTTACGGAGATTCTTACTGCAATAATGTAACGTCTGTGATCGGGTCGCGCCCATCTTCATCAAAAGGCTGTTCCAGGAACTGGGGGGCATGCCCACCGCCACCGCCACCGCCAGCACCGCCAGCACCGGCACCTAGTCCGTCACCTAGTCCGTCACCTAGTCCGGCTGCAGCCGCGCCTACCCCAGCGCCTACCCCAGCGCCCGCCCCAGCGCCAGCCCCAGCGCCCGCCCCGTCTTGCACTG
>Ga0213839_1000630_pt1 | contig 35921 bp, 25 predicted proteins | sample SWPATP21_FD_160075 | JGI IMG/M metagenome (GOLD analysis project Ga0213839, IMG submission 160075) | Coastal seawater microbial communities from Marineland, Florida, United States - SWPA TP2 #1 | ecosystem: Environmental > Aquatic > Marine > Coastal | place: USA: Florida | collected 2016-08-14
ACCAGGTGCGCGCCCTGGCCGACCGCGCCGTCGAGGCCGAGCGCTGGGACGCCGCCCTGGGACACTACCGGCAGCTCCTCGCCCTCACCCGCGGCGACGCCGACGTCCGCGCCGATCTCGCCGTGTGCCTCGCACGCTCCGGCAAGGAAGACCAAGCGGTCGACCAGCTCTTCGCGGCGCTTCGCTCCCGCGGGCTCAAGCAGGAACAGCGGGTCATCGACGAGCTGCGTCGGATCATCGAGCCGAGCGGCGAGCTCGAGCCGCTGATCGACGCCCTCGAGGAGCGAGCCCTGCAAGATGGGGTGCGAGCCGACCTCCTCATGCTCGAAGCCGCGCGCCTCCGGGAGCGCCGTACCGACGGAGCGGTGGCCGCGTGGGAGCAGGCGCTGCACCACCATCGCCACCGCGACCAGGCGCAGGAGGCGCTGCGCCACCTCGTGCGTCATACCTCCGATCAGGGCGACTGGGTGGCGTTCGTCAACTGGGGTCGTCAGCTCGTGGGCTACGAGCCCGAGGCCACGCGAGCCCGTCTCGCCTTCCGGGTGGGCGAGGCCTACCAGACCCAGCTCCGCAACCCCAACGGCGCGCTCCTCTGGCTGCGACGCGCCCTCGACGAGGGCTACGACGACCCCGACCTGCACGCGATGCTCGAGGCGCTGCAGAGCGAGCGTGGCGACTGGAACGAACTCCTCGAGATGCTCCTCGGGCGCGCCGACGAGACCGAGACCCCGGACGAGCGGGTCGCCACCCGCCGACGTGCGGCCCGCGTGGCCCGACGTGCCGTCGACGATCCCGACAAGGCTGCCGGCCTCTACCGACAGCTCCTCGACGATGCCGGCGACGACAGCGAAGCCTGGCTCTACCTCGCCCACCGTGCCCGCGATGCCGCCGACCCCGAGGCCGAGCGCGAGGCCCTCGAGGCGCTGATGCCCATGGGCCGCGACGACCTGTCGCCCCACCAGCGGGTAGACGCCGCGCTGCGCTTGGCCATCCTGTGGCGTGCAGCCGACGAGCTCGGCGACGCGCTCTCCCTGACGGCCCGCATCCTCGACGAGGCGCCGGGACACAGCGGAGCGTTGGCCCTTCGCATCGCGTTGCTCCGCGATCGCGGTCGTCACCAGGAGGCGCTGCCCCTGCTCGACCGCATGGCCACCTCCGCGCCCGCCGGGACGGATCCCTGGGTCCAGGGGCTCCTCGGCCTGTCGGAGCTGCTGTGGCGCTATGGGGAGGTGGTGCAGAGCTACCGCCTGGCGGAAGACGTCCTGCGTATGCGCCCGCACCATGGACCCGCCCACTGGGCCTGCGCCCGCGCCACCCTGGCGCCGTCGCCCCTCCGTGACGAGCTGGGCACCGACCTCTCCCACACCCACTTCACCCCTCAGGAGGCGCTGGCCCGGCTGCTCGACCTGCTGATCGACGTGGATGCTCTGCACGCCTACGCCGACACCGATCGCCTGGGTCCTCCGCTCGGCCGCACCTCGCTCGAGCGCGCGGCCTGCGCGGTCGATCGCCTGTGCGCCCACGACGCCGTCGACGAGGTGCTGTTCACCCGTCTCACCGAGCTGTGCCCCGAGCAGGCCGAGGCCATCCGTCTCGTCGAGCGTCTGTGGGAGCCGGCGGCGAGCCCGTCGGCCTTCCCGATCGGGCTGACCTACAGCTGGCAGCGGGTGCCGCCCAGTGACGACGACGTGCAGCGGGAGGTGCTCTCCGGCCCGCAGCCTGCCGGCGTGTGGCAGGGCATCCTCGGCGAGGCCGACCTCGACACCCTGCTGGTCGCCTCCGAGCGGGGCAGCGCCCCCGCCGCCGACCCCAGCGCGCCCGTGGCGGCCCCGACGGCCCTGGAGCCCGATGCCCTCGCGCTCGTGGTGCACCCCGGCGACGTGCGTCAGGTGGTGCTCCGCCTCGCGGGCCTCGATCGGGTGAGCATCGGCGGAGACCTCGACGACACCGTGTTCCTCGATGGGGTCCCAGCGAGTCAGGTGCTGGTGGAGCGCCTGGGCGATCACTACTACGCCTCCGGTGAAGGCCTGACGATCGACGGCGCCCCCGACGCCGACCGACGGCTGCGTGAGGGGCTCCTCCTGCAGGTCGAGGGGGTGCCGGTCCGGGTGGTCGGCGAGTCCGAGGCCGACGAGCTGGCCGGCGACGACCTCACCGACTTCCTCGACGAGGTCGAGGACTCCGAGGTGCTGGTCGAAGAAGAGGAGGCCCCGACCCTCTTCGAGATGCTTCCCGACGACGTGCCGACCGCCCTCGTCTACGCGCGGGAAGACGAGGAGTTCCTGCTTCCCCTGGTCGACGAGATCACCGACCTGCCCGACGGAGCGACCCTGCGCAGGGAAGAAGACGGCTGGCGGCTCACCCACGGCCCCATGTCGCGCTTCGTCGTGCCCGGCGAGCACTTCACCCTCGACAGCCTCACCTACACCGTCACCCGCGTGGAGTCGGTGGCGCCCGAGATCGCCCCGCCGCCTCAAGACGAGCTGGTGCCCTCGCTCATCATGGACGACGGCACCCTGCTCGGAAAGGTGATCGCGCTGCAGACCGGGCTGACCACCATCGGTCGCGGCCGTTCGGTCGACATCAAGATCCGCAACGACGCCAAAGTGAGCCGCAAGCACGCCACCCTCGAGGTGCGCAGCCCCGACGACGTCGTGGTGATCGACCACGGCTCGTCGAACGGCACCTTCGTCGACGAGCACCCCGTCGATGGCACCGCGGTGATCCGCCCCGGCCAGACGCTGCAGGTGGGCGACACGATGTTCGAGTTCCGCCTACGGGCCGACGAGCGCGACGACGACGAGCCCGACGAGACCTCCGGCAAGGACACCCTGATGGGCTCCACCTCGCTTCGGGCGGCGCAGGCACGCCTGTCGCTGGCGGATGGCCGCGCGCGCCTCGAGGTGGCCAACCGCGCCCTGGGCGCGATGCTGGCCACCCTCGACGCCCAGGACGGCGCAGGGGCCGGGCGAGCCGAGCTGCAGCTGCTGCTCGACGTAGCTCCCCGGCGCTTCAAGCCCATCTTCCAGGGGGTCGACGTGAAGCGCACCGGCCTGCCCGAGCTGCGGGTGCTGTTCAACGTCGCCACCTGCTCCGAGGCCAGCCAGCGGGCCACCCTCGTGGGCGGGCTTCTCGACCTGATCGAGCGCACCGCGCAGCGCTTCGCCGACCTCATCGACGACGAAGGCGAGGCCGATGAGATGCTCGAGGCGGTGGCGCGCACGAACTACCGCAAGCACCTGCGGATCTGACCCCTACATCAGGTGGCGCGCGTCGACGTCCCAGTGCACCCGCACGCCCTTCCGGGCCGCCTTTCGCAGCGCCGGCAGCTGGTCGTCGAGGAACCGCTGCAGCGCTGCCGGCTGACCCGCACGCACCACCATCTGGAACCGCCACCGACCCACCAACCGCGGCATGGCGGCCGGCGCCGGCCCCAAGATGCCCACCCCCGGCGCCCGCCGGGCCGCCTCGCGCAGGGTGCGGGCGAGCCGATCGGACGCCGCCACCACCGCGCGCCGGTCGACCCCGTCGAGCCGCACGAGGCACAGGCGGGTGAACGGTGGATAGCCGAGCGTCGATCGTAGCCGCAGCTCGTGGTCGACGAAGGCCTTCACGTCGTCGAGGTGCTTCAGCACGTAGTGGTCGGGCTTCCACGTCTGCACCAACACCCGACCGGGCACCTCGCCGCGCCCCGCCCGCCCCGCCACCTGCACGAGCAGCGCGAAGGTTCGCTCGGCCGCCCGGAAGTCGGGCATGCGAAAGCCTCGGTCGGCGCTGATCACGACGGCCGTGTGGACCCCGGGAAAGTCGTGGCCCTTGGCCACGATCTGGGTGCCGACGAGCAGCTGGGTGCGTCCCTCACGAAAGGCCGACAGGATGCGGTGGTGGGCCCCACGCTGCGCCGTGGTGTCGGCGTCCATGCGCTCGATGCTCACCTCGGGGAACAGGCGACGCAGACGCTCCTCCACCTGCTCGGTGCCCTTCCCGCCCTCGTCGAGCGCATCGGCATGGCACACCGGGCACTCCCGCCGGTAGGCGAGCGACAGCGCGCAATAGTGGCAGGTGACCCGCCGCGCCCCCTTGTGCAGGGTCATCGCGACCCCACAGTTCGGGCACTCGTAGGTGGCGCCGCAGGCCGTGCAGCTGACCACGGTGGCGTAGCCCCGGCGGTTGTAGAGCACGATGGCCTGCCCGCCGCGGGCGAACGTGTCGCGCAGGGCAGCCTCGACGGGCGGAGCGAGGAGCGGCCGCGCTCCGTCGGCATCCGCGGGCACTTCGGTGAGGTCGATCACCTCTACCTGGGGCACGGGACGGGACGTGGCCCGCTCGGGGAGCTGAAGCAGGTGGTAGCGCCCCTGTCGCGCGTTGTGCCACGACTCCAGCGACGGCGTGGCCGACGCCAGCACCACCGGGCAGCTCGCCCTTCGCCCACGCACCACCGCCAGGTCGCGCGCCGAGTAGGGCACACCCTCGTCTTGCTTGTAGGAGTCGTCGTGTTCCTCGTCGACCACGATGAGCCCGAGGTCGCGGAACGGTGCGAACAGGGCCGACCGTGCCCCCACGGCCAGGTCGACCTCGCCGGCCCGGATCCGGCGCCAGGCCGCGAGCCGCTGCGTGCCGGTGAGTCCCGAGTGGAGCACCGCCACCCCTCGCCCGAAGCGGGCGCGAAAACGACCCACCAGCTGCGGGGTGAGCCCGATCTCCGGCACCAACACGAGCACCTGGCGCCCGCGGGCGAGCGTGGCCTGCGCGGCCCCCAGGAACACCTCGGTCTTGCCCGCCCCGGTGACCCCGTAGAGCAGGAAGGTGCCCGAGGCGTCGGCGGCGGTCAGGGCCTTCAGGGCCGCCTGCTGATGCGCATTGAGCGCCGGCGGCGCGGCGGCCCCCAGCGGTGGCGCGTCGTCGAGCAGGTCGCGCTGCTCGCGCTCGCCGAGCTCCACGAGCCCGTCACGGACCAGGCGCGTGACCACCGACCGCGCCGACGACGGCTGGTCGGCGAGCAGCTCGGACAGATCGAGCCCGTCCGCACCGGCGGCATCGAGGCGATCGAGCAGCACCGCCATGCGCGAGCCCACGCGGCTCGGGCGCGGCGCGGCGCTTCGACGGGCCGTGGGCACCATCGCGACGCGTCCGCCCACCTCCTTGTCGGCCCACGCGACGCGATCCGACCGCACCAGCCGGTCGAGCGCCCGCTTGACGGCCTTCGCATCGAGCTCCTGCCCCAGCCTGCGGGCGAGCCCACGTGCCGTGAGGCCCGGCCGCGACACCACCTCGCGCAGCACCTGGGCCTCGGCTCCCTCCACGGTGCGGGTGGTCAGGGCCACCACCCCCTCGTCGGTGGCGTGGGCGACGCGCAGCACCTTGGCGCGGATCTCGGAGGGCAGGGCCGTGTGGATGACCATGCCCAACGGGCACTTGTAGTAGTGAGCGGCCCACTGCAGGAAGGCGAGCTGGTCGGGCTGGAAGGCCGGGCGCCGGTCGAGCACCCGCTGCACGGGCTTGACCTTGGACGGGTCGAAGCCGAGCTCCGCCGCCGTGGCCGTGGCCGGCAGGGTGTCGATGACGTAGCCCGTCTCGGCCTGACGCCCGAGGGGCACCAACACCACGTGGCCTACGTCGAGGGCCCCGAGCGACGCGGGAACGCCGTAGGTGAGGGTGTCGGTCAGGGGCCGGGCCACGGCCACGCGCACGTACATACGCTGCCCTTAGCACCCCGCCCGGAACGGGGCGCCTAGCGACCGCGTCACCAGGCGCGGTGGCGCACCGACTCGAGCTCGGTCATGCAGTCGATGCAGTGCGTCGCCATCGGGCGGGCCATCAGCCGCCGCTCACCGATGTCGTCGCCACAGGCGGCACACTCGCCGTAGTCGCCACGCCCCACGCGCTGCAGAGCCCCTTCGATCTGGCGCAGCACCACCCGCTCGTGCTCGTGCATCCGCAGCGCCATGTCGCGATCGGACTCCTCGGTGGCGATGTCGTTGGCATCGCTCATGGCGGTGCGCTCGCCGACCATCTCGCCCAGCGCCTCGCCGGCCTTGGCGCGGAGAGCATCGCGCCGTTCCTGCAGGAGACGCTTGAAGAACTCGAGCCGGTCCGCTTCCATGTCGACCTCCGGTCCAACGTACGGTTAGGTGCACTCGCTGGCGCCGAGCGGCGCGAGCGGGCGCCCCCTAAACCCCACGAGCGTTCATGTCGACCCTTCTCCTGTTGCTGCTCCACGACGTTGCCCTCGCCCTGCCCGATGTGGTCGGTGCCGACAGCATCGGCATGGGCAGCACCAGCGTCGCAGCCGACAAGAGCAACGCGGCGATCACCACCAACCCAGGCTTGCTGGCGCTCAACCCGCGCTACGACTTCTCGGCCCAGGTGGGCATCGGTCCGGGCCTCCACTGGGCCGTCTCGGGAATGGACGCGCGCACCGCCAAGGACTTCGCCCTGGGCGTCACCTACTCCGGCGATCGCTACGAGCCCGAGCTCACCGTCGACGAGCTGCCCGGCTGGTCGATCCCCGGCGCGGCGATCCCCAACATGAAGCGCTCCCACCACATCGCGGCCGGCGGCAGCTACGCCTTCGCCGACGATCAGGTGGCGATCGGGCTCGGCGGCCACGTGTCGATCTACAACCACGATCGCCACGGCAAGGGCACCACGGGCAACCTCGACGTGGGCCTGGGGATCACGCCCACCGATGCCTTCACGATCGGGCTCGCCGGCAACAACCTGCTCCCGTTCGACCCCCTCGCCGACCGTCCGATGCGCGCGGCCCTCGGGCTACGCCTCGACGGCACCCCCGCCGCCATCGAGGTCGACGGTGGGTGGATTCAGGCCGACGAAGGGGCGCCGGTGTTCGTCGACGCCGGCGGCGAGGTCCGTCCCGGCCCCGTGCGGCTGCGAGCGGGGGGCCGCTACCACGGCCCGAGCGCCACCCCGTCGGTCACGGCCGGGCTGGGGTTCGAAGGCGAGGGCGGGGCGCTGGAGTACGGCCTCGACATCCCACTGGGCGACGGCAGCGACCCGATCGCCCACGTGATCGGCGTGCGCTTCGGAGCGCCTGCCCCCATCGACATCCCCAACTGAGCGTCACTCTGTCGGCTTGACGATGTGGAACTCGACCCGGCGGTTCTTCGCACGACCGGCCGGGGTGCGGTTCGTGTCGATCGGTCGCGTCTCGCCGAAGCCCACCGACTCGAGGCGGTTGCCGGCGATCCCCTTCGACTCGAGGTAGACGCGCACCGAGCCTGCGCGCTCCTTCGACAGCTTCATGTTGGTGCTGTCGGGACCCTCGCTGTCGGTGTGCCCTTCGACCCGCAGCTTCATGCTGGGGGCATCGGTGAGCACCTGGACCACGTCGTCGAGCACCTTGAAGCTCGCCGGCAGCAGCGTGGCCGAGCCCGTCTCGAACTGCACGACCTCCTTGATCTCCACCCGGGTGTTGGTGACCACCACGCTGCCGGGAGGAACGTCGGGGCAGCCGTCTTCGTCGAGGTAGCCGTTCTTCGTCTCGGGCTCGGTGGGACAGCGATCGTTGATGTCGGCGATGCCATCCTTGTCGGCGTCTTCGAGGGGGCAGCCGTCGCGATCCCGATCCCCGGGCTCGTTCGGGCACTTGTCGAACTTGTCGGGCACGGTGTCGTTGTCGTTGTCGGGGTCGGGGCACCCGTCTTCGTCGTCCCACTGATCGATGTCTTCCGCGACGAGTGCGCAGGCGTCGCGGAGATCGGGGATGCCGTCTTCGTCGTTGTCGAGGTCGGGGCAGCCGTCGGCATCCTTGAAGCCGTCGTGGTCCTCCGGCTGCTCGGGGCACTGATCGACCACCTCGACGATCCCGTCGCCGTCGGAGTCTTCGCTGGTCTCCGGGCAGCCGTCTTCGTCGTTGTGCCCATCGAAGTCTTCCGGATCGTCGACGCAGCCATCTTCCTGGTTGATGATGCCGTCGCCGTCTTCGTCGCCGAACGGATCCACGTCGCGGCAGCCGTCCTCGTCGCGGTCTCCGTCGAGATCCTCGGGCTCGGTGAGGCACTGGTCGACGATGTCGGGGATGCCGTCTTTGTCTTGGTCGGTGCCGCCACAGGGCGTGGCCTTGTTCAGCGCGTCGACCGCATGGGCGTAGGCGATGTCGAGGTGGTCGGAGGCGCGACGCACGTAGCCCTGGTGCAGCTCGATGCGGGTGAAGTCGAGGTGGGCCTGCGCATTGGCGAGCTCTTGGGGGGCACACAGAGGCCCGTAGACCTTGTGCGCGGCCGCGATGGTCGACTGCGTCTTGTCGAGCTGCTCGCCGAGGCCCGCCGCCTGCACGCACGCGCCCAGACCGAGCAGGAGCAGCATCCACGGCCCCTTCACGGATCGCCCCCGCCGAGCTCGATGTCGTCGTCGGTCTCTTCGATCTCGAACTCGTCGGGCTCTTCGGGCTCTTCTTCCTCTTCCTCGGACCCGGGCTCGACCGGAGGGAGCGGCTCCACGGGCTCGGAGGGCTCGAGCCAGCTGTCGTCTTCGTCGGGGGCGCCCGACATCGTGGGCCCCGCGGGCGGCGGCACGTCGGGCGGCGGCACCACCGCCTCTTCGGCAGGGAGGTTGGACAAGTCGTCGAGATCGAACGTGCTCTTGCCGCGCTTCTCGATGAAGATCACCGCACGATCACTCCACGCGGCGCTCTGGCGGGCGAGGGCGTCGGCGATGCGGTATTCGTTGTAGCCAGCCTCCTCCTGTGCCTTCTCGAGATAGCGGCGAGCCATGATGTATTCGTAGGCCGCCCCCTCGGGCGCCCCCAGCGACTCGGCGCGGGTGAGGGCCTGCTCGGCAGAGACGAGCTGCAAGGAGGCCTTCGCTGCGGTGCACCCACCAGCGAAGGGCGCGACGCTCAGCACGAGCAACAGACACGAGGAGAGGGAGCGCATCGGGGGCATTTCCGCACGCCGGCCGCTCACCGTCAAGGGGTTTCGCCAGGGCCGGACCAGATGCTGTAGGATTCCGGCTCTCACCTCACCCTGGACGCTCGTTGGAGCATCGCCTCCCCATCGTCACCCGCTGGACGCTGTACGCCATGGGGGCCGTCGAAGGCCAGCGCGTGCGACGCCCCCGCGATCCCGTGGCGGCCTGGCTCCTGCGGCGACACCCCAAGCTGCTCCCCACCTTCGCCGCCCCCTCGATCCTGTCGATGCTCCGCGCACGCTCGTCGATGGTCGACGAGCGCGTGGCGGGCCTCGTGGCCTCGGCGCGTGCCGCGGGGGAGTCACTCACCTACTGGTCCCTCGGGGGAGGCTTCGACGCCCGCTGGTACCGCCTTCGCCCGGTGCTCGGCAGCCTCGACAGCCACCACGAGCTCGAAGACCCGGAGGTCATGGCGTTCAAGCACCGGGTGCTGGAGGCCTCCACCTTCGCCGGGCACTGGGAGGGCATCCGCACCACCACCATGCCCGAGGCGCAGTGGACCGTGCCCCGCACCGACGGCCCCGCGCTGGTGGTGCTCGAGGGCGTGGCGGTGCGCCTGGGTCTTCCCGCGCTCGAGGCCCTGCTTCAGCGCATTCGCTCCGACGCGCCTCGGGCCATCGTGGTGCTCGATCTTCCGGGGATCCTCCCCTCGGGGGGGCCGACCGCCCGCAGTGCGGTGGCCGTGGGATCGTCACGAAGCCGCTGGATGAGCGCACAGGGCACCGGAGCCGCTGCCCTCACCCGTCGCACCTTGCGGCGTCTCGGCTGGTCGGTGCAGGAAGACGTGTGGATGAGCGCGCGCCCCGAGCTCCGCGCCCCCTCGGGAATGCCCATCTGCTCGGGCACAGAGGCGTTCCGGCTGCTCACACTGCGAGCGATGTAGACCGCCCGAAAGGTAGACGAAAGGCAACGATGCCGGCCGACGGCCTATCCTCGCCTCACACCGTGGAGGAGACGATGACGCGCTGGATGATCGCTGCCTTGCTGCTCGCAGGATGCTCGGGCTCGAAGGACGAGGAGAGCACCACCGACACGGGCACCTCGCCCGCCGACACAGACACCGACACAGACACAGACACAGACACAGACACTGACACTGACACTGACACTGACACTGACACCGATACCGACACCGACACCGACACCGACACGGACGCGACGGCGTCCACGGGCGACACGGCGGCGACCGCGACCACGGCCACCACGGCCACCACGGCCACCACCGGCACCACCGGAGACACCGCGGCGCCCCAGTGCTTCGACGGCGGAGTGACCCCGGCGCCTCCCGGTGTCGGCACCTGCGCCAGCCCGTTCGTCGTCGACCTCACGTCCGTGGCCCCAGGGGCCACGGTGACGGTGCAGACCGGGACCGGCGGCGTCGACGAATACCTCACCTTCTTCGGCACCTGCTCCGACAGCACCGCCCGCGACGTGGTGTTCCAGGTGCTCCTGCCGCCCAAGGTCGGCTTCGAGGCGTCGGTCACCTCGGTCGGCTCGGCCGACCCACGCCTCATCCTCCTCGAGGACTCCACCTGCGGTCAGCCCGAGAACGGGTGCAGCGACAACGCCGCTGGCAGCTGCGAGTACCTCGAGGCGGTCTACGGCTCGGGGGCGTTCTTCGGGCGGTCGCCGCTGCTCTCCGTCTCGGAGCTCGTCGGCACGGGCACCGACTTCACCTTGTCGATCCGCACCCTCTGAAGGCCGTCAGGGGACGCGCTGCAAGCGCCCTTCGACCCCGTCGTGCACGTAGAGCCACCCCGACGGCACGGAGATGGTTCCACGACCGCCTTCGTCGCTGTCGGAGCTGAGCTCGCCGGCGTAGAGCGACAGGCGGGTGTGCGGGCTGGCCACCACCTCGTAGCTGCCCGGGCCCGCCTCGGTGACCGTCACGAAGGGTCGCTCGTCGGCGGGGTCGGTGAACAGCAGGGCAGCCGAGTGCATCTGCTTGGCGCGTCCGAGCAAGTTCTCGACCCGCTGCTCCACGATGCGTGCACCGAGCGGGTCGGCGCGGCGTCGCTCGTCGCCCTCCCGCGCCCGCAGGCCCTGCTGACTCGGTCGCTTGTAGAACGGCACCACCAGCGACACCTCCTCCCGGCGCTTCACCTGCGCCATCGCCGTGGTGAGATCGGCCACCACCCGCTCGGTCTCTGCCCAGGCCAGGCGCTGGGCCGGATCCGTGCCCGTGAACACCGGCGAGCGCACGAGGACGGCCGCCACCACGAGGAGGGCGGGGGCCGCCCGCGCCCAGGTCATCGGGTCGCGGGTCAGCTGAACGACCAACACCGACACCACCAGCGCCAGCGGAGCCAGCATCAGGTAGACCTGGCGGGGGAACCACACACCATTGGGCAGGAAGAGCAAGGTGAGGCCGACAAGCCATGCCAGCGGCACCACGGCCGCCCATCGGTGCTCCGCATCGACCGCGGAACCCCACGCCACGGCGCCCGCCAGCACGACGGACAGCACGCCAGCCACCGCGGTGCGCAACGCCCCCAGGGGCAGCTCGATGGGCCCGAACATCGGGAGCAGCCGGTCCCACGTGGCGAAGTAGATGGGCACGATGCGCCCGACCCGATCGGTGGCCTCGTAGCCGCCCACCCCCCCGATGACGACGAAGCGCACGGCGAGCAGCAGCAGCAGCACGAGCCCGAGGGAGGCGAGGCTCCCCTTGTCGCGGTCGCGGGTCCACACCAGCCCCGCGCCCACGACGAACACAGCGTACGCAGCATCGTTCGACAGGGCAGCGAGCCCGATCAGCACGGCGCCGAGGAACCGTGCGGGCCCCCGGCTGGTGAGCAGCGCCAGCCCTCCCAGGGACAGGGCGGTGGCGAGCGGGTAGCCGCGGCGTGCCAGGTGGGGCACCACGAACTCGACCAGGGGGTGGCAGGCCATGACGACGGCGCCCACGACGCCGCCCCAGGCCGGAAGCGTGGGCGCCAGGCGACGGTAGGTGAGGTGCACCAGGACCACACACAGCGCGTGGAGCAGCAGGTCGGTGACACGGTAGCCCCCCACCGCCGCATTCAGTGCGTACGACAGGCCCGTGACCGGTCGGTAGCCCACGTTGAAGTGCTGGCTCCAGAAGATCCACTCCACGAACTTGGGGCGACCGACCTGAGACCGCTCGATCCACAGCACGGCGTCGCGTGACATGGCGCCGAGCCCCACCACCCACAGATAGGGCCACAGGCTCACGACCCCGACGAGCGCCGCCAGCGCTGCCCACGGCCCTTCCTTCTTCGGGTCGAACCCCACCCTTCCCTCCGGCGCGCACGAACCTATCGGGTGGGCCTCTGACAGCAAGGTTAGTCGGCCGACATGTGGACCACCCTGCCGCTGCTCCTCGCGTGCTCTGCCCCCGCCGACCCTCCGTTCACGGCCGGCCCACAGCGGGCGGAGGTCGCGGGCAAGAACATCCTGGTGGTGCTCCTCGACGATGTGGCGACCGACCGCATCGGGGTCTACGGCGAGCATCCCCAGCCAGCGCGCACGCCCACGATCGACGCGCTGGCCTCCCGCGGACTGCGGTTCACCGAAGCCTACGCCTACCCGGTCTGCTCGCCCAGTCGCGCCGCCCTCCTCACCGGGCGTCACGGCCGACGCACCGGCATCGGCTACAACGTTCGGCCCGACGCCGACTACGAGCTGCCAGCCCACGAAGGAGCGGTCGGGGAGATGCTCGCCGCGGGCACCACCCCCTACACCAGCGTCGGCGTCGGAAAGTGGCACCTCCAGCCCCGGAACCGTCAGTCGATCGCCCACCCCAAGTCGTTCGGCTTCGACCAGTGGTCAGGGGCCATCGGCAACCTGGTGCTGCCCGACAGCTACACCGACTACCGGTGGTACGACGACGACGGCGCCGTCCACGACCACGAGAGCGCCTACCTCACCACGCGGGAGGTCGACGTGGCTCTCCGATTGGTGCAGCAGACCCCCGAGCCCTGGTTCGTGCTCGCCGCCCTGCATGCGCCGCACTTTCCGTGGTCGGCCCCCCCCGACCACCTGGTGAGCGAGCCCGTCGCCCCCGACGCGAGCGACAGCGATCTGTACGATGCGATGCTCGAGGCTGCCGACACGGAGCTCGCGCGGCTCCTCGACGCCGTCGACCTCGACGACACCTTGGTGGTGGTGCTCGGCGACAACGGAAACCCCAAGGAGGTCGTGCGGCCCCCACTGCAGTCCCAGCACGGCAAGGGCACGATGTACGAGGCCGGCGTGCGCGTCCCCTGGATCATGGCCGGAGTGGGGATCACGCCTGGCGTCACCGACGAGCTCGTCCACATCGTCGATCTGTTTCCCACCTTCGCCGAGATGGCCGGCAGCACCCCCCAGCGCGACGGCTACCCCATCGACGGCCGCTCGCTGTGGCCCCTGGTGCGGGGAGAGCGCGACACCCACCGCGCCACGCTGTTCACCGAGAAGTACTACACCCGGAACAACCGCGCATCGCTCCGGATGGTGCGCGATGACCGCTACAAGCTGATCGAGCGCGGGGGCGGCAAAGAGGGCCTGCACGACCTGGCCGATCGGCACGACGATGGCCCCAACTTGCTCGAGGCACCCCTCGCGCCAGAGGCCCAGGCCGCCTACGACGCCCTTCGCCGCGAGCTCACGACCACCCACCAGGCCCTGGGCCGGTCCCCTGTGGAACGGTCGATCCCAGGCTGCCAGTAGCTCCTCTCGGGTCTAGACGTCACCGGCGTGAATACCGAGCCGATGATCGTGGTGGCAAGTGGTTCGTCCTGACAAGCTGGAACGTGAGGTATATCGGGATATGTGAGCCTTCCCAAGCTCTGGCAGGCCGGGCCGCTTGACACCACGAGGGCAGTTCGGGATTTGCGCCGGGGGCATCTAGAGCGGCTCGCCCTCGTCGCGCCAGGCGGGCGGTGCCACCGACCGGCCCCCTGGGCCCTGCGCGAGCACCTGCTCGGCCGTAGACGCCTCCTCGACGGCCTGCGACCACCGCACGGGGCGCACCACCTCCTTCTCCTCGCCGCGCACCAGACGGCGGATGTTGGTGGCATGGGTGAGGAACACCCCCACGCCGAACAGCCCGACGATGGGGAGCACCGTGGGGTGGACGAACCAGGCGAGCGCCACCACCGAGACCACCGAAGTGAGCGCCGCGACGCTCGACCGACCGGTGGCGGCGAGCATGGTCACCCAGACCCCGACGGCAGGCACGGTGACCCACGGGGACAGCGCCAGCAGTCCACCGGCGCCGGTCGCCACCCCCTTGCCTCCCCGGAACTCCAGGTAGGCTGGAAAGCAGTGAGCGCCGAAGCACCAGAGCGCCACCAGCCCCGGCCACCACAGGCCGGTGTCGGGCCACATCAGCCGCGCGAGGAGCACGGGAACGAAGCCCTTGCCCACGTCGAGGGCCACCACCCAGCCGGCCAACCGCCACCCATAGACCCGCGCCACGTTGGTGGCACCGATGTTCCCCGAGCCCACCGCCCGGATGTCGGCATCGTCGCCATACAGGGTGGTGATCACGAGCCCGAACGGAACCGACGCCAGCAAGTAGGCCAGCGCCAGGAACGCGAGATGTGCAGTCAGCGCGGCCCCACGGCGTGGCCACGCACCTGTGTGCGGAGCATCGGATGGATGCCGCGCTCGCTGCTACGGTCGACACGGGCCGTCGGAGACGCCGTGGACGTGGCGTTGGAGGGCCCGGTGGTGAACGACCAGTAGTCGTTGTAGGGGCCGTCGGTGGTGGTCATGTTGTAGTAGACCGTGTACAGCGTGTTCGGCTGCAGGGGCTCGGTGGGGTAGATGCCCGATCCCAGGTAGCCCTGGGTGGTCTCGAACTGCGGCCACTCCTCGGGCACGGCGGCGCTTCCCGGGTTGATGATCACCGTCTCGATCGGGCCCTCGGGGCCGGTGATCGAGGCGTGAAGAACTTCCTGCCCGTAGGGATTGTTGGAGGTGCCGATGACGCTCGTGCCCGTGGTGGTGGCCGTCGCGGTGACGCCGGCGTTCGGGCTGACGTAGGAGATGAACACCGGCGCGCCGAACACGTACTCCGTGAGCTCGTCGTTGACGCTGTCGTACTTGTAGACCGGGTTGACCCGCGAGTGGGTGGCGCTGTCTTCCTGATCGCGCTTCGGGTAGTAGATGGGCTCGTTCGTGTGCTCGAACGGCATCGACTCCGACACCATCACCATGTAGATGAAGCGGCCCTCGGTGGGGAGATCGGCGTCGGTGATGCCGAAGCGTGTCTCCCAGTTGCCCGCCGTCGCGGCGTCGCTCCACCACGTGGCGTCGAGCGCGACCTCGGAGATCGCGTAGTCGATCGACGAGGGCACCAGCAGGTGCTCCATCGTGCCGTGGTAGGTCATCAGGTCGTCGATCTCCTGGTCGAGCGTGTTGTCGACCGTCGTATCGAGGATGTAGAACTCGTAGATGTGCACGCCCGTCGACGTGACCGGGTCGTAGAGCGCGTTGTCGAAGCGCTCGTAGACGTCGGTGCCGGTGTAGCCGGGTCGCGCCACCTGCTGCCGGAAGTAGTCGCTCACGTCGAGGTCGCCGAGCAGATCCGGGTTCTGCAGGACGTAGTTGGCGACACCTTCGGAGGCCGTGTAGATGTACTCGTTGGTTCCCACCCGCGCGAGCGAGGTGAGGCGGCGGTAGCAGTTCACCCGATCGGTCGCTGCTGCCTCCGCGGGCCCCATGACGTTCTTGCCACGGAAGTTGCCCTTCGGATGGCACGCTTCATCGATGGTGAAGAATTCCTGACAGCCAGCGCTCGCGGTGAGGAGCGGGGCCAGGAGGAACAGGACGCGGGAGTTGGTACGCATGCGCGGAACATACCACGGTGTACCCCCGACCTGCGATCACCCGGCGAGCGCCGAGACCCGGGCGACCAGCTCGAACCACCCGCTCCAGTCTCTCGTGCGGAGAAAGCGACGAATGAGGGGCACGTCGGAGGCATGCAGCGGCACGCGATCGAGCATCGCCAGCTGCAGGAGCACCTCGGCCCGGCACGCTCCGACGGCGCGGGGGTGGCTCGGCAGGTCGACGGCGTCGACCAGGCGTGCGGCCCACGCCTGCATCCGTCCGTCGTCCCACGCACCGCGCTCCCACTGGGACAGTGCCGACGCGACCTCTCGCCGACTGGGGAGGGGAACCTCGGGGGGTTCCGGCGGGCCGGCCACCTCGAGGTGGCGTAGGTGGCCATGGACGAAGCGCACGACGGGGTCGTCGCGCCGAACGCGCTCGAGCCGCGCGATCAGGCGATCCCGCGCCTCGGCGGCGGCACGTCGCTCGCCTTCGGTCGTGGCTCCCTCGTGGAGAGCGACGACCCGCTCCAGGCGCCGACGTAGCCGGTTCTCTTGCGCGGACATGTCCTCAGCGTAGCCCAGTGGTCGACGCAGCTGCCGACCTCCTTGCTCAGAGCGAGCCGGTGACCACCTTGAGGTCGAGGGCGGCGAGGTCGCGAGCCATGCGCTCGCGAAGCCCCACCAGCTCGGTGGACTGCAGCTGCAGCTTGGCCCGCTCGAGCTCGAGCCAGGTGGAGGAGCCGGCCTGGAAGGTGCGCTCGGCGAGCTCGAGGTTCTCCCGGGCGAGCTCGAGCTCGGTCTGCACGGCCTCGTATGCTGCCGACGCGCGCCGATAGGCCTCGAAGGCGACCTTCACCTCGCGCTCTACCTGCTGCTGGAGGAGCTCCTCCTGCAGCCGGGCCTGCCTCAGTCGCGAGGTGGTGGCCGCGCGCTCCACCGTCGAGAAGCCGCCATCCCAGATCGTCCAGGTGCCCTGAAGGGCGATTCGCCAGGTCCAGTTCTGGTCGTTGAAGCCGGTGTTCTCGGTGTAGTTGTAGCTGAACGATCCGTCGACCACCGGGAGGAAGCGCAGCAACTGACCCGTCTTCTCGTTGGTGAGTGCCTGACGACGAAGGCCGGCCGCCTCGATGTCGGGCCTGCGGGTGCGGGCGTCGACGATCGCTCCGTCGACATCGGTGGGCACGTTCATCGCCTCGGGAACCTCGAGACCGACCCCGTCGAGGCCGGTGGCGATCTTGAAGCCTTCGCGGGCATCCACCAGGCCCTGACCCGCACCGTCGAGATCCCGCTGGGCCTGACTCACGGCGAGCCGTGCCTGCACCAGGGCGCGACGATCCACCAAGCCCGCGTCGACCTGGCGCTGGGCGAGCTCCTGCTGGGCAGCGGCGAGTTCGAGCCCCCGCTCGGCCACCGCCACCTGCTGCTCCGCCGTGAGCAAGCCATAGTAGGAGGCCACGACCTGCTGCTGTAGCTGGTGCTCCACGCGCTGCAGATCGGCCCGCGCGGCGTCCCGCAGCTGATACGACGCCTTCAGCGCCGGCAGGGCCGGGCCGCTGAACAGGCGCTGGCTCACCGTCAGATCGCCCTGCCAGAATGCCTTCTCCTGCACGACCGTGGGCTCCGACTCGGGAAGCGTGAAGCCGGGGACCCCGGGGTCTGGCAGCTCGAAGTCGAGCACGATCTCCTGGTTGTTGATGATGTAGGCGGCATTGACCGACGCCTGCGGCGACAGGGCGGCCCAGGCCTGCCCCACCACGGTGGACTGCTCGCGCACCCGCTCGCGAGCCAGCTGCAGCTCGAGGTTGTTGTCGTCGGCGGCCGAGATCGCGTCCTCGAGGGTGAGCGCCAGGGCCGGCGTCGGCAGCAGCGCGGCGGCGAAGGCGAGCAGGAGCAGAGCCCCTGCGGCCGCCTGGCCGGCCTCGGCCGGGGTCGTGCGGCTCAGCTTCGACCTGAGCCATCCGAAGAAGCGCCCCGTGTCGTCGTAGATGCTGTAGAGCGTCGGCACCATCACCAGCGTGAGCACCGTAGCGAACGACAGGCCGAAGATCACCGCTACGGCCATCGGTCCCCACCACTGGGCCGACGCCGACCCCACGATGAGCTTGAAGTTGAGGAAGTCGTAGGCCACACCGATGGCCATCGGCACCAGCCCGAGGGTGGTGGTGATGGCCGTGAGCATCACGGGTCGAAAGCGCGTGAGCCCCGCCTCCACCAGCGCGTCGGTGACCGACAGTCCCCTCTCCAGGAGCTGCTGTACGTAGTCGAGGAGCACGATGGCGTTGTTCACCACCACGCCAGCGAGGCTGATGACGCCGAGGCCCGTCATGATGATGCCGAACGGCGTGCCCGTCAGCAGCAGCCCCCAGAGCACCCCGACCAGCGACAGCACCACCGTGGCGAGGATGATGAACGGCATCGCCAGGCTGTCGAACTGGGTGACCAGCACGAGCATGATCAAGCAGCAGGCGATGGCGAAGGCACGCAGGAGGAAGATCATCGACTCCTCCTGCTCCTCGTTGGCGCCAGTGAGCTCCAGCGCGATGCCGTCGGGCCGATCGGTGGAGGCCAGCAGCTCGCCGACCGCCGCCCGCACCTCGTTCTCGTTGTAGCCGTCGAGCACGTCGCCCACGATGGTCACGACGAGGTCCTGATCGATGTGCTGGATGCTCCCGGAGCCACCGACGAGCTCGTAGGCCGCCACCGTGCTGATGGGCACGGGGAACGTGTCGGGCGAGCGGTCTTCGCGACCCGGCAGGCGCAGCGCCAGCACCTGCTGGACGTCCTCGCGGTACTCGGGGGCGAGCTCGACCACCACGTCGACCTCGTTCTCGCCGTCACGGATCGACGTGGCGACCTGGCCGGCGATGGCCGTGCGGACGGCGTCGCCCACCGCAGCGGTGCTCACACCCACCCGCTTGGCGGCCCCGCGATCGATGCGGAGCCGAAGCTCGGGCCGCCCGACCACGTAGTCGTCACGGAGGTCGGTGGTGCCCTCGACCTTGGCGAGCTCACGGCGCAGCTGCTGCGCGAAGGCGCCCACCTCGTCGTAGTCCTCGCCGCTCACCTCGACCTTGATGGGGTCGCCCACGGGGGGCCCCATGGCCGCTGGCTCCACGGTGACCCGCGCCCCGGGGATCTGCTGCGCGGTCTGCCGGAGCTTGTCGACCGTGAGCTTGGTGTTCTCGTAGCGAATGGTCTCGCCGGGCTCGGCGTTGTTCCCGCTGGGGAGGAAGTCGACCGTGATCCGGGCCTCGTTGGGACGGGTGGACGTGCCGGACAGCGCATCCCCCCCCGCGGACACGCCCGACTCGGCGACCCAGATGTCGACGTTGGGCTCGGCCGCGAGCATCGCCTCGAGCTCGCGCACGACCCGGTCGGTGGTCTCCACGGTCGTGCCCTCGGGCAGCCGCACGCCGACGATGGCGCGGTCGGGCTCCGACTCGGGGAAGAACTCCGTGCCGTGGTTGAGCGGCACGTAGATGATGAAGGTGACGATGAACAGCACCACGCCCGCCGCCGCCGAGATGTAGCGCCACCGGATCGAGGCGCGCAGGGCGGTGCGGTACCAGCTCATCACCCGGTTGAGCTTGGCGTCGCGAAGCTTCGGGTCGACGGCGTCGGCCCCCTCGCGCGCCGGCAGCTTGGGCATGAACCGCGACATCACCACCGGCAGCACGCCCACCGCCACCACCAGCGACATCGTGAGCACGATGATGATCGTCTTGGGCATGAAGCCCATGAACTCGCCCATGATGCCGGTCCAGAACACCAGCGGGAAGAAGGCGGCCACGGTGGTCGCGGTCGACGCCGCCACCGCCACCGCCACCTCGGCCGTGCCGTCGATCGAGGCCTGCTTCGGGTCTTTGCCCATCTCGGCATGTCGGTAGACGTTCTCGACCACCACGATGGCGTTGTCGACCAGCATGCCCAAGGCCAGGATCAGCGCGAAGAGCACCACCATGTTCAGCGTGAAGCCCAGGCTCTGCAGCACCAGCATCGCGCCCAGCATCGACATGGGGATGCTGAAGGCCACGAACAGGCTCGGCCGGACGCCCATGAAGAAGACGATCACGCCGACCACCAGGATCAACGCCGTGATGATGTTGTTCTGGAGATCGGAGACCGACTGCTCGATGGCCTGCGACTCGTCGCCGGTGGCTCGGTAGTAGACGCCATCGGGCCAGCGCTCCGCGTGCTCGGCGGCCGTGGCCTTCGCGCGGCTCGCGACCTCGAGGATGTTCGCGCCCGCTCGCTTGGTGACGGCCAGCGTCACCGAGGAGGCCCCCGACATGCGGCTGTAGGTCTCCCGCTCGGCGAACCCGTCGATCACCCGGGCCACGTCACGCACGAACACCGGCTGGTCGCCCACCCGCTTGATGGCCACTTCTTCGATCTGGTAGGGGTCGTCGAACTCGCCCGGCACCCGAAGCAGGACGTTGCCTCGCCCCAGATCGACGTTGCCGCCGGGGATGTTGACGTTCTCGTCGCTGATGGCCCCCACCACGTCGCGCATCGACAGGCCGTAGTGCGCCAGCCGCTCGGGCATGACGTTGACCTGGACCTCGCGCTCCTTGCCGCCCGACAGCTTCACGTCGAGCACCCCGTCGAGGCGGGTGAGGTCTTCCTCGAGGTCTTCCGCGAGCAGCTTCAGACGCTCCTCGTCGATGGGACCCGCGATGTTGATGAGCACGACGGGAATGTCGCTGAACGAGATCTCGCGGACCGAGCTCTCCTCCACGTCGTCGGGGAGCTTCGGGCGCGCCCGACTCACCCGGTCGCGGACCCGCTGCAGCGCATCCTCGATGTTCGAGTCGGGCTCGAACTCCACCGCGACGATCGAGATGCCCTCGGCCGAGGTGGAGGTGAGCTTGTCGATCCCCTTGAGCGAGGCGAGCTCGTTCTCGATGGGGACCGACACGAGGTTCTCGATGTCGGAGGGCGAGACGCCCACGTAGGGGGTGCTGACGATCACCACCGGGATGGTGATGTCGGGGCTCGACTCCCGCGGGAGCGTGATCCAGGCCAGGGCCCCGAACACGAACACCGCGAGAGCGGCGATGTAGACGGTGGTGGCGTGGTCGACCAGCCAGCGAATCAGGGCGCGCATCGGGTCACTCCTCGAAGCTCGGGCGGCCCGCAGCACAGCAGCGCCCCTCGCGAGACACGATGAGCGGGTCGCCGTCGACCAGGTCGCGATGGCCGGTGATCACCACCCGATCGCCCTCGGACAGCCCGCTCGTGACCACCACCTGATCGTGGATCACGTCGCCCAGCGTGACGTCGCGCCACTCGGCGATGTCGCCGGAGGTGACGAACACCCCGCGCTCTGAGCGCCGGGTGACCAGCCAGTCCTGGGGGATGACCATGGCAGCGTCGGTCAGCGCGCGGTCGGCCCGAACCCTCGCGATCATCCCCGGCAGCAGCGCGCCGTCGGGGTTGGGCACCTCCACCTCCACCGGGAAGGCCCGGGTGCGGAGGTCGGCCGCGGGGGACACGCGGGCCACCACGCCCTCGAGCTGGCCGCTCTGGGCAGCGGTGGTGACGGTGACGGGCATGCCCTGAACGAGCGACACCACGTCGCGGTCGGACACCGAGAGGGTCACCACGGCCGGGTCGAGCTGCACGACGCGGGCCACCGGACTGCCGGGCCCCGCGACCTCCCCCTCTTCCACCGACACCGAGGCCACCACGCCCCCGAACGGCGCCCGGATGGTGGCGCGACGCATGCGGGCCCGGGCCAGCGAGACGTTGGCCTCGGCCACCCGAACCTGGGTGCGCGCGCCGGACAGCTGGGCATCGGAGGCCAGGTCGCCCAGCTTCTCGAGCCGGGACAGCTCGGTCTTCGCCTGATCGAGCTGTGCCTCCGCCTGTTGCTGCTGGGCCCAGTAGATCTCGCTGTCGACGCGAGCGAGGGAGTCGCCCTTGCGGACCACCTGCCCCTCGTCGACGGTGACCCGCTCCACGAAGCCCCCGTTGGCAGCGGCCAGCACCGCGTCGCGCTGGCCCGACACCTCCCCGGGGAGATCAAGCTCGAGCTTGGCGTTGGCCGACTCGAGCTGCACCACTTCTACCCGGACGGCTCGCGCCGGCGGTGGCGTGCGCGACGCCTGGTTGGCCGTGGCGTCGGCGTCGGCGGTGCCGCACCCCCACAGAGTGACGAGGAGCAACGGGATCATGCGGAAACTCCGTACAGCCAGGTGTCGATCATGGCGTCGATGACGTCTTCGGAGAACGGTCGGCCCTTGAGCAGGGCCATCATCTGCAGGTTGACGGTGCCCAGCAGAGCGATGACCGCCAAGGTGGGGTCGAGCTCGGAGCGGAACACTCCGTCGCGCTGACCAGCCTCGACGAGGGCCGCCAGGGGCCCGATGTTTCGCAGGTGGCGCTCCATCACGTCGACCCGGGGCTGCCCGTCACCGTGGGGCAGCCCGCAGGTCATGAGCAACCGGACGCCGTCGAGGTCGGCCCGTGCTCCCTCGACCCAGCCCCGAATGGCCCGCCGCAACACGTCGACCGCCGATCCGCCGGCGGCCAGCGCGTCGCTCAGCACCCGTTCCCCGAGCTCGAGCTTCCACGCCACGACCTCGCGGAACAGCGCTTCCTTGTTGTCGAAGTAGTAGTAGAGCGTAGGCTTCGTGACGCCCGCGGCCTCCACCACCTCACGAACGCTGGTGGAGCCGTAGCCTTTGTGCGCGAACAGGTGTGCGGCGGCAGCGAGGATGCGCTCGCGGTTGTCGATCTCGGTCACGGTGCAGTCCAGCACGGGCGAAGGCCCGATATACCGAACGGTAGGTACGACCCTACCGACCGGTAGGTCAGGCATATGTCCCGTCAGCATCGACCACCACGTCGCGCGCGTCACGAAACGTCACGCTAGTGGGTCGGAGCGCGAGCAAACCCAGTCCCACCCTCGGACAGGTCGGGCCAGGGGGCGATCGCCATGCCATCGCCCGCGCGGATCGCGGATCGCGGATCGCGGGTCAGCCCTTCTTGCGACCCTTGCCCTTGGCCTTCCCCTTGTTCTTGGCCTTTCCTTTGGCCTTGCCCTTGGCCTTGGACACCGGCGCCTCGGCGGTCGCCGGACGCTTCTTCTTCTTCTTCTTCTTCTTCCGCTTCTTGTAGGCCGCATCGTCCGGCACCACGGTGCAGTCGGGCACCTCGCCCACCCGCTGGATGGCACATGGCATGAGGTCGTCGGTGTGGAGCGACTGCTGGCCCCGGGCGACGGCCTCGAGGTCGGCCGCCTCGCCCGTCGACCACGCCACCTTGAGGCCGGGCCGGTAGACGACGATCTCATCGCGCGCTTTGAACCAGCGCACGTCGAGCCGTTCGAAGCCCTTGTCGGCCTGGGGGATGTCGAGGATCAGGCGCACGACGCGGGCCTTCGGGCGCGCCTCGGCCCAGGCCTCGAGCTGCGCGAGGAGCACATCGGACGTCAGCTCGCCACGCTCGACGAGCTTGGAGACCCCCTTCCACTTGCCGTAGTGCAGGACGAGGTTCGAGGGCGGCACGTGCAGGTAGACATCCGCCCGCCCCTTCACCATCCCCACGTGGGGATCGCTCCAGTTCTCCTTGACGAGCTTCTCGATCTGCTGCTTGTCGCGCTTCATGTCGTTGTTCCACTCGGCCCGCGCACGGTTGATGTGCTCGGTGAGCCACCGCTCGTTGGTGGGCATGCGGCCGTGGTGGTGTTGGTCGAGATCCTCCTGGATGGCGTCTTCCACGCGCTCGTCGTCGGTGAGGCAGTAGACATCGACGTCGGCGAGGCATGCGCTGGCATGGACGAGCTCGGACCGCGCCCGCTGCCACCCGTCTTCCGGGGCCACGTAGCCACCGCCATCCACAGGCTCACGAGGGACCTTGTAGGGGACGTGGCAGGCAACCAGCAGCGGCAGGAGCCAGATCATCGGCCGAGCCTATCTCGCACCGGCCGAAGCGTGCCAGCCCGAGCCGCGACACGCTCGCGGTGGAAACCCGCGCCGGAAGTCGATACCGGCCGCCGATCGCCGTCAGGAGCCCCCATGATCTCGCTGCTACTGTGCGCCGCCCTCGCCGCCCTTCCAGGCCAGGTGACCGAGTCCAGTCCTCACTACGACCTCGAGCAGCTCTACGGGGCCGGCAAGAACGAGGAGGGCCTGGCGACCGCGCGCCAGCGAATCGCCGCGAACCCCGACGACGCCGACGCCTACTGGCTGGCCGTGCGGTTCATGTACGAGATCGGCGAGCTGATGCAAGACGCGAGCACCAGCGAGAAGATCGCGCACTACACCGAGATGGGGGCGCTGGCCAACAAGGGGCTCGAGCTGCGGCCCGACGACCCCCACCTGCGCTTCGCACGGGGTCTGGCCAGCGCGCGCCTCGGCACCACGAAGGGCGTGCTGTCGAGCCTGTTCCTCGCCCGCAGCGTCGAGGGCGACTGGTTGTTCGCGGCGAACAGCGGCTTCCAGTACGCCAGCCTGGAGAGCAAGGAGGTGCTGCCCGCCGACGTCTACCAGGCCCTCGGTGTGTTCTACCGCCTGGTCCCCGACTGGTGGGTGGTGCAGGTGGTGGCGGGCACCCGCGGCGACCTCGACAAGTCCCACGACTACCTGCAGAAGGCCGCAGCGAGCCGCCCGAACATCCCGATCCTCAAGGAGCTCGGGGTCACTCAGCTGTGCCTGTTCACGAAGAACGACGACCAGGCGATGCACGACAAGGGCCAGGCCAACCTCGACAAGGCCCTGGCCATGCCGCCGCAGAACGAGAAGCATCGGATCGACCACAAGCACATCAAGATGCTGAAGGCCGACCCCAAGATGGCCTGCGAGTACAGCCGCGACGGTCAGCAAGACCTCGACAAGAAGAAGATGGCCAAGGACTGAGCGCGCGCGGCGCTCGTCGGCCTACAGCGCGCGCACCCGCCAGACACGGCGATCAGCGGCTGGATCCGGGTCGGCGGCGTCGCTCACGAGCAGCCGTGGCCCCGTGCGGCCGGGCTGCAGCACCTCGCCCCCGTGCAGGCCCATGCCCGCCACCAGGCGCTGCCCGAGAGCCTCCAGCACGTCGTAAGCGTAGGGCTCGGCCACCTCGTCGTCGACCACCACCTCGCGTTGGCCGAGCAGCGGCAGGCCGACCGTGCGCCAACCTCCCGGCCCCTTCGAGATCGGGCGTACGAAGGCTCGGAACAAGGCAGCCGCCTCCTCTTCGCCATCGGCGTCGGCTGGATCGGCGGAGCGTGCCGCCGCCGCCAGCGACTGCCACCGCTCGGGCCCGTGGGCCAGCCCCGACGGCACCCACACCGCGTGGGCTCCGGCATCGACCAGCGCCGCCCCGCACGACAGGAGCGCGCGGCACGCCTCCTCCGCCGCGACGTCGTCGGCGCACGACAGCTCGACCACCGCCTTGTGCGCGTCGATCGCCTGCACGCGCTCGTCGGTGAGGGACGGGTAGACCGGGTCGTCGTGGGCGGCCATGCGTTCCGCGAGCTCGGGATCGGCCGGGCCCATGCGCACCGTGGCCACGGCCCCCGTCACCCGATCCACCAGCCCTTCGCTGCCCAGCGCCCAGTCGGATCCGATGGTGTAGAGGATCCGAACCAGCAGGTTGGGGCTGGTCCAGTCGCCGGGAAGCAGCAGCGTCGGGCTCACCCCTCGGCCGCCGGGTCGGCCTTCGCGGTGCTCTGGATGGCCAGCTCTTCGAGGTCGGCCAGGGGCACCGGGCTCGGCGCGCCGCTCATCAGGTCCTGGGCCGAGGTGGTCTTCGGGAACGCGATCACGTCGCGGATGGACGACGCTCCGGTGAGCAGCATGATGAGCCGGTCGAGGCCCATGGCGAAGCCTCCGTGGGGCGGCGCCCCGTGGGCGAGGGCCTCGAGGAGGAACCCGAACTTCTCCTTCTGCTCATCCTCGTCGAGGCCCAGCGTCGCGAACACCTGCTGCTGCACCTCCTCCTGGTGGATTCGGATCGAGCCCCCGCCGGCCTCGAGGCCGTTGCAGACCAGGTCGTAGGCATCGGCGTAGACGCCGGCGAGATCGCCGCTGGCCAGCTTCGGCAGGTCGGCGTCGCGCGGCTTGGTGAACGGGTGGTGCATCGCGAACCACCGCTCGGCGTCTTCGTCGTACTCGAAGGCGGGAAAGTCGACCACCCAGCAGAAGGCCCAGCCCTCACCGACCAGATCGCGCTCCTTGGCCACCTTCACCCGCAGCCGCCCGATGCCGTTGTTCACCGCGGACGCAGGCCCGGCACCGACGAGGATCAGGTCGCCGGGGACGGCGTCCGCGGCGGCGAGGAAGGCATCGAGGCCATCGCCGACGGCCTTGCCCAGCGGACCGCTCATCGCGCCGTCCGAGACCTTGCCCCACAGCAAGCCGCCCAGGCGGTAGGTGCGCACGAACTCGGTGTAGCGATCGAGGACCTTGCGGGACGTGTCGCCCGCGCCCCCCTTCACCACGATGCCACGCACGATGCCGCCTTCGTCGAGCGCCCGTCGTACCGGGGGAAAGGCGGTGTCGGCCAGCGTGGGCCCGAGGTCGACCAGCTCCATCGCGAACCGGGTGTCGGGGGCATCGACGCCGAAGCGTGCGATGGCTTCGTCGAACGTCATCACTGGGAAGGCCGGCAGGTCGACGTCGAGCACCTGCTTCCAGATGCCACGAATGAGGGCCTCGCCCACCTCGAGCACCATGTCTTGGGTGCAGAAGCTCAGCTCCACGTCGATCTGGGAGAACTCGGGCTGCCGGTCGACCCGGAGGTCTTCGTCCCGGAAGCAGCGACAGATCTGAAAGTAGCGGTCGAAGCCCGCTACCATCAGGATCTGCTTGAAGATCTGGGGACTCTGGGGAAGCGCGTAGAACTGCCCGGGATGGACCCGTGACGGAACGAGGTAGTCGCGGGCACCCTCGGGCGTGGCCCGGGTGAGGATGGGCGTCTCCACCTCGAGGAAGCCGAGATCGTCGAGGACCTTCCTCGCGGCCAGCATGGTCTGGTGGCGGACGATGAGGTTGTTCTGCAGCTCCGGGCGCCGGAGGTCGAGGTAGCGGTAGGACAGCCGAACATCTTCGCCTGCCTCCGCCTTCGACGAGATGGCGAAGGGCAGCGGCCGCGTGCGGGACAGGATCTGGACTTCGTCGGGGAGGACCTCGATCCGCCCCGTGGGCTGGTCGGCCTTCTGGGCGCTCTCGGCGCGGAGGGCGACGGTGCCGCGCACCTGCACCACGTACTCCAAGCGCACGTCTTTGGCGGTGAGCCGCGCGGCCTCCGGGCAGCGATCATCCGCCGTTACCTGCACGATACCGTGGCGATCACGCAGCACCAGGAAGGTGACGCCCCCACGGTCGCGGACGGCGTGGGCCCAGCCCTGGACCACGACAGTGGCGCCTTCGTGAGCGGCTCGGAGTTCCCCACAGGTGTGGGTGCGGCGGGTGAGCATGGCGAGTCCTCCAGGCGCCATGGCTAACTGACCCGGGCGCCCGGCCCCACTCCGGGCCCCACACGCGCACCACCTCCGTTACAATGGGCAGGCACATCGCGGTCCGGGGCCAGTACTGTGTCCCGACAACCACTACGAAGTCATCCTCCACCCCCTCACCGACCCGTATGCAACCTCTGAGTCTTCAGAATCGCATCGGCGGCGGCCCGCCCCCGCTCATCGGCCTGCGCTACGCAGTGGTGTCACTGCTCGGCAAGGGAGCGCAGGCGCGCGTCTACCTCGCGTGGGACCGTGAGACGAAGGGGTGGGTGGCGCTGAAGGTGTTGGCCAGCCAATACCTCGACGACGACGAGATCCGGAAGCGGTTCGAGGCCGAGGCCTCCACGATGGCCCGGCTGGAGCATCCCCACATCCTCCGGGTGCTCGACATGGGCCACGAGGGGCCCGTGCCGTGGATGACCCTCGAGCTCGCCCGGGGAGGCGCCGTCACCCGATGGATCCGCCGCAACGGGCCGATGTCTCCCTCGGTGGCCACGGCCGTCACGCTGCAGTCGGCTCAAGGGCTCCACCACGCCCACCTGAACGGCGTGATCCATCGCGACGTGAAGCCCCACAACCTCCTCATCGCCGGTGGGCAGCGGGTGGTGCTCACCGACTTCGGCGTGGCCCAGGATGCCGACGCCAGCATGACCGCCACCGGAACGGTCATGGGCACCTTCGCCTACATGGCGCCCGAGCAGCGCAACGACTCGAAGTCGGTCGACGCGCGGGCCGACGTCTACAGCCTGTCGTCCACGCTCTACTCGTTGATGACGGGCCGTCCCTCCGCCGAGCTGTTCTACGCCCGCGAAGACGACGAGCTGCTCGCGAGCATCCCGCCCGTGCTCCGGCCGGTGCTGATCAAGGGCGCGGCCTACAAGCGCGACGACCGCTACCCCGACATGGCCTCCTTCGGCGTGGCGCTGCAGGCTGCCCAGGAGCAGCTACCTCCGGTGGCCCCCGACGCGAACCTCGCCGACGACTGGCTCGACACCCCCGCCGGTCCGCCCACGGCGGTGGAGCCCGGGGCCCTCGACGATCTCCGCGGCGACCTGGGGCTATCGGAAGAGCAGCCTACATACATCCCGGCGGCCAAGGCCGACCTGCAGCGGATCTTCGAGGCCCAGCAGACCGCTCTCTACCACGACACGTCGACGAGCCCGGGCTTCGAGGAGGCGCCCACCGTGCGCATCCTGCCCGGCGAGTCCAACGCCTACCTCGACGAGGTCGGCGACGGCGCGCCCACCATGCAGCCAGCGCCGAAGCTGCACATCTCCCCCGAGGAAGAGGCCGACGACGGCGTGTCCACGGCGCGGCTCGCGGCTCTCGCGGTCGGCCTGGGGCTGCTGTTCGCGCTCACGGTGTGGGGCGCTGCGGCCGGCACCACGCTGTGGAAGTCGATGGGCGTCGACCAGGCCCGCTCCGATCTCGTGGCCACTGTCGCCACCGCCGAGACCTCCGTGGCCGCCCTCGCCGACGCCGGCGCCGATGCGAACACGCTCACCGCGCTGTACGCCACCTACCAGGAGAGCGGCTCCGCCAGCGACGCGCTGGTGTTCGCCAAGGCCCTGCAGGCGGCCGCCGACAAGGTGAAGGCCGACGATCTGGCCCGCTCGCGGATGGCGCCGTTGCTCGAAGCGGCCGAGGCCTACGAAGACGCCATGGCCGCCAAGAAGGCCCACGACGGCTCGGTTCTCGGCCTGCTGTCCCTGGGCGTGGGCAAGTAGCCCAACCCTACCTGTCGGGCCCCGCCACCCGGTGGTCGCCCTGGCGAAGCGTGATGCGGCGAGCATCGAGCCACTCGAGCCACGGAATCGCGGCGCGCCGGGTGAGCTGGGTGAGGTCCTTGAACTCCCCCGTCGACAGGGTCTCGTGCCGATCGAACCAGGCCCGGACACGGGCGCAGAGGTCGTCGACGGCAGCGGGGGCCACCCACCCGACCTTGTCGACCTGCACGATCTCGCCGCGGCCCTCGAGCACCCGCAGCAGCGCCGCCACCTCGGGCTCGGGGTGGGCCTCGTGGACCTCCTTGGGACGAAGCCCGCCGATGCCTGCGGCGGCGATGGACGCCCCGAGGCGCTCGGCCAGCGCCGTCGTGGCCTCGTCGAGCCGCACCTCGAAGCCCGCGGCACGCACCAAGGCACCGTCCATGATCGCCGCCCCCCGGTCGGCGACCCTCGCCAGCAGCGCATCGAACACCTTGTCGGGGAGGTGAGCGAGGCGTCCGCTGTGCAGCTCACGCCGGGGCGCGCCGAGGGCCAGGGGCTGCTCGGTGTGGAAGGTGGCGAGCGCTTCCAGCAGCAGGCCCTTGAGGCGCGCCACCACCTTGGGGGCATAGACCCGACCGCCCAGCGGCTCCACCACCACCTCGGGCGCCCGTCGGGCCCAGTCGTCGGGCGACAGGCCGTCTTCGCCGGCCCGCTCCAGCCACACCATCACGTCGCCCTTCTGCAGTCTCAGCAGCTCCTTGCCCGCGTCCTCCCGTGCCTTGCGGCGGAGCTTGGGCGCCCACGGGTCGATCACCTCGCCACCCCCGAGGGTCTGCAGCGGTGAGGTGCGCCGCAGCACGAAGCGATCGCCCGGCATGCACGGCAGAGGGGCCTCGAGGCGAAGCTGGGCGAAGGCGGTGGCCCCGCCGGGGATCTCCAGGCGAACGTCGGCCAGGGCGATGCGGCCGAGGCGCTCGGCGGTGCCGAGCAACACCCGGACCGGATCGCCGTCCGACAGCGTCGGCGCGTCGGGGAGGTGACGGTAGTGCACGTCGATCATCTGGGGACAAGGCACGACCCCCTGGGCGATCACGGTGCCTCGCGGCACGGCCTGGGTGTCGATCCCCGAGAGGTTCACCGCCGTGCGACGGCCGGGCATCGCCACGTCGACCGACCCCCCGTGCACCTCGATCCCCCGTACGCGGGCCGTCTGCTCGCCAGGAAGAAGCTGCACCGTGGAGCCGTCGGCCAGCGTGCCCGACCAGGTGGTGCCAGTCACCACCGTGCCGAAGCCCGGCCGGCTGAAGGCACGGTCGACCGGGAGCCGAAATGGGCCCGTGGTGGGACGTGCCCGCGGGGTGAACGTGCCCATCACCCGGCGAAGCTCGTCGAGGCCGCGACCGTCGTGGGCCGAGGTCGCGATCACCGGTACGTCGGCGAGGAAGGTGTCGGCCACCGCGTCGCGGGCATCTTCGACGGCGAGCTCGAGCATCTCTTCGTCGACGAGGTCGGCCATGGTGATGACCACCGCACCGGCCGGTACGCCAAGGAGTTCGAGGATCGCGAGGTGCTCGCGGGTCTGCGGCATGGCCCCGTCGACGGCCGAGACGCACAGCAGCACGGCGTCGATGCCGGTGACCCCGGCGATCATCGTGCGCACCAGGCGCTCGTGGCCAGGTACGTCGACCAGCCCCACCCGCCGCGCGTCGTCGAGATCGAGGGGCGCGAAGCCCAGCGCGATGGTGATGCCGCGCTCCTTCTCCTCGGGGAGCGCGTCGAGGTCGCGCCCGGTGAGGGCCCGGACGAGCGTGGTCTTCCCGTGGTCGATGTGTCCTGCGGTTCCCACCACCAGGTGGAAGCTCATCGCTCCTCCGTCAGGCGCAAGAACGCCTGCTCGAGATCGGTCCGCTCTTCGCTTAGCTCGACGAGCACGTGCCCACCGGCGCTCGCCCATCCCGAGAGGACCGCGCGCCGGTCACCGTCGGTGACGACACAGACCCTCACGAGGTCGTCCCCCGGCGCAGCGGCCACCACCGTGCGCACGCCGTCGAGGGCCGACAGCTCGTCGACCACCTCGGCCTCTCCGATGCGCACGGGCCCCTGCCCCAGGGCCAGCCACACCCTGCGCTCGTCGCGATCACGGGTGAGCTGCCCCACGGCGGCGTCGGCCACCAGGCGTCCCCTCCTGAGCACCAGGACGCGCTCGCACACCGCCTCCACCTCAGCCAGATCATGGCTCGAGAGCAGCACCGTGCGCTCGGCCCCCACCGCCCGGATCAACGCCCGCAGCTCGGCACGCTGCGCGGGGTCGAGGCCATGGGTCGGCTCGTCGAGGATCACGATGGGCGGGTCGTGGAGCAGAGCCGCAGCGAGGGCCGTGCGCTGCCGGTAGCCACGAGAGAGGGTGCCGATGCGCTGACGCCGACGCTCGACGAGCCCGAGCTGCTCCAGTCCACGGGACACTGCCCGGGTGGCGGCGGAGGCCCCCATCCCCCGCACCGACGCGACGAAGCGCAGGTAGGGCTCCACCTGCATGTCGTCGTACAGGGGCGGCTCGTCGGGCAGCACCCCGACGGCGCTCCGCACCTCCACGGGGTGGGTGAGCACGTCGAGCCCTGCCACGGTGGCACGACCGGAGGTGGGGGCGAGCATGCCGCAGAGCAGGGCCAGCGTCGTGGACTTCCCCGCACCGTTGGGCCCCAGCAGCCCCACCACCTCTCCTGGCGCGACGTCGAACGACAGGTCGACCACCGCGCGGACCGAGCCGAACCGACGCCCAAGGCCCTGCACCTCGATCACGGGGCTCCGCACCAGTCGCTCCTCCGCGCTCGGGTGGGACCTAACCGGCTGTCGCGCTTTCACCGCCGGTACCCCGTAGCGGCCGAACGATGGTCGACGAGGTACCTTGCCGGCGTTCCCCGTGGAGATCCCATGCGTGTCCGCGCCCTGTCCCTCTCGAGCCTGCTGCTCGCCATCGCGTGCGGTCCCGGCGGCGTGACGATCGACGAGTCCACGATCCCGACCGATCCGATCGTCACCACCGAGCCGTCCACGCCCGGCGACCCCAGCACCGGCTGGACCGACGCCCCCTACGCCACGTGGAGCGACGACACCGACCCCGGCCCCGATCTGTCGGCCTACGACAACGCGTGGGCGCGCATCGTCTCGCCGCTCCCCGGCGACGTGCTCGCTTACGAGGAGCCCGCGCACTTCGAGGTCGTGGTGCGCAATCCCCGCGGCGACGAGCTCGCACCCGAGGCCGTGTTCTGGCAGTCGAGCACCGACCCCGACTTCCGCGGCACCGAGGCGAGCTTCGACGACGACAGCCTCGAGCTCGGGCGGCACGACCTCACGGTCCTCGTCGACCTCCCCACCGGCGCCCGCGTCGCCCACAGCATCGCCGGCGTGCACGTGCAGTCCGCCTACACCGGCACCTACGCCGGGCTGTTCAGCGTCGACGGCACGGTCAACAACATCACGGTCACCTGCACCGGTGCGGCCCTGGTCGACTTCGGCCAGCAGGGCGCGATCGGCACCGGCGACGCCGACTGCCTCGTGTCGCTGCTCGGCATCGACGTGCCGATGACGTGGATCTTCGACCTCGAGAACGACGGCACCGGCGCGATCAGCGGCACCGGCGGCGTCGATCTGCTGGGCTTCTTCACCTACGACATCCCCGTCACCGGCGGCACGCTCGATCCCGAGGGCAGTGGGCTGCAGGTCGACTTCGACGGGCCCATCCCGTTCGTGGGCTCGCTGTCGGCGTTCCTCGACGCCGAGCGGGTGAGCCTCTAGCCCTGGTCGCGCTCGGCCCGACGGTCGCGGCCCATGAGATCCATCAGGGCCTGCTGCACGGGCTTGTCTTCGTAGAGCATGGCGTAGATCTGGTCGGTGATGGGCATCTCGACCCCGAGCTTGCTCGACAGGGCGTGCGCCGAGCTGGCCGTGGTGACGCCCTCGGCGACCTCGCCGAGCTCCTCCAGGATCTGCGCGAGGGTGCGCCCCTCGCCCAGCGCGAGACCGACCCGCCGGTTCCGCGACAGGTTCCCGGTGCAGGTGAGCACCAGGTCGCCCATGCCCGCGAGCCCAGCCATGGTGAGCGGATTGGCGCCCATCGCCACCCCGACGCGGGTGATCTCGGCCAGTCCCCGGGTGATCAGTGCCGCCCGGGCGTTGGAGCCCAGCCCCACCCCGTCGGAGACCCCACAGGCGATGGCCATCACGTTCTTGAGGGACCCGCCGATGCAGACGCCCACGACGTCTTCGGTGTGGTACGCCCGGAACATGTCGCCGTGGAAGGCCTCGGCGGCCTCGTGAGCTCCGGCGTCACGCCCCGCCACCACAACGGCCGTAGGCATCCCGCGGGTGACCTCGAGGGCGAACGACGGACCGTAGAGCATGCTCACCCGGTCGGGCCCGCCGAGGGTCTCCACGCAGACCTCGAACATCGTGTCGAGCGTCTCGTTCTCGATCCCCTTGGTGGCGCAACACACCAGCGTGTCGGCACCCAGCGCCGGGGCCGCCTGCTCGAGCACGCTCCGCAGCGCGTGGGACGGCACCACGGGGACGAGGATCTCAGCGCGGGCCACCGCCTCCTGCAGGTCGGGCGAGGCCGCCAGCGACTCCGGCAGTGGCTCGCCTTTGAGGTAGCGAGGGTTCGTGTGGTGGGTGTTGATGTGGTCGCAGCGCGCCGGGTTGCGATCCCACATCACCGTGTCGTGGCCGATCCGCGCCAGCTGCGTGGCCAGGGCCGTGCCCCATGAACCACCGCCGAGCACCGTTGCGCGCATGTTCCCTCCTGGTCGGAGGGCCATCCTACCGGACGGCGACGATCTTTCGGACCGCCCGCATCACCGACTCGTCGGAGGCGTCGGCGTTCACGGCCGCGAGGGGCACCCAGCGCGCCGCGTTCGCGTCGGACCCGGCCTCGACCGCCCGCGTGGGACTCCGAAACAGGAACCGCACGTCGTAGTGGGCGTGCGCGGGGTCGCCCTTGAGCGACGGGATCTCGTGGACGTCGAGGTCGAACAGGCCTTCGTGGGCGAGCTCCAGGGTGGGCAGGCCCACCTCTTCGAGGACCTCGCGGCGTGCCGCGGCCACCACGTCGCGATCGTCCGGGTCGACGTGGCCGCCCGGCTGCAGCCAGCGGTGGAGCTTGCTGTGCTCGATGAGCAGGAGGTCGGCACCGTCCGGCGACAGCACGAAGGACGAGGCCGTCACATGCCCCGGCACGAAGTGACGACGATGGAACACGTCGCCGGGAGAGGCGAGCAGCTCGTCGAAGCGGCGATGGTGGTCGGCCTCTCGGTCGTCGGCGTCGACGTGCGCTGCGAGAAGCTCACGAAGGTGCTGTCGTCGGTCGTGCATGTCATCCCAGGCGCTGACCGTCGTGGTACCACGCGCCCGCCGGCATCCGCACCTTGGCGGTGCTCCACCACTGCTGCCAGGCGCGGAGGTGGTGCTGCTGCACGCGCCACGGGCCGTCGGCGTCGAACGGCAGGTCATGACCGGTGGTGATCACGAGCTCGTCGTACGACGTGCGTCGGGCCCACGCGTCGTGGTGGGACATCTTCCGGATCAGCAGGCCGGCGTCGAACCGCTCGCCGTCGCGGTGGCGCACACCCTCGGGGTAGCGGCCGACGTTCTCCTCCCACCACTGGTGCCAGCGGCTGCGCACCCCGGGCTGCTCCACGTCCTCGTGGCGACCCGACAGGATCTGCAGGGCCCCGCTGGCCACCTCGACCACCCGCCGATGCCGGTGGTGCAGCGCCTCCAGCAGGGTGGGAACCCCCCGCGGGTCGCCCAACAGGCCGAGCCCCTGCAGCGCGCCCAGCGCCTGCTCGGAGTCGCCACGGGCCGCACGCACCAGCAGCAGCAGGTGGTCAGGCCCCCCGTAGCGCCCGACGATCTCTCCGGGATGCCCGGACAGATCCGTGCGCTGCTCGGTGAGCGCCCGGCCGTGGAAGTCCACCCCGCGACGGTCGCCGAGCATGAGCAGGGCCAGGGCCGCGGCCTCGGCGAGCTTGGGCTCGTCGAGGCACCCCAGCAGCCCGTCCACCGCGCGACGGTCACCGATACGGCCCAGCGCCACGACCGCGGCCCGCCGTCGCAGAGGAGAGCCGGCGCTCGCCAGTCGGAGCAAAGCCGAGACGGCGCACCGCTCGCGCCGAAGCCCGAGCAGCTCTGCAGCCGCCGCGGCCGCCTGGCTCGGCACGCTGTTCGGCTGCTCCACACAGCGCAGCAGTCCGTCGACCAGGGCGGCATTGGGGGACCGCGCGATGGCCCCCTGCAGGGCCCGGAGCGGCACCCCGTCCACCCGCTGCTGCAGGAGGTGGTCGAGGAGGACGCGGGCCCCGTCGTAGGAGCGATGGCCCGAGAGGAGGTCGACCGCCGCGACATACTGGAGCACCGGCGGATCGGTGGCCCGGCCGCGACCCAGGATGGCGCGGGCCGATCGCTCCATCTGATCGGCGAGGGCACGCACCACGCCCTCGTCGCAGGCCGCGATGGCGAGGCGATGGGCCCCCAGACGGCGCTCGGGCCGGTCGGCGTCGCAGCGCTGAAGCGGGGGACGCGCGCGCTGCGCGTCATGGCGTGCGCGCGCCTGGGCGGTGGAGCGCTCGAGGTGCCAGCTCAGGCTGGCGCCGGGATCGCCCACCACCGAGTCGAGGGCCGCCACGCCCGCCGCGAGGTCGGCTGCGACGAAGCGCTCGCGGGCCATCTGGACGAGCTGCGGGTTCATGCCGTCGCGGGTGGCGCGCAGCCGAGCGAGCCGCAGCAGCGCCCAGGCCTCCCTCACGGGAAGCTCGTGACGGCCGAAGCCGACGGCCGCGTGCTCGCACAGATCGTGGGCCCGCCGGGCATCGCCCTGCTGCAGAGCGAGGTCGCTCTGCCGCAGCTGCAGTCGGTGGAGCGCCTCGGGGTCCTTGTCGGCGACCCGCCGCACCCCTTCGTCGTAGGCCGCAGCCGCCGCCTCCATGCGGCCCCTCAGCCGCTCCACGTCGCCGGCGGCGAGGCACACCAGGCCCTCGAGCCCTGCCCGGCCCACGCGCCGGG